>Ga0272441_10007102_pt1 | contig 18359 bp, 14 predicted proteins | sample SSMProp6N_FD_193582 | JGI IMG/M metagenome (GOLD analysis project Ga0272441, IMG submission 193582) | Marine sediment archaeal communities from Little Sippewissett salt marsh, Falmouth, MA, United States - SSM-Prop-6N | ecosystem: Environmental > Aquatic > Marine > Wetlands > Sediment ... | reverse complement strand
GTTGAACTGGGGCTGGCAGTAGTCGAGGAGGAGTGCGAGCTCGTGGCGGAGGTCCTTGCGATGGATGATGCGATCGAGGAAGCCGTGCTCGAGCATGAACTCGGCGGTCTGGAAGCCCTCGGGGAGCTCGGTGTTGAGTGTCTGGGCGATGACGCGTGCGCCGGTGAAGCCGATGAGTGCCTTGGGCTCAGCGATAGTGATGTCGCCCAGCGAGGCGAAGCTGGCCATGACGCCGGCGTAGGTGGGATTGGTGAGGGTGGCGATGTAGACCCCACCGAGGTTACGGTAGCGTCGCGCGGCGGCGCTGGTCTTGATCATCTGCATGAGGGACAGGGCTCCCTCCTGCATGCGCGCTCCGCCCGATGCGCAGAAGATGACTAGCGGGAGGCGGCTTTCGGCGGCGTGCTCGAAGGCCCGCGCGATCTTCTCGCCGACCACGGAGCCCATGGAGGCCATGATGAACCGGGAGTCCATGAAGGCGAAGTAGGCTTCCCTGCCCTCGATCCTGCCGCTTCCGATGACAACGGCGTCGTGGAGCCCTGTCTTCTTCTGGTACTCTTCGAGGCGCTGAGAGTAGGGGATGCGATCGACGAAGCTCAGCGGGTCGGTCGGTGCGAGGGCGGGGTCGGCCTCCTGGAACGTCTTGTCGTCGAGGATGAAGCGCATGCGCTGGTGTGCGGAGAGGGAGAAGTGGTACTGGCACTTGGGGCATACCCAGAGGGCTTGCTCGACCTCGCGCTTGTAGACCATCTGGCCGCAGGCGTCGCAGCGCATCCAGAGGCCATCGGGGATGACGCGGCGTCGGGAGAACCAGGCCATGGCTCAGGCCCTCCCGATCAGGGTGTCGGGGATCTGGAGGATCTCCCAGGAGGCATCCTCGCGGTAGATCTCCCAGACGGCCTCAGGGCCGAGGCCGCGCAGGCAGCACTGGATGAGGGCGCGGAGCAGGCGTGGGGCTACGACGGCCACGAGCTGGTCGTTGTGGCGCCGGGAGAGCGAGGCGACGACCTGGCGGACGCGCTCGTAGGCCTGGCGCATCGTCTCGCCATGGGGCGGGCGCACGGCGCACGCCTCCCGCAGCCATAGGCGGTAGGCGCGGGCGTACTGGCGTTCGAGCTCTTCGAGTCGGAGGCCCTCCCAGAGGCCCTGGTTGACCTCGCTGAGGGTCTGGAGGCAGCGCACGGGCACGCGGGTGCCCTGCGCGATGATGCGTGCGCTCTCGAGGCAGTGGCGGCTGTTGCCTGTGTAGACGGCTCGGAGGGGCATTTCCTTGAATTGCCCGGCGAGCTGCCGCATTTGGGAGCGGCCGCCGTCCGAGAGGGGCAGGCTGCGGCTGCCCTGGAGGCGCCCTTCCTCATCCCAAGCCGTGGCACCGGCGCTGGCGAGCAGGATGGAGTTCACAGAGGGACTCTCCGGGAGACGGCTGAGCCGGCTGCGGTGGCGAGTCGCATGCTAGTAGCCGCACTCGCGACGGTAGAGCTGCACGACGAACTTGTAGACGTCGCGCAGGTTGTCGCGGGAGACGTTGATGACCAGCTCGCCGCCGCGCGTGTGGCGGTGGGGAGCGCTGGCCCTCGAGTCGACCGCGGCGGACTCGGGGAGCTGCTTGGCCATCTCGAGAAGTGCGGGGAGCGCGTAGGGGCCTTCGAGCACGTGGATCTCGGTGCGGTCCGACTCGAGGGGGGGCGCCATGTGGACGAAGGCGCGCCCCTTGAGACGGTAGGAGATCGACTCATGCTCGTAGACCTCCGAGGGCGCCCAGACCTTTGGCAGGTCGAGCAGCGACTCGTGGAGCTCGCGAGCCACGTAGCGATGCTCGGACGAGGCGATGCTGTTGAGCAGCATGCCCGTGGACATCTTGCGGCTCTCGGGCCGGTTCTGGACCGATTTCTTCGGCGTCATCATACGCCCCTCCCGTCGAGGCGCCAGACCCCGCGCCCATCAGCCGCGAAGGGCCTCGATGGCCCGCCGCCGGTCGTCGGCGCCGAAGATGGCCGTGCCCGCCACCAGAATGTTCGCGCCGGCGTCCACTGCGGCTCTCGCGGTCTGTGGGTTCATGCCTCCATCGATCTCGATGTCGAGCGCACTCGGGGCCTGCCGACGGATACGACGGACTGTATCGAGCACCTCAGGAATGAACCCCTGGCCGCCGAAGCCCGGGTGCACGCTCATCACGAGCACCTGATCCACAACGTCCAGGCACCCCTCGACCGCACGGGCCGGGGTGCCCGGATTGAGCGTGACCGACGCGCGCCTGCCACGGTCGTGGATCCGGGCGGCCAGTTCACGAGGGTTCCGCGTGACCTCCACGTGGAACCCGATTATCGATGCTCCGGCCTCGGTGAACACGTCGATGTAGTCGCCGGGGTTGTCAAGCATCAGGTGCACGTCAACCGGCACCGCCGCCATCTTCGCCACCGCGCTCACAATGGGCGGGCCCATCGTGAGGTTCGGGACGAAGTGGGCGTCCATGACGTCGCAGTGCAGGAGATCGGCCCCTGCTTTCTGAACTGAATCGATCTCCTCGCCAAGGCGAAGCCAGTCGGCCGCCAGGAGCGATGGCGCAATTCGGATGTGCATCGGCCTCTACTTGTCCCTGAGCGCTGCGAGGCCGGGGAGCTCCCTGCCTTCGAGGAACTCCAGGGATGCGCCGCCCCCGGTGGAAATGTGGGTCATCCTGTCGGCCAGGCCGAACACGTTCGCGGCTGCCGCAGTGTCGCCCCCGCCGAGAATGCTGGTCGCGGAGGATGCGGCCACGGCTTCGGCAACGGCCCGAGTGCCTGCGGCGAACCGCGGGTCCTCGAACACACCCATCGGGCCGTTCCACACGATGGTCTGGGCTTCGGCCACCTTTGCGGTGTAGGCGGCCACGGTGCGCGGCCCGATGTCGAGCCCGAGCGTACCCTCGGGGATCCCGGCGTCCTCGGTGGCCGAGATAGCCACGGGGTCGGCCCCGTTCTGGGGGAACTTGTCGGCGACGACGTGGTCGACGGGGAGCAGGAAGGCGACGCCACGCTGGCGGGCGCCTTCGAGCATGCGTCGGGCGTCGTCGAGACGGTCGTCCTCGACGCGGGATGCCCCCACGGGGGTGCCCTGCGCCTTCAGGAAGGTGTAGGCCATGGCCCCGCCGATCACCAGGGCATCCACCTTGGTGAGCAAGTTGGCAATCACGCCGATCTTGTCGGCGACCTTGGCGCCGCCGAGGATGGCGGCAAAGGGGCGCGCAGGCTCGGCCAGAGCGCCGCCAAGGTAGTCGATCTCCTTCTGGAGGAGGTACCCTGCGGCGGCGGGAAGATGAGCGGCCACCCCGGCCACCGATGCGTGGGCACGGTGCGACGAGCCGAACGCATCGTTGACGAACAGGTCGCCGAGCGCGGCGAGACGGGCTGCGAAGGCGGGGTCGTTGGCTTCCTCCTCGGGGTGGAAGCGGACGTTCTCGAGCAGCAGCACGTCGCCGGGTTCGAGCGCGGCGACGGCGGCCTCGGCCTCAGGCCCCACGCAGTCGGGTGCGGTGGCCACGGGCTTCCCGAGGAGCTCGCCCAGGCGCCCCGCGGCCGGAGCCAGGCGCAGATCCTCGACCACCTTGCCCTTCGGACGGCCGAGGTGGGACATGAGGACGACCTTGGCTCCGTCGGCGATGGCCTTGCGGATGGTGGGCAGCGCGGCGCGAATGCGCGTGTCGTCCGTCACCTTGCCTTCGGCCAGGGGGACGTTGAAATCGACCCGCATCAGTACACGCCGGCCGCGCAGGTCGAGGTCGTCGATCGTGAGCTTGTTCATCGCGCGGCTTTCCCCTCAGCCAGCCATCAGGCGGATGAGCTCGACGCAACGCGTAGAATAGCCCATCTCGTTGTCGTACCAGGAGACCACCTTGACCATCCGGCCCTGCATTACCATGGTCATGGGGGCATCGAAGACGCTCGATGCAGGGTTGTCGATCACGTCGCTGGAGACGATGGGATCTTCGCTGTACTCCAGGAAGCCCTTCATGGGGCCTTCTGCCGCGGCCTTCATCGCGGCGTTGACCTCTTCGACCGTCACGTCCTTCTTGACCTGTGCCGTGAGGTCGATGATGGAGCCGTCGGCGACGGGGACACGGAGTGCGAAGCCGTTGAGCTTGCCGTCGAGCTCGGGGATGACCTTGCCGACGGCCTTGGCGGCGCCCGTGGTCGTGGGGATGATGTTGACGGCGGCGGCGCGTGCCCGCCGCAGGTCGCTGTGGATGAAGTCGCAGATTCGCTGGTCGTTGGTGTAGGCGTGGCACGTGGTCATCAGGCCGTACTCGATGCCGAAGCTGTCGTTGAGGACCTTGACGACCGGGGCGAGGCAGTTGGTGGTGCACGAGGCGTTGGAGACGAAGACGTCGGCGGCCTTCAGTGTGTCCTCGTTGACGCCGAAGACGATGATCGCATCGATCTCGCCCTTGGGCGGGGCTGTGAGCAGGACCTTCTTGGCGCCCGCCTCGATGTGGCCCTGCATGCCCTCGCGCGTGCGGAAGATGCCAGTGGCCTCAACGACCACCTCGACGCCCAGGTCGGCCCAGGGCAGGTTCGCGGGAACCTTTTCCCCAAGGCAGGGGATCTTCTGTCCGTTGATGACGAGGAACTCCGCGTCGCCCTCCGTGAGCGCCGCGACCTCGCCCTCGTACCTCCCGTGCACGGAGTCATACTTGAGCAGCATGGCCAGGGTGGCGGCATCGGCGAGATCGTTGATGGCCACGACCTCGATGTCGTCCGCGCCCTTGAGTGCGCGGAAGAACAATCTCCCGATCCTGCCAAACCCATTGATGGCGATACGGATTGCCATGCGTGGCGTCCTCCTTAGAGTGCCGTTGCTGTGGACTATGCCCCACGTGGGCAGATCACCAGATGCCTCACATTATACAGGCCCCCTCTGGCTGGGTCAAGGGAAGAGCCGGAGGAACCACGTCGGCAGCCCGCCGGAGCCCGCACAGGCGGGGCAAGCGGCGTAAACGCTTTGGCTCCTTTGACTTCCTGGGACGCTGGTGCTAGACTTCCGGGGGCGTCCATCGCCCCTGATCGAGGTTCTGCGTGCGGATGAGCGAGCAGTGGGCACAGAGCGCGGGCACGTGCATCGCCTGTGGGGCGCACGATGCGGGGGTCGTGCGGGAGGGTGCCCGTCTGGTGCGCTGTCGGGGATGCGGCCTCGGCTGGCTGTGTCCGCAGCCATCGGACGACGAACTGGCCCGCCTCTACACGGACGACTACTTCAGCCGCCCGATCGACCCCGGCGGCCCGTCGTACCTGGAGAACAGGGAGGGTCTGGAGCGGTTCTTCCACGGGCGCCTCGCCCACCTCGGACGTCTGCGTGCTCCCGGCCGCCTGCTCGACGTGGGGGCTGGCCTGGGGTACCTGGTGAACGTGGCGGGCCAGCGTGGCTGGCAGGCGGTGGGCCTCGAAGTGTCCGCCTTCGCCGCACGCTACGCCCGCGAGGAGGTTGGTGTGGACGTGCGGCAGCAGACGCTCGAGGCGGCGGGCTTCGAGGACGGGGCGTTCGACGCTGTGGTGATGCGCGACGTGCTCGAACACGCGCGCGACCCACGGCCAGTGCTCGCGGAGGTGTGGCGCGTCCTGCGTCCCGGCGGGGTGCTCGCCCTCTCGACGCCCAACTTCGCGAGTCTGAACGCACGCCTCGGCGGGCAGCGCTGGCGCCACCTGCGGCCCGAGCAGCACCTGTTCCACTTCACCCCCGATGCGCTGGCGCGCATACTGGCCGCAGCCGGGTTCCGCGTGGCCGACTGCGAGTCGCGCTACGACTCGCCCGCCACCCGTGAGGTCTACGCCTCCCTGACCCACCCCGGCGAGCGCCGGCGCCTGGCCTGGCACGCCACCGTGAGGGGCGACATCGTGTTCCTTCCCCTCGGCTCGAACGTGCGGCGGGTGCTCCGTGCGGCAGCCGCGATTTTCGGTTGCTTTGCCCGTCCGTTCCGTGGTAAACTCAGCGATGGCATACTGGAAGCCCATGCATTGAAGTCGGAGGCTTTCCCATGAGAATGACTCGGCTTGCCGCCACGCTCGTGTTCAGCAGCGCCGTGCTGGCGCTCGCGGTCTCGCCGGCGCAGGCTCGTTCGTCGCGCACCAACCGGAACCGCGACACAGGTCCGTACCGCCTGATCGACCGCGACGACGACGCGGCGCGGAAGAAGAAGGAAGACGAGCGCAAGAAGCAGGCCGAGGAACGCAAGCGGATCCAGGACGAGCGCCGCAAGCAGCAGGACGACGCTCGCAAGGCGCTCGAAGCTCAGCGCAAGGCGTCCGTGGAGAAGGCGAAGCAGGCTCAGCAGGCGCGCCAGAAGGCTGCGCAGGCCAAGGCCAAGGCCAAGGCCACGAAGAAGGTCGCCGCGCGCAAGGGAGGCAAGAAAGCAGGGAAGGGCGGGAAGACGCCCACCGGCGACGAGCGTGAGGAGGAGGCCGCGACGCTCCGCGAGGACGCCGACAAGGCGTTCGACAAGGGAGAACTGCTGCCCGGCGTGAAGCTCCTGCGGCAGATCGTGGACGAGTACGGGGGCACCGACGCCGAGAAGAGCGCCGAGAGCCAGCTCGACCTGCTGCTTTCGCAGGAGCCGTTCGGCCCGATGATCCTGCTCGGCGAGGGCGAGGAGCGGTTTGGCGAGATGCGCTACCGCTGCGCCCGCAACAAGTTCGCCGCGCTCGTCCAGAGGTTCCCCAGGAGCGAGCAGGCCGAAGCGGGCCGCAAGCGCCTCGACGAAATCCGCGACAACGACCTGCTCAGCAAGTCGCTCTACACGGACGAGGAGATCGAGGATGCCCGCCTGTGGTTCCTGGCGGGGAGCATCCACCTCGAGAACGGCCGCAGGGGCGAGGCGGTCTCGGCCTACCGCAGGGTGATCGAGGAGTACCCTGGCTGCCGGTTCGCGAAGATGGCCGAGGAGAAGCTCGCCGCCGCACAGCAAACGTGAACACCACGCACCGAGCGCTGGACGTGATGCGTGATGCCTGAGACCAAGAGCCCGGTGCCAGGGGCGGCCGGCTCCGTGCCCACGGGCCTGCCTGGCTCGCCAGTGCCGGCGCCCAGGCCCGGCCCCACACGCCTGTTCGACGACGAATTCCTCCGTAAGCTCGATCTCCTCCACATCCTCTTCAAGCGCAACGTGCGCGGTCGGCGCGAGGGCGACCGGCCCGGCCGCCGGCGCGGCGGCCGCGCCGAGTTTGCCGACTACCGTGAATACTCGCCAGGCGACGACCTGCGCTACGTCGACTGGAACGTCTACGGCCGCACCGAGCGCCTCTTCATCAAGGAGTTCACGAAGCACGAGGCCGTGCTGGGCTGCGTGCTCGTGGATTCGAGCGCCTCGATGGGCTTCGGCCAGCCCGCCAAGTTCCACTATGCCCGCCGCCTGGCCGCCGCCCTGGCCTACCTGGCACTCGCGGACGGCAACGAGGCCCAGCTCGGGGCTTTTGCGGGCGGGCAGGTCGCCTGGTCGGCGCGCCTGGTGGGCAAGCCCGAGGTGGCCAGCCTGGCCGCGTTCCTCGAGCCGATTGAAGCCGGGGACACGACCGACGTGCTGGCCGCTCTCCGGGCGTTCCGCGAGCGGGTGCACGAGCGCTCGCTCGTGATCCTCATCTCGGACCTGCTCGCGGAGACCGACGCCGCCCAGCGGGGCCTGCGCCTGCTGGGCTCGCAACGCTTCGACTTGATCGTGCTTCATGTGCTCTCACCCCAGGAACTCCACCCCCGCGCCGCAGGCACCGCGCGCCTGCTCGACGGGGAGACGGGCGACGCGGAGGACCTTGTGATCGACGAGACGGCTCTTCGGCTCTACGCCGACCGCCTCAACGCCTTCTGCGAGCAGTGGCGGGGCTTCTGCCGACGCCACGACATCCGCTACGTGCAGGCCTCCACAGCCACGCCCTTCGAGGAGTGCGTGCTCGACACCCTGCGCCAGGGAGGGCTGGTGCGATGATCGCTTTGCGGGTGTGGGGCATGCTGGGACTGGCGGCCGTGCCTGTGCTCGTGGCGTTGAGTCTGTGGCGATGGCGGCGCCGCGAGGTGCGGGTCTCGAGCCTGCTGCTCTGGCGCGACGTGGCGGCACGGTGGCGCGAGGCCCCGAAGGCCCGCCGGCGCCGCCAGGCGGACCCGCTGCTCCTGCTCCGCATCGCCGCGGCCCTTGTCCTCACCGCGGGCCTGTGTGGACTGGCCGCCATGGGGCCGGCACGCCGCTCCAGGCGGCTGGCGATCGTGGTCGACCGCTCGGCGAGCATGGCTGCGCGGCGCCCCGACGGGCGCACCCGCTGGGAGGCCTGTCGCGACGAGTTGCTGACCCTCCTCGAATCCCTCGACCCGTGGGACCGCGTGGCGCTCGCCGCCGTGCCGCCCCCTGCGGGCAGCACTCTGGGCTCCAGCCTCGAGCCGGCCGCGGCGGCCACCCGCCTGCGCTCCATCGCCCCCTGCGATGCCGCCGTGCCACCGCAGGAACTGGCCGCTGCTGCGGGTGCGGCCAGGACGGCCGCGGACGCGGTGGTGCTTCTGGCCACCGATGCGAGGCTCGAGGGACTGCCACGCGGCGTGGCCGTGGTTGCGGCAGGCGCGCCCGCGGCCAACCGCGGCGTCGTGGCATTCGCCGCCAGAGAGGGGCGCGACGGGCGCCACGAGGTGCTCGTGCGCCTGGCGAACGCGGGCGCCGAGCCCTCGGCGGCCACGGTGCTCGTGCTGGCCGATGGCAGGGAAGTGGCGCGCCGGAGCCTCGAACTCGCCCCTCGTGGACGGACCGAGGCCCTCTTCGAGGCGGACCTGGGGCCGGCGGTGGTGCTCGAGGCCCGCCTGGAGGGCAAGGACGCCATGGCGGCGGACGACGCGGCGTGGCTGGCCCGGCGCCTGCGGCCCACCCGCATCGCTTGGGTGGGCAAGCCCAACTACCCCCTGCGCCGGGCCCTCGCCGTGCAGCCTGGAGCCGAGGTGGCCGATCTGCCCGAGCTCCCCGAGCGGGCCGTGCCCGACGGCTTCCACCTGGCCGTCTATCACCGTGCGGTGCCCCGCACGCTCGGCGGGGGCATTGTCGCCGTAGTTGCGCCCGACGGCCAGGTGGGGCGGCTGCGGCCGGGCCGCCTGCGCGCGGCGGGGCAAGCCTTGGTCGTGGCCCCGCGCGACCCGCTCATGGCCGAGGTGCGCCTGGACGCCGTGGATCTCGGCCGCGTGGCCCCCGCGGCGGGCTTCGACGGCTTTACCCCCCTGGCGCGTGTGGGCGCCGGCCCCGTGCTCGGCCGCTGGCGCGAGGACGGCACGACGGTGGTCTACGTGGGCATCGACCCCGAGGCGAGCCCCTGGCCGCTCGACCCCTCGTTCCCGATCTTCTGGGCCAACGTGGTCGCGGCCGCCTCCGGCGACGCCGCGGTGTTCGGCTGCATCCGTCCCGGCGAGCGGGTGGGCGCGCCTGGCGGTGTGCTTCGCCCCGAGCGCGTTGGCAGGCTGGAGATGCCGGTGGGCGAGGGGCGCCGCACGGTCGCAGTGAGTCTCCTGAGCGAGGCCGAGACGATGGCACGCGGCGAGCACGTGGCGGCCCCGCCTGGCGTGCTCGGCAAGCCGCTCGAACACACCGAGGCCACCGAGGCGTGGCGCCTGAGCGGGTGGATGGCGCTGGCGGGCCTCGTCCTGGTGCTCGTGCACGGACCCCTGGCCGTGCGGGCACGCGGTATTTGACTTGCACGAGATCTCCACATCAGTAGAATCATGGGGTCGGGGGCGCGTGGTGCGTTCCCGCCTTCGGGTATTTCTGAGAACCTCTTGACCCAAAGGAGCATCGAAAGTGGTCGTAGTGGACAGAGACGAATGCACGGGATGTGAGACGTGCGTCGAGGTGTGCCCGGTCGAGGCCATCTCGATGGTGGACAACAAGGCCCAGATCAACCAGGACGAGTGCACGGAGTGCGAGAGCTGCGTCGCTGAGTGCCCCGTCGAGGCGATCAAGGTCAAGTAGCAACCAGAGCTTGCGAGGCCCCGAGCGTGTTCCCGCGGTCGGGGCCTTCCCATGTCCCCAATGCCCCCGCAGATCCCGCGGCGCACGGGCTTCCCTCTTGCTCCTGAACGCCCCTTGGGGTATCATCCAGGAAGGCGCTCTCCGTCCCCGACACCGCCGCGGTACGAACCCCGGACCACCATTCCGACGATGCCGACCCCTGCCCTGCGAAACCTGCGAGCCATCGAGCGCGACCTGCGGCGCGAGGTGCGCGGCGACGTGGCTCTCGACCCCGCGACCCGCGCTCTCTACAGCACCGCCGCGTGCATCTACCGCGTGCGTCCCCTCGGAGTCGTGGCTCCCCGCGATGCGGACGACGTGGCGGCCGTGGTCCGCTACTGCCGTACCCACGGTATTCCCATCACGCCTCGCGGCGCGGGCTCGGGGCTCGCCGGTCAGGCGCTCGGCGACGGCATCATCCTGGACTTCACGCCCCACATGAACCGCCTCCTGGACGTAGGCGAGGACGCGGTGTGGGTGGAGCCTGGCCTCGTGGCCGACGCCCTCGGCGCCGCACTCGCCCAGCGGGGCCTGTGGTTCCCGCCCGACCCGTCCAGCTCCGCCTACTGCACGCTCGGCGGCATGATCGCCAACAACGCGGCCGGCTCCCACTCCGTGAAGTACGGCACGACGATCGACTACGTCGAGGAGCTCGACGTGCTGCTGGCCGACGGCACGATGGCGCGGCTGCGCGGCTACGAGCTCGACGGGCCCGCCTGGCGCCGCCTCCTTGCAGACGAAACACGCGAGGCGGAGATCCACCGCGACATCCGGCGCCTGCTCGATCGCTACGGTGAACTCATCCGCACCCATCAGCCGCGTACGACGAAGAACTCCTCGGGCTACCGCCTCGAGCGCGCCGTGGAAGGCGGCGTGCTCAACCTCAGCCGGCTCATCTGCGGCGCCGAGGGCACCCTGGGCATCGTGCTGGCGGCAAAGCTGCGGGTCGTGCCGCTGCCGTGCGCCCGGCGGATGGCCGTGCTCCACTTCCCCGACCTCCCCGCCGCAGGCCGCTCCGTGCTCGAGATCCTCGACATGGGGCCCAGCGCCATCGAGCTCCAGGATCAGGAGACGGTGACGGTCATCCGCGAAGGGCGCCCCGAGCTCGACGACTTCCTGCCCGAGCCCGGCCAGAGCCAGCTCTTCGTCGAGTTCGACGGCGAGGACGACCGCGAGGCGGCCGACAGGCTCGCGGCGATGCGCCGCCGCGTGTGCGACGAGCTTGCCCTTGCCTGCCGCTGCATCGAGCCCGCGGCGGACGGCGACGTGGCGAGGCTCTGGGCCATCCGGAAAGCCACCCTGCCCCTCATGTACAACCGCCCAGGGCCCAAGCGCATCGTCTCGTTCATCGAGGACGTCGCGGTGCCGCCCGACCAGATTCCCACCTACATCGACCGGCTTTACCGCATCTTCGAGCGCCACGGCGTCGAGGCCGCTGTCTACGGCCACGCCTCCCAGGGCAACTTCCACTCCCGCCCCTTCCTCGATCTCCACGACCCCGCCCAGGTGCGCACGATGCGCGCCCTGGCCGACGACGTGTTCGCCCTCGCCATCGAGCTCGGCGGCACCGTCAGTGGCGAGCACGGCGACGGCATGGCCCGCACCGAATACCTCCAGAAGCTCTACGGCCCGCTCACGGCCGCCTTCGCCGAGCTCAAGCGGATACTCGACCCCAGCGGCCTGCTCAACCCAGGCAAGAAGGTGCCCGACGACCGGCACCCCTGCGGCCTGACAGCGAACCTGCGTTTCGACCCCGACTACGGCTCCTCGGCCTTCCGGGAACGGCTCGTGTGGCCGAACGGCGGCCTGCCCGCCGAAGCCGAGCGCTGCAACGGCTGCGCCACCTGCCGCACGCTCCCCGTTCACGTCACCCGCATGTGCCCCGTCTTCAGGGCGCTCGGCCGCGAGGAAGCCTCGCCCAGGGCAAAGGCCAACCTGCTCCGCGAGATCATCGCAGGCCGCCTGAATGGCAACCATGCCGCCCGCGAGCTCGAGCGCCTCTCCGACCTGTGCCTGGTGTGCGGGTCGTGCAAGGTCGACTGCCCGTCGAAGGTCGACGTGCCGAAGCTCATGCTCGAGGCCAAGGCCCAGGCCGCCGCTGCCGGGCGGCGTGCACCGTGGCGTCGGCTCTTCGCTCGGCTCGACGCCGTGACCCGCCTCGCCGCTCCCTTCGCCCCGCTGGCCAACGCCGCGTGCAGGCTCCGGCCGGTGCGCGGGCTCATCGAGAAGCTCGCGCGCATCGACCGACGGCGGCCTCTGCCCACCTTCGTGCGCCGGCCCCTCCACAGGCGCCTGGCCCGGAGATCCGGCAATGGCGACCCCGCCCTCGAGCGCCAGGTCGTCTACTTCCCCGACGTGTTCGCGGACTACAGCGACCCGAGCATCGGCGAGGCGCTCGTCCGCCTGCTCGAGCGGGCGGGCATCGGCGTCGTCGTGCCGCCCGTGCACGGCTGCGGCATCCTCGCCATGTGCTACGGCGACGTTGCCGCAGCCCGGCGAACCATCCGCCACAACCTCGCCCAATTGGCCCGGTACGCCCGCGAAGGCCTGGACATCCTGGTCACCGAGCCCACGGCGCTGCTCTGTCTTCGCGAGGCCTACGGCGATTTCGTGACCGACCCGGCAGCCAGGGAGGTGGCAGACCGCTCCCACGATGCCCTGACCTACCTCCTCGCGCTCCGCAGGTCGGGTCAGCTCGACCTCGACCTGCACGACCTCCCGATGACGGTCGGCTACCACACCCCGTGCCACTCGCGCGCCGCCGGCCTCGAAGCGCCGGCACTCGAGCTGCTGGCCGACGTGCAGGGACTCACCGTGGTGCCCGTTGAGGAGGGCTGCTGCGGCATCGCGGGCAGCGCGGGAATGCGGCGCGACAAGTACGATCTGTCGATGAAGATCGGTGAGGCCCTCTTCCTGCGCCTCGCCGATGAGCAGTTCGCCGCCGCCACCACCGAGTGCAGCGCCTGCCGCATGCAGATCGAGCACGGCACCGCCAAGCCCTGTTACCATCCCCTCCACATCCTCGACCACGCCGCATTCGGAACCAGTCTGCCGCCCGCCACTGCACGTTGATCGGGCCGCTCGTCCGGGCGGGCACGCCTACCCCCATGCGAGATGCCCCGCTCACGCCCATCCCCGGTGAGGGATGCGAGCTATGGCGCCGATGGGACCCATGAGGCCCATGGGACGGAGCTCCCGAGGATCTCCCTCACCTCTTGCGTCCGGTAGCCTGGTTCACGAGGACGCGGAGGCGCGCCTTCGGAGAGGTGGGGCGGGCGGCCGCCAGGTCGGCCTCGGTGAAGGTGGCCATGAGGATCTGCTTGGCGCCGGTGCGCTGGTAGTCGTAGATGAGGTAGATCGTGCCGTCGGGGGCCTGGACGCCGTCGGGGTAGGAGACGCCGCCGCGCTCGTCGAGCAGGAGGCCGGAGGTCCAGGTGGCGCCGTCGTCGTCCGAGAGGAATGCGGTGAGGTGGGAGCGGCCGGCGCGGGTGGCCAAGGCTCCGTGCTTCACGAGGAGGAGTTTGCCGGAGCGGAGGCGGCGGATGAAGAAGCGCGAGGTGGTGTGGCGGATGGGCGAGGGGGCGACGGGGCTCCACGTGGCGCCGCGGTCGGTCGAGCGGCTTTCGCCGATGCCGTAGTTGGTGCGGACGAGCATCCAGACCGAGCCGTCGCGCCGCTCGACGAGCATATGCTCGTCGCAGTTGCGGTGGGCCTTCTCGGGGATGGTGGCGGCTCCGCGCGCCTTCCACGTGGCCCCCGCGTCGGTGGAGCAGACGACTCGTGCGCTGGTCTGCGTGCCCCAGAGGGCGACGGGGAGGAGCCACTCGCCGGAGGAGAGGACGGTGGGCTTGTTCATCATGATGCCGCGTGCGATGTGGCGCGGCTCGGTCCAGTCGGGGGTGTCGGCATCGGGATTCTCGGTGCGGATGGCCCAGAGATGTACGTCGCGGTGGCGCTGCGCCCAGAAGAGCCAGAGTCGGCCGCGTGGGTCGAGCCAGAGGCAGGGGTCGAAGGCTCGGCATGGGCCGGGGCCGTCGGGGTCGATGATGAGCTTGAGCTTCGACCAGGAGGCGCCGTCGTCGGCGCTGGTGACCAGGAGGATGTAGTTGTGCCGGTCCTCACCGTTTCCGCCGCCGTACCAGGTGGCCCAGAGGCGCCCGCCTGGGGCGCGTTCGATGCCGGGGATGCCCTGGAACCTGCGGACGCCATCGGCAAACTGGGGGCCGGGGGCGAAGTTGAGGGGCGGCGCCTTGCGGGCGACGTCGGCGGGCATGGCGGCTTCTCCGGGGGAGGGGAGCAGGCAGAGGGCGATGGCCACGGCTGCGATTGCGGGGACGACGCGCATTGACAGGGCTCCCAGGCTCAGGCGATGGCGAGGGGGTTGGAGGGCTCGTCGCGCGGGGCGACGTGGATGGGCACGTGGGCGTAGCCTGCCTCGGCAAGCGCCGTGGCCACGGTGTCGCGTGCGAGTTCGGGGCTGTTGCGGTCGTCGCTGAGGTGGCCGAGCATCACGGCCGCGGGGGGCGCGTCGCTGTGGTCGAGGGCGTGGCGGAGCAGGGCGGCGCAGCTCGGGTTGCTCAGGTGGTAGACCGAGTTGGGATTCCAGTAGAGCTTGAGAAGCTCGGGGTCGTGGTTGGCCTCGATGTAGATGACGTCGGCGTTGTGGAAGTGGCTCTGCTGCCCCATCCAGTCCGAGAGGTCGGAGGCGACGACGGCTCGGCGCGTGGTGCCGTTGTGGGGGCTGGCCACGTCGAAGCCGAACGTGGGGTAGCTGGGGTAGTGGGGCACGCGGAAGGGCTGGATGGTGAAGCTGCCGATCTGAACGGGGCGGCGGGTGAAGGTGCGCAGGTCGAGGCCGTCGAAGGGCCTTCCGCGGAAGTGCTTGCGGCGAAGGGTGCCCTCTTCGCCCGCACACACCCACACTGGCACGCCCCACTCCTCGAGGACGCGGAGCGTCGAGTAGCTGATGTGGTCGCTGTGGAGATGGGAGACGAGCACGCCATCCACGCTGGGCAGCAGCGGCTCGAGGGCGGCTCGGCACCGGCGAATCGAGGAGAAGCCGGCGTCGATGAGCAGCGTCGTCTCGTGGTTTTCGAGCAGCAGGCAGTTCCCCGAACTGCCGCTGCGGATCGACTGGAGAAGCAGCGGGAGTCCTCCTTCGTGCGTTCTCGGGGACCGCCGGGGATTGCGGTGGCCACGTTCCTCCTCCCCAACCGCTAGTGTATCCAAGCCCGATGGTGGATGCAAACTCATCTGTGCTATAATAGGAAGACGAGCCACGGGGGAATGGTGGAGTGTCCGACATGTCCACACGGTTCCGTCTCTCCGCGATGATGCTTGGTGCAGGGATTCTGCTCCTGGGTGTGGTGGGGGTGTGTGCGGGCGAGGCCGACCTGCCGGCGGCCCGCGAGGCCGTCGCCGCGGGCAAGTATGCCGACGGGCTGAAGGCCCTGGACGCCATTTTGGCCAAGCCCGACGCCAAGACCGAGCGCGACGCACGGGCTCTCCGCGTGCGTGCTCTCCTCGAGACGGGGGTCTACAAGGAGGCCGTCGCGGAGGCGGCGCGCCTGGAGGCGCTTGCGCCCGATGACGCGGAAGCCCTCGTCCTGCACGCCGATGCACTGGCGACGGTGGGCAGCTACGCCGAGGCGAAGGCCCGCCTGGCGAAGGCCCTCAAGGCCGACCCTGCCCATCTGGACGCGCGGCTCCTCACGCTGGTGATCGGCGAGACGACGGGCGATGCGGAGGCCGTGGACGCCCAGGCCACGCACTTCTTCGACCTCTACGCTCAGGACAAGGCGAAGACGGCCAAAGCCCTCACCGCGGTGGCCCGCGCCGCCGAGAGCGACGACCCGAAGGGCGCCTGGCGAGCCTACCAGGCCGCTGCCAAGGCCGACCCGAAGTGCATCGAGGCCCACGTGCTCGCCGGCTTCCACTGCCTGAGCAAGTATGCCTGGCAGTATGCCCGCCAGTGCTTCGAGCGGGCGCTCGAGCTCAACCCCAACCTGGCCATCGCCCACGTGGGCATGAGCTCCGCAGCGGTCGCCGCCAATCGCTACACCCAGGCGATGGCAACGCTCGATACCGCGCTCAAGACCAACCCCCACCTGCCCGACGCCCACCTGCTGCGGGCAGTGCTCCTGGCCGTCGAGCAGAAGCACGGCAAGAGCCTCGAGGCGATCCGCACCGCCCTGGCCGTGAACCCCCACAACCCCACCGCGCTCGCCATGGTGGCCGCCCACTACGAGGCGGTGGGCAACGCCGGCGAGCGCGACAAGGCGATCGCCCAGACCCTCACGATCAACCCCCGCTTCGCCGAGCTCTACGCCACCCTGGCACAGGCCAGCGCGCGGCTCCGCCGCACACCCGCCGCCATCGCCTGGGCGCGAAAGGCCATCGAGCTCGACCCCGACTACTGGCGCGGCTACTACATTGCGGGCATGAACCTCCTGCGCGCCGGCGAGGAGAGCGAGGGCTACCGCCTCCTCGACCGTGCCTTCGCCCTCAACGGCTTCAACGTGTGGGCCTTCAACACCCTCACCGTGCTCGACCGCGACCTCAAGCGCAAGGAGTTCGCCTACCACGAGACCCCCCACTTCTTCGTGAAACTGGACAAGACCGAGGATGCCATCCTCTGGCCCTATATCGAGCCGCTGCTCAAGACGATGTACGACGACCTGACGGGGCGCTACGGCTTCGAGCCCGTCGGCCCCAAGGAATATGGCAAGCGGACCCTGGTGCTGCTGTTTCCCAAGCACGAGGAGTTCTCCGCCCGCACGGTGGGGCTGCCCGGCCTGAGCGCCCTGGGCGCCTGTCTCGGCCAGGTGATCACCATGCCCTCGCCCCGCCTCAACCGCATGCGGCGCGGGAATCCCTTCAACTGGCGGAACGTGCTCATCCACGAGTTCGCCCACGTGGTCACCCTCCAGAAGACGCGCTACCACATCCCCCGCTGGTTCACCGAAGGCATCAGCGTGTGGGAGGAGCACGACACGCGGGTGCGGTGGGACGGCCTGCTCCTCGACGGCCTGGCGAAGGACAGGCTGCTGCCGCTCGAGGACTTCGACCGGGGTTTCACCCGCCCCTCGTTCCGCACCCAGGTGCCGCTGAGCTACTACCAGGCCTCGCTCGTCATCCGCCACTTCGACGAGGCCTATGGCTTCGACGCCATCCTCAAGATGCTCGAGCTCTACCGCGAGGGGCGCCCGACCACCGAGGTGCTCCCGAAGGTGACCGGAAAGCCGATGAAGGAGCTCAACGCCGAGTGCATGGCTTACATCCGCCGCTACGCCGAGCAGATCCGCCGCTCGCCCCAGGTCGACCCCGCCACGCTCAAGAAGCTGGAAGAAGAGGTCAAGAAGGACGATAAGAATGCGGAGCTGTGGGCTCGCATCGCCTCGGGCCGCCTGGCCACGCGCAAGGTGGACGAGGCCCGCAAGGCGGCGAAGCGGGCGGCCGAGCTCGACCCCAAGCTCCCGCGGGCACACACCATCCTGGGCATCATCGCCCTTCAGAAGGACAAGGATCGCGCCGCCGCCAAAGGGCACTTCCTCAAGGCCAGGGAGGCCGCCCCCGACTACTTCTTCGCGCATCTCTACCTGGGGCTGATCCTCAAGGACGAGGGGGCAACGGAGCAGGCGATTGCCGAGCTCGAGGCCGCCCGCAAGCTCTACCCCCGCTACCAGGCCCGAGGCAAGAACCCCCATCTGCTCCTGGCCGAGCTCTACCAGAAGGGCGGCAAGCCCGAGCAGGCCATCGCCATGCTCCGCGAGCTCACGGCGCTCGACCCGGCGAACGCCCGCGCGTGGGTGCAGCTCGGCAAGCTGCTCGCGGACGGCAAGCGCCACGCCGAGGCCGCCGCCGCCTACCTCGAGGCCATCTACATCGACCCGTTCGACCCGGAGATCCACCTGGCCGCAGCGGCGGTGTACGAGGCCGCGAAGTCGCTCGACGAGGCGATCCGCGAGTACGCCGTCGCGGCCAGGATCAGCCCAGGCGCGCTGGTGAAGCTGGTGGCCCGGGCGCGTGCGTTCGCCGTGGCCGGGCGGGCGGAGGCGGCCCGCAAGGCCATTGCGGCCATTCGCCAGCTCGACCCGACCCACGCGGCGATCCCGCAGATCGAGCGTCTTCTCAACCGCTGAACAGGCTTCGGCTTGCATCCGGCGGCGTCGGACGGGTATGATAAGGGCAGAGGCCGCTACCCGCCATCGGAGGGAGCCCGCATGAGCGCCCCCGGCATTGCCGCCTGCCCGACCGCCAGCCGCGTGATCCGCACGCTGGCCCAGCGGCAGCGCTGTGTGGCCGTCGCACGGGCCGCCTACGTGTTCTTCCTCGCTCTTGCGGGCGCCTACGCGGCGGCACTGCT
>Ga0272441_10007101_pt1 | contig 18361 bp, 15 predicted proteins | sample SSMProp6N_FD_193582 | JGI IMG/M metagenome (GOLD analysis project Ga0272441, IMG submission 193582) | Marine sediment archaeal communities from Little Sippewissett salt marsh, Falmouth, MA, United States - SSM-Prop-6N | ecosystem: Environmental > Aquatic > Marine > Wetlands > Sediment ... | reverse complement strand
TCTGCTGCCTGGGCGATACTGGTGAATGAACCGTCACATAAATTGTCCGCAATCTGACAAATCGCATCAATATCACGGCTGCATAAGGACATGGCCGCATCATAGACCTCCACACTGCTGTTCGCACCAACCGCCACAACATCTATACCCAGATTTTTACCCGCTTCTGTTAAATTGTTTTTATGAAAGACCGAGTTTAATTCAGCCGGGGAAAACAGCGTTCCGACTCTCTCCGCATGCGGCAGACACTGGCATACAGTCTTAATCAGGCCCTCATAATCACTTAAATTATAGGCTCCCGTTACATTTGGCAGATGATCCATATTGCTCTTGCCTGCGCCTGCAACAACAGGATCGGCCACATGTGTGAAAATAACAGGGCTGTCTTTTATTCTTTTTATGGCAGTCTGCAGGGTTGGTGTGGACAATGTAATGACCATTTGCGCTTCTTCAGTTATGGCGGCATCCACCAGCATTCTCAGTGTGGCCATATCACCCTGCGCGGAACGGATCTTTGAAACATAATCCTTTCCCTCAACCAGTCCCGATGCCTTCAATCCTATATAAACACCCGATTCCGACTGCTCCGATGCAGGAGAATCCAGGAATTTGATGACGTGAATCGAGAAGGGTTCCCGGCTCTTTGGTTTTGATACTTTTGGTATTTGACCATCCGTTTTTTGTTCATCATATGATCCGTCGTCTACCGGTTGTTTTTTAGTCACATTCCCCTGTTCATCAATCATCATGTCCGCCCGTTTCAAAACATCCGCAGGCAATTTCCATGTTTCTCTGATTTTCAACAGAGCCTGTTTATTAATATTTAATTTCTGAGGCACTTTATTTTCTATGGCAATGGTTGAAGGATCTTTCCCGTTCAGGATATCACCGGCCATTTGTCCGGCCAAAAGGCCAACATCAAAATAGTTGGCACCTAATCCAAACAACACACCTTCGCGTGCATCAACCGGTTCATTGGTAAAAACCGGTATCCCTGCCTTGTTAGCCGCCTCAACCAATACCTGGATCGCAATACCCACGGTATTATCTCCACCAACCCAAAAGGCCTGAATATCTGTCTGTGCCAGAGATGTGGCGGCTTCAAGAACGCCTGAAGAATTGCTAACATTTGCCTCGACCAGTTTAATACCAAGTTCCCCGGTAATCTGACGGGCCAGATTTGTACAAGCCTCAGAGCATGCTTCAGCCGGGTTCCAGACAACGCCGACTGATTTCAGATCGGGATTACACCGTCTGGCAAGCTTAAATGCTTCAACAACCGGTTGAAATGTCCCGATGCCGACCAGATGAGGCGGGTGATCCATCGGTGCATCTCTTTTCAAACCGACACCTGAAGCGAATGGATCGGTCACTGCCCCAAAAACCTGAATGGTATTCCCCTGCTGATTGGCATGGGCCACAGCCTGCATGCAGGGTGTACTGGCGGTCAATACCAGATCGTATTTCCCGCCGGTTAATTCCTTTGCAATGACTGCGGATGTTGGAATATCATTTTCAGCGTTAAACAGTGACAGAGTCATATTGCGGCCGTTTTCATAACCCCTGTCTTTTAAACCCTTTATCATACCTTCAACTGTATCATCCATAATAGGACGTGACGCATATTGTAAAACAGCCACATCAAATTTGTTTTTTGAGGAAGAATGGCGATGTCCCCGGTCAGACATCAGCAATATGCAGGATGTTAAAACGATAAGAAAAAGACCCAGTGCCAGACGTTTCATAAATTACCTCAAGGGATCAATTCTTTCCAATTTTATCGAACAGGTTCATAATTCTATGTTTTATTCATTCTTCATGTATAAATAATTATTAATTAAACCCTTAATACACAATAATTAATATTTGGAACAAATTTCAGACCAAACAGGAGTGCTTAAAAAGTAAATAGCCCTGTTCCGATATTGATAAAAAATATAAAACAGAAATGTTTAACATCAGACTGGCATAACTCGAAAGGAATAAATGATTTGTGTAATCTTTTTTAATTTAAAGGCATATAAATAATTTAAATGGAAAAGACCATAAATTCTTTCTTTTCCTCAAGCTCATGGAATTATAATTTCATATTGAACTGCGGCTATTTCAATATTTTATTCACAAAAAGGAAAAAATTATTAAATCATCCCGTTTACGCGGAACCAGCATGACCGAACCCCGGTTAAAATCCTCTTGAATTATAAAGTCAGAGGGGAATGCCCTTTGGGCACTCCCCTCTGATTGTTGTAAACATATGTATCTATAATTTATAGGCTTAAATTAAATTGCATATCATTAAATTATTTATATTTATCAACCTTTGCTTCTCAATAAATAATATGCCCTTACTCCTGTATATACAATAAATCAGATCAGCGACAAGGCCTGATAAACCATTTCCAGGGTCTGTTCTTCCTTATAGCCGAGCTGCTGCATGGCACCCGAGGGACAAACCGCTGAACAACTGCCGCATCCCTTGCATAAGGCCGTGTTAATCTGGCAGATTTCTCTGCCATTAATTGACACCAATCCCGGCGCACCGTAGGGGCAAACAGGCACACACAAACCGCAGCCTGCACAGACATCCGCATCCACACTTGCAATATTGGCTTCAGAAATATATTCACTGGAGCTGATAATCGAACAGGCACGTTCGGCAGCGGCTTTAGCCTGTGAGATGGTCTCATCCATCATTTTAGGTGCGTGGGCCAGCCCGGCAAGGAAAATACCTTCAGCAGAGAAATCAACCGGACGCAATTTCACATGCGCTTCCATAAAAAAGCTGTCTTCATTTAACGGAATCTTAAGCATCTGAGAAAGTTCATTCGCATCCGCCTGCGGTACCATGGCCGGAGCCAGTACAATTTTGTCAGGATGAATCACCATATCAGCACCTAGCACATGATCTCTGACCAAAACCTTCAGCACTTCTTTTTCTTTCACCACTTCCCGGCTGACTTGCGGTTTATTCTCTTCATCGTAACGTACAAAAATAATCCCCATTCCCCTGGCTTTCTGATAATATATCTCATTGAAGCCATAGGTTCTTACATCTCTGTAGAGAATAAATATATTCATTTTAGGATTCAACGCTTTCAGCCGGATTGCATTTTTGACAGCCTGGGTGCAGCATACCCTTGAGCAATAGGCATGTTCCTCGTCTCTCGACCCTACACATTGAATCATGACCACGTTTTTGGTCCTGGTATAAGGTTTGGGCTCCGTTTCCAGAGAGGCCTCCAGCTCCAGTTGTGTCAGCACATCCTCACCGTTATAGAGATATTCTTTCGGCTGCGTCTCATTGGCTCCCGTCGCAATCACAATGATCCCGTGCTCAATTTCCTCAACATTTTTCTGGCCGATTCGTTTCACCGTTGTTAGATAATTACCGAGATACCCTTCCATACTGTTAATCGTAGCACCTTTATATACGGCTATTTTTGGGTGTTTCTCAATCTTATTTACCAGTTTATCCAGTATGTCCTGAACATTCTGACCATCCGCAGTCACTTTCAACCGTCTAAGATTCCCGCCCAATTGTTCCTGGCGCTCGATAAGAGCCACTTCAAATCCCTGTTCAGCAATTGACAATGCCGCCGTCATGCCGGCCAATCCGCCGCCAACCACAAGTCCGGTTTGCGTTACATTCAACGCAATCGTATGAAGCGGCTCAAGCAGTCGCACTTTGCCGACGGCAATTCGTGTTAAAACTTTGGCCTTTTCTGTGGCCTTTTTCGTATCATCGCGATGAACCCAGCTGCAGTGATTTCGAATATTGGCCATATCGAACAGATAGGGATTCAGACCTGCATCGCGAAGTGTCTCCTGAAATAAAGGTTCATGGGTGCTGGGAGAGCAGGATGAAACCACAACACGGTTGAGTTTATATTTTTTAATGGCTTCCTTGATATGAACCTGTGTATCCTGAGAACAGGTAAACAAATTCTCATCTGCGAAAACCACATTGGGAAGGCCTTTGGCATATTCAACAACCTCCGGGACGTTGACAATGCTGCCGATGTTGATACCGCAATGACAGACAAAAACACCGATTCTCGGCTCCTGGCCGCGAACATCTTTTTCTTCAGGATATTTCTTTTCAATAATTTCAGTGCCGCGTGCCTGATGGAGCAGCTCTGCCGCTTCTGCAACTGCACCTGAAGCCTGTATCACAGTTTCAGGGATGTCCTTTGGCGAAACAGCAGGTCCGCAAACAAATATTCCCGGACGGGTTGTTTCAATGGGCGACTCGGCCACATGTTCAATAAAATGATAGGGATTCAGCTGTATTCCCAATTTATCCGTCAAATCAGCACAACCCTTAAAGGCACTGAGACCCACAGAAAGCACCACCAGGTCGAATTCCTCAACACATGGGCTGCCTTTTTCATCGGCAAAATGCACTTCAAGATTGCCGGTCTTCTTAATCTCTGTTATTTTACTGATCCTGGCTCTTTTAAATGTGACACCTGTCTGAATGGCCTTATCATAATATTTGTCAAAATCTTTTCCATGAGCACGCATATCCATATAAAAAATAGTTGGCTCGACTGTACTCACATGTTCACGGGCAATAATCGCTTCTTTCATTGCATACATACAACAAACAGACGAACAGTACGGCATTTGCGTGTTCTCCGTTCTTGAGCCGACACACTGCAGCCATGCAATTTTAACCGGCACCTTGCCATCCGAGGGGCGCTGCAGATGTCCGGCAAACGGACCTGAAGCTGCCAGAATCCGTTCAAATTGAATGCTGGTAAGCACATTTTGATATCTGCCGTAACCGTATTCGTGCATCGCAGAAGGATCGAATTTTTCAGAACCGGTGGAAACGATAATAGCCCCGACATCAATGTTAAAGTTCTCTTCCTTCTGGTCAAAATTGATTGCATCTGCTTCACAAAATTCCTTACAGGTTTCACACGCTCCCGTTTGAATATGGACACAATGATCCCTGTCTATATGTGCATAATTGGGGACTGCCTGTGCATACTGTCTGTATATCGCCGACCGTTCCACCAGTCCCGCGTCAAATTCTGATAAAATAGAAATCGGTTTGTTCGGTGTAATCTCATCAAATTTTATCGCGTTCGTTGGACAAATATTATCACAAGCGCCACATGTTTGACAAACCTCCGATTGTTTGTCAAACGCAGGTTGTACTTTGCGTTTACTGCCCCTGTGGGAAAAGCTGATAACACCCCTTCCCATTCTTTCACTGCACATACGGACACACAGACCGCACAGGATACAATCCTCTTGTTTTAACTCAACCCTCGGTTTCCCCACACCCATTTCTTTTGCAAGACGCTGGACCACCTCCGAGTCAGGACATTTGGCCAATAATAATTCGACCATCATTTTACGTGCTTTTAAAACTCTTTCACTGTCAGTTTTGATAACAAGTCCTTCAGAAACAGGATAGGTACATGAAGCCTCGACAGAAGAACGTCCGCCATTCCGGCTGACTTCTACCAAACAAAGACGACACGCCCCATAAGCCGGCAATGCTTTATGATAGCATAAAGTCGGAATCCTGATACCTAGCTTTTCAGCTGCTTTCAGTACAGAGGTACCCTCTTCAACCTGAACCTGTTTACCATTTATTGTCATGTTGATCATGATATGTCCTCAGTGTCTAAACAAAATGTTGTCTCAGCATTCTTGAAATCAACCACAAAATGAATCTCCGGATGAGCGGCGATTAAAGTCATCAATGTTGCATTCAAATCACCCAGCGGCTTTCGATCGATATGGCTGTTTTGAAATGTGGCTTTAATTGAGGTCCCTTTGTTTATTTCAGATTTTATCTGAAAATCACCTTTGCATTCCCGGATTGCCTGTTCCAGAAGGGAAAGCCCCAAACCTATATTTCGCGTCGTCCGTGTTGTAAAAAATGGATCGACTGCTTTTTTTAAAGTTTCATTGTTCATTCCGTTACCGTTGTCTTTTATCTCGATAACCAGCAAATCATTCTCGATATCCTGATTGATATTGATACAAATCCTGGTGGCTTTCGCTTCAATTGAATTCTCAACAATGTCCAAAATGTGTAATGAAAGATCTTCCATCTTCACCCGCTAAAGCTTTTTTTAACTCATCCACTTTAATTGAATCAACGTTGAATGTCGTTGAGTTTTTTCCAATATCCTCTATATAATGCGCATCTGAAAATGTGACAAACGGATAATTATATCTGTTCCAATCCATATTGTTCGCTTTGAATTTTGAAGACAATTCAAGCCCATCCAAAAATAAATCCTCAGGAATAATGCCCAACTGGCCAATAATACCAAATCTTTCCCGATCAACATGAGAGGCAATAACGATTCCTTTTAAAGCATGAACCTTATTCACAATTTCATCAGTCGATAGTACAGTCGCTCCAATTAATAAATGCTCATTGGAATACTGGATATTGTCCTGCTCGTCGGCAACGTACTGTGGACCAAAGAGGTCCTCATTATTGATTCCTGATAAATTTTCATAAATCATTTTCTGAAATAAATCTAACTCTTCAAGTGTTTCAAACAGAGCCAATAAGTGTACTTCTTCCTTTGAGGTAACTTCGATTCCGCCCAAAACTGTCAGGCCGACTTTTTCCCCGATCTTTTTTATTGCAGTGACATTCTCCGAAGAATTATGATCACAGATCCCGATGATATCCAACCCTTCCATTTTCGCCTTCTGCACGATATTCGTTGGCAGCATCTTCAAATCACCACAGGGTGAAAGACATGTGTGAATATGTAAATCTGCTCTAAAAGGTTTTAACATCCCTGAATCTGCTCAGTGAGCGAATATAAAAAGTGCTTACACATAGACAGAGAATCTCCGCGGCTTGCCGCGAGGAGCCTCAATTATCGACCAACACCGAACTCATACAATTTTCCGATAATCTTAAAAGCGGGTAATTCCGTCAACATGATCGGCAACCCCACTTCTTCTGCTTTTTTTTGAGTGTCAGCATCAATACTTCTGTTGTTCACAATGATGATTCCGCTCAGCTCTTTTAATTTTGCGACGGCTACAATATTTTGATGAACCTGCAGAGTAATCCACAATTCACCTTTCTTTGAATTGGCAATAACATCACTCATCAAATCACTTGCATATCCGCCTGTGATTTCCGTATCAAGGGATCCCGATCCCGATACAACTTTTATTTTTACCTTTTCTGCCAATGTTTTAAGTTTCATGTTATTTCACCATTCGAGGATCCAGTATCACCTTTTTATTTTTCCGTCTGTTTTATTTTCCGGCTGTTGTCAAGATTAATAATTGCCGTAACATCTGTTCCCTTGCCGATTTTCGAATGAATCTCCATTTTATCAGTACAATTTTTAATATTGACCAATCCCATGCCCGCACCAAATCCCAGTTCCTGCACCCAATGCGGGGCAGTTGAATAACCGGGCTGCATGGCTTTCTCAATATCAGGAATACCCGGACCGGAATCTGAAGCCTTGAGCTTTATCCGACCCGGTTGTACAGCGGCTGACAATTTACCGCCGTCAGTAAAAATGACCATATTCATCTCCGCCTCATAAGCAGCAATCGCTGCCCGGCGGACCAGATCAGGTTGTATACCGAGACGATTCAGCGATTTCTTTAGTTGACTCGAAGATTGCCCGGCTCTATTGAAATCTTTACTTTTAATGTTATACTGAAACGATAAAACGGTCTTGTCAGAAACAATGTCCTCAAAAATGTAACTCACCCTGTGTCGGCATTTCTCTTCCTCATCACAACAAATCTCAAGTTTCTTGAGTATTCCTTTTATTATATCACCTTTGGTGATAACACCCACCAGCCGACCATCATCCCGTTCAATCACGGGAAAACGGCCAAATCCATATTTTTCAAATTTACTGATCGCATGGACGAGGGGTTCATCAGGGTGTAGAATTTTTACATCCGGCACCATCCTGTCCGCTACAACAGTATCCATTTCACCTTTTGTTAAACACATTATTAAATCTTCAATACTGATTATCCCGACAACTTTACCCTTATCAATGACAGGCGTTCCGGAGATTCGATTGGCCCGAAGTATCTCTTTCAATTCAAGAATCGTGGCGTTTGGACTCACGGTAACCAGATGGCTGTTCATGACATCTTTGACTTTAAGCTCATACGCCAGCTCTTGAGTCTTTGTATATTGTTTATTCTCTTCCATTAATTTCAGGATCCAAATGACCCAAGCCAAGAATTCCCTTGCTATACAATCGTCCACAACTTTCAAACATCGGCAAACTGGTTCTGAGCAAAACCATATTAAGATCTTCAGCCAGACTTGTAATGGTTTTATCCGGCCTTTTCGCCCGGACAAAACATATTGCCGGAATATCGTTCATTTCCGCTGTACGAATAACCTGAGGATTTGTTAATCCTGTAAGGAGAAGGGCCCCGGGACTCGCATAGGCCAGTATATCACTCATTAAATCAGCAGCACAACCAATCGTAATATTCATGTCCAATTTGTCGGCTCCGATGATAACCTCTGCTCCAAGGCTCTCTTGAATTTGTTTTAAAGTCATTATGTCTTTCCTGTCTTAATCAATACAGCATCAAATTTACAAACATCAGAACAGACACCGCATTTAATACATAACGTCTGATCTATAACATGAGGCGACTTTACTTCACCGGTGATAGCATTGACAGGACATTTCCTGGAACATAATGTGCATCCGGTACATTTTTCACTATCTATGGAATAACTGATGAGTGCCTTACAAACATGAGCCGGACACTTTTTCTCTTTAATGTGTGCTTCATACTCATCTCTGAAATGCTTTATGGTCGAGAGTACCGGATTGGGAAGTGTCTGCCCCAGTCCGCATTGTGAAGCATCTTTAATCGCCATCCCCAATTCTTCCAAAAACTCAATATCATTTTCCTGTCCGTTGCCATCTGATATTCTTTTCAGGGTCTCAAGCATCGCCGCACTGCCATCCCGGCAACTTGTGCATTTTCCACAACTTTCGTCATTTGTAAACTCAAGAAAGTATCTGGCAATATCAACCATACAGGTATCTTCATCAGTAACCACCATACCACCGGAACCCATCATGGAGCCGACCTCGGCTAAACGCTCATAATCAACAGGCAGATCCAGCAATGAACCAGGCACCACCCCTCCGGACGGGCCTCCTATTTGAACACCCTTAAACGCTTTACCACCTGGAATCCCGCCCCCGATATCATAAATAATCTCTCTCAGAGTGATGCCCATCGGCACCTCAACCAGACCGGTATTGTTAATTTTACCAACCAGAGAAAAAACCTTTGTCCCCTTGCTTTTTTCTGTACCAATGCCGGCAAACCAGTCAGCGCCGCGTAGTATAATTCTAGGTACATTCGCCCATGTTTCAACATTATTGATATTGGTCGGCTTCCCCCAAAGGCCGGACTGGGCCGGGAAGGGAGGTCTTTGTCTTGGTTCGGGTGATACACCCTCAATGGAATGGATTAAGGACGTCTCTTCGCCGCAAACAAAGGCACCGGCGCCCTGTTTTATTTCGATATCAAAATCAAGCCCCTGACCGAGCACATCCTTTCCCAGCAATCCATATTCTCTTGCCTGATTAATCGCTAATTCCAATCTGCTTATTGCAAGCGGATATTCTGTTCGTATATACACATAACCCTGATTCGCGCCGATTGCTTTTGCCCCAATAAGCATACCTTCGATAACTGAATGAGGATCTGATTCTACAATGCTTCTGTCCATATATGCGCCGGGATCTCCTTCATCCGCATTGCATATGATATACTTCGGATTGCCTTCAGCCTTGCTGCATATTTCCCACTTCAATCCGGTAGAGAATCCGCCTCCCCCTCTGCCCCGTAATCCGGAAGTTTTTATTTCCTTGATCACATCCTCAGGTGTCATTGTACTTAATACTTTTGCAATGGCCTTATACCCGTCTCTGCCGATATAATCATCAATTTTTTCAGGATCAATCAATCCCTTGTTTCTTAATGCAATTAAACGCTGTTTTTGGAAAAATCCGATTTCATTAATATTGGGAACGGGCTTTTCTCCGCCGGGAGGTGTAAACATTAATCTTTTAACAGGCCTCCCTTTTAATAAATGTTCTTCAACAAGTTCGGGTATATCATCCGTAGATAATTTTTGATAAAAAATCTCATCCGGTTGTACAACCATTACCGGTCCCTGAGCGCAGAAACCCTGACATCCGGTCGTCACAACCAGTATCTCCTTCTCAAGCTTATGCTTCCGGATCTCCTGCTCCAAACCCTTTTTAATATCAAATGAACCGCACGATACACATGCTGTACCTGTACATATCATTAAATGAGTCCTATATGCCATATTATGGTTCCCTCTCGCTTCCTATGGCCAGGGCATATTCAGTAACGATTTCCCCTTTTTGCACATGTTTTGAAAATATTTTTTCTATTTTTTCTTCAGTCAGATCCACATATTTTACGGGCGGGTTACCCTTCAATTCCACCGTGACCATCGGTTCGCGACTGCAAAAACCGGCACAGCCGGAAGTCGTCAGAATGATTTCTCCGGATTCATTTTCTTCCATTTTATTTAATAACACATTCATTATATTTCTTGCCCCCGCAGCAATGCCGCATGTCCCCATATGTACGGTTATCTTTGCCCGGGCGCTCCCCGAACGCAAGCGGTTGGCCTTTTTAACTTTTTGACTGATTTTTTCCAGGTCTTCAATGTTTAATTTCTTCATGGCATGCCCTATAACTCTTTATATTGTTTGAGGATCTTGGGTACATCGGCGCGCTTCATCAGTCCATGTACGTTGTCATCAACCGTAATCACAGGAGCCAATCCACAGCAGCCAAAACATCGGGCCGTCTCCAGAGTGAAATTCATATCATCGGTCGTTTCACCGACTTCAACACCCAATTCATTACTGAGGGCTTCAATAATACCCGGCGCTCCCTTTACATGACAGGCTGTACCAACACATACATTAATAACGTGTTTCCCTCTCGGTTCAAGATTAAAAGCATTATAGAAAGTGGCTATGCTGTAAATTTCGGCTATCGGTATATTCAGTTCCTCAGAGATATACAGTAAAATATCTCCCGGCAAATAATTGAACGCCTTATTAACCTGCTGGAGTATGGGCATCAAATTACCCTTCTGCTCACGATACTCCTTCATGATTGCTGAAATTTTCAGTAAATCGTCTTCATTTAAAATCACTTCCGGTGGTTCGATCGGATAAATTTGTTTTGTTACAGGACAATTCTCAGTACATGCGCCGCACCCTGTACATTTATCCTCATCGACATACCTTGGATTTTTTTTCACAGCAACGGTAAAATTCCCGGCTTCCCCTTGTACATCCTGAAGTTCACCGTTGGTGATAATTTCAATATTGGGATGCCTTCCACAATCGACAAGCTTGGGTGACACAATGCACATGGCGCAGTCATTCGTCGGAAAAGTCTTGTCCAACTGTGCCATGGTTCCGCCGATTGCCGGCTGTTCTTCCAGCAAATAAACTTTAAAACCGGATTCTGCGAGATCAAGGGACGACTGAATACCCGCAATACCGCCGCCGATGACCAGGACCGATCCGGATTTCTCACTCTTCTTTTTACCCATTATAAAACCTCATCCCTTTTGCAAGTCAATGACATGAAAGGGCTTCCAATTTTTTTTGCGTGGCTGTTCCCCGATTCATTTTCTTCTCTGCCATTTTTTTTATCAGTGACAGGGTTTTCTCTTTATTGCATTGATTTTTCTCAATACTGCCGTCAGACAGGACACCGGCTATTATTCTTTTCCCGTTAATGGAACGGGTCAGTACAGTGGTATATCCCTCTGGGGAACCCAGTCCGCCGACAGAAATATCTGCAAAATCGTTGGAAAAGCGTGTACAGGCCAGACAAGCAGGTCGGGCAATGGATTCAACCTCTTCCAGGGGAATGTGTATGATCTCTCCTGTTTTTGTATGGAGAAAAAAATCCTCTTTTACGTTTATTTTATTAATGTTTTCCGCATGGATATGATGTGTTTCTAAAAACTGGCTGTTTATCAGGCGTTCCATGGAAAAACACTGCATACAGAAAAGGCCTATGGTAAATTCGATAATATCGCTTGGTAAAATGTTCAGAATTTGCATTTTGCGCACGGCATCGATTTGACAGGGCGTTCCCACAACGGCCAGTTTGTGGAGTTTCTTTTGAGAATATTCTCGTATTGTGTTTGCCACGGGAACGCAAGATGAATATGCTGTACCCATTTTATCCAAATGAGGCGCTTCCGAAAAAGAGGATCCGGCTGCTTCTAAAAGTTCATCGGGTGTCGTTGCCACGACAGACCTCCGGTTGAAAAGTCCATCGCGTTTTGAAACCACAGCGCCGTCAATAAAGTTTTTTTCCAGCATATGGCACAGAAGTGCCGTAACCACGCCACCATCGGTAGCAACTTCCTGAATCTCTCTGTTGGTTGCCCTGAGCGAGTGGAGATCCTCCACATAACCGATCGGCGCCTTCCATCTGAATTCATCTTTGAGGGAATCATTCAGGTCGACAGTCTGAGGGCAAATCAGGTAACACAGCCCGCACTCCAGACATTCCGCTTCTTTTTTATACCGGGGGAATCCATCCTCTCCCATCTCCAATGCGCCAATTCGATTGGCGGTACAAAAAGAAACACAACCTCCGCAGCGCCCGCATGTGCCCCTGTCAACAACCTCTTTCTGCAGATGATCAAAACTGAGTCTTGGTTCAAATTTCATAAACTGCCCCTAATAATTACCACTTTTCAGCAAGTATCTCATTGACCATTTTTTTAATATCTCCGGCCTGTTTTTCATCGGGATGCAGTTTATGATGGATTATTTTGCACCGCAACGATTGAATTTTATTATCAAGCATTTTGGCTTCATTCAGCCGTTTTTGAGGAATGTATCCCTCTTTGACCGCCATGTCACGCAATATGCTTATCACATCTGTAAACTTGACATTCTGCGGACAAAGTGCATGACAGGTATAGCAGCGCGAACACATCCATAGAATGTCGGACGACAGGACTTCTTTACGCATCCCCAGCATCACCATGCGGATAATTTTTCTGGGATCGTACTCACTGTGAACTTCGGCAACCGGACAGGATGCTGTGCATGTGCCGCAGGTAAAACATTTCATAATATTTTCTGAACCCGGCTGAGAAGCAACCTCATCTTTAAAACTCTGGTCCAATTCTTCAAGAATAATTTGTTCCATTTATAAAAATCTCCTTTTATAGCGCTTCAGGAATTGTTTTTAAAAATTCCAGCGAGAAAACCGGCCCATCAATGCAAACATATTGAGATCCGATATTGCATCGGCCGCATTTTCCGATACCGCATTTCATTCTACGTTCAAGCGAAGTAATGATTCGATCATCCGGAAATTTCAGCTTCTCAAGCACCGGCAGGGTGTATTTAATCATTACGGGTGGACCACAGACCACAACCCAGGCCTTTTCTGCAGACGGAGCCAGCTGCTCGGTCACAGCCGGCACAAAACCGGTATCATGTTTCCATCCATCCACCGGCTTGTCAATGGTGAGATGGAGTTTCATGTCCGTTCGTTTCAGCCATGTTTCCAGTTCGTCTTTGTAAATAAACAGATCCGGATTTCTTGCGCCGTAAATTATCGTGATCTCACCATAATTCTCACGATGCGCAAGCAAATAAATCAACAGGGATCGTAATGTCGTGAAGGCAAATCCTCCACCCACGATAACCACATTTTCGCCTTTAAAATCCTCAACAGGATACCAGTTGCCCAGCGGACCCCGAAGTCCGACTGTGTCCCCTTGACGAAGATTGTGGATCTCGTTGGTAACCAGACCCGTACGGTTTATTGTAAATCGCAGGAAACCTTCTTCTGTCGGTGAAGAAGCAATGCCGAAAGGGGATTCACCCATGCCAAGCAGAGACATTTCACAGAATTGACCCGGCAGATATTGAAATTGTTCAAGGTCTGAATTTTTTACAAAACTCAGATCATAGGTTCGCAGGGTTTTTTCCGGATCCTCGGTCACGACTTTATCAACCTTCATGGGAATGGGTATATAGGTGTTTTGCATAAATGTTCCTCTCGTTTTAGACTGGTCACTCCGACTTTCAGGCAGCAGACGCCGTTTCCAAGAGTTGCTTTGCGACATCCCGGATATCCAGATTCACCGGGCAGACTCGTATACATCTGCCGCACCCCGTGCAGAGTGACTCCCCGTATGTTTCCCAGAAGTAATTGAACTTATGCATCACACGCTGTCTGACCCGTTCACGTGCAAGCGATCGCGGATTGTGCCCCGATGCCTCTTTCGTAAATATCGGAAACATGCAGCAATCCCAGGTTCGGATACGTTTCCCCTTGCCTTTTTTGCCTTCATCCTGTATATCAAAACAATAACATGTCGGACAGATGAATGCACAGGCGCTGCAGTTGACACATTTTGCGCTTACTTCATCCCATAAAGGATCATCCCAGATTTTTGGCAGCTTTTCTTTCAGGGTTTTTGTATCTACAGCCGGCTGCAGGCAGGACTCCGCCTGTTTCTTAAGTGCTTTGATTTTTTGTTCATCCTTCTCGGAGGCCGTATGATATCCACTCAGTTTTTTTATAAAATCCTTACCCTTTTCAGAAATCGGTTCGATCAAATAAGCTGTTTCGGTTTCAACGGCCCAGAGATCCCCGGCTTCTTTGGAAAATGGATTCCCTCCGGTCCAGTTACAAAAGCAGGTAGATGCCGGTTCATTACATGCCAGTGTCAGGATAATTGCATCATCAAAGCGGGCCTTCCAGTATGGATCCTGAAAAGCAGGATCATCCGGTCTCTGCTTGGACTGCCCCATGACCTTGTCGAGCAGATTCAGCCCCCTTGCATCACAGGATCGTACCCCCCAGAAGAACATGGGCTTTGTCGCTTTCTGAACACTTTGGATATCGTCACCTTTAAATTCGAACAGAATCTCCGTTTGCGGCAGAAAAACCGTCTTCGGTGAATTATGTGTAATTTGTATCTGCGAATTGATCTGCTTGATATCTTTCACTTCCCTGAAAGCGGATTGCCGGCCTTCCCCGGTGGGGGCAAACAGGTTGTATTCAGCACTCAGGCTCCGGATGAATGTTACGAAATTCGATTTCTCTATTTTGATCATTCTGTTTACCCCATGATGAAATCTTGTTTTTCATTTTCGCAAAAAGAGGCCATCGCCGGTTTTTCATTGATATCAAGACCTGCCGTGAAGTTAAAACGCTCTAAAATTTCCTTGGAAATTTTCCGGTTCAGTTTAAGCAGATCAATATCAGCCGGACAGGCCCGTTCACAGGCCCCGCATTCCACGCAGCGTCCGGCCACATGCAAATTGCGGCCCAGATGAAAAATCAGGGTGTCTGTAATTTCAGGGCTTTTGCCGATCCACTGGGGGTCATTCTGGTCCACAAAACATTCAGTGCAGTAGCAGGATGGACAAACATTCCGGCAGGCATAACACCGGATGCATTTGGAATAGGACTCAACCATGTCTTTCCACCGCGCCTCGGAATCAAGTTTTTCGAAAGCCTCCACTTCCGGATAAACGTCTCCGACTGATTCTGTTTTTACCGGTTCACCGATAAAAATATCATAAACAGGCGCATTGGGATGGTTGCAGTTGCGGCAGGAATGACTCAGTACCTCGGATTTTTCTATCTCGGTTTTAAAACCGCGTCCTTCGACAGTCATTCGATTCTCCTCGAACCTGGCGCTGATTACCTCTTTACCCGCTGTCTGTTTCAGTACTTTTTTCTTGTCAATGACACCGGAACAGGGGACTCCAATGATAACAAGATTCTCGCGCTTAATCTGATTTTCCACAGCATAAAGAACCAGTGACCGGCCATCACATCCCTTGACAACAATTCCGATCTTTTGATTCGTTTTAACCAGCTGCCGTTTATCTTTGGTCAGATAAACAGCCAGATTATTGGAACAGGTCTCATCCCAGATAAGATGCTCCGCATCTTCAGCCTTACGAATAAAAATGGGCGTGGCAGTCATGGGAATTGATCCTTTTCCCCAGCCGATAACCAGATCCACTTTTTTTTCTTCAAAGAGCCGTTTGACTTCTTCCCTCAGCGCCTTTACCATGATACCACTCCCTTGACCAGCCGTTTTGCAGGCCCGACCTTGTAAACATCATTGGTGATCTTGGTCACAACTTCTGCAAACCGTTCGCCTTCGCCGGCAGAAACCCAGGAGAATTGTACGCGTTCGGCTTCAATGCCGACATATTCCAACAGGGGTTTCAAAACCGCAAATTTCCTGCGCGCATTGAAATTGCCCGAAAGATAATGGCAATCACCGGGATGACAGCCTGAAACCAGCACGCCGTCGAATCCATTCTGCAGGGACTTCATAATAAACATGGGATCCACCCGTCCGGAACAGGGGACACGGAGAACCCGGATGTTGGGCGGATACTGGATCCGGGAGACACCGGCCAGGTCTGCCCCCGCATAAGAACACCAGTTACACAAAATAGCCAGAATCTTCGGCTGCCAGTCTTTTTTCTTTTTGGTTTCCTGCACAAGATTTCCCTTTATCATCTAATCAATTCCAGCTCATTAAAAACGCTGAACAATTGTTTATTGCTGAATCCCCTCAGATCAAGCGCACTGCAACGGCAGGAAGCCACACACGTGCCGCAGCCTTTGCAGAGGGCATCATTGACCTCTGCCACCTCTGTTTCAGGATTCACTTCAATAGCAGCATACGCGCAAACGTCCTGACAGTAGCCGCAGCCGGAACAGAGTTCCGTATTGACCTCGGCAATGGTCCCTTCAGCAAGAATGGATTCTTTGGTCAGAAAAGAAAGCGTTCGGCTGGCCGCAGCCCGGGCCTGAGCCATGGATTCATCCATATCTTTTGGACCATGGGCCAGTCCGCAGACAAACACACCGTCCGTAGCAAAGTCAACTGGACGCAGTTTTACATGGGCCTCCAGGAACATGCCGTCAGCGTTCAGGGGCACTTTCAACATTTTTGCCAGTGTGGAATTCTCTTCCAGGGCGTCGATCCCGGTGGAAAGAACCACCAGGTCAGCAGCAATGACCACCTCTTTTTCCATGATGAAATCAAAAACGGTTACTGTCAGCTTGCTGTTGGGATCGCCGGGTGTCCGGACTTCAACCCTTGGCTTGTTCTCCAGATCAAAACGAAGGAACATCGCTCCCTTGTCCCTGAGATCTGTGTAATATTTTTCTTTAAATCCGTAGGTCCGGATATCCCGGTAACACACATAGATGTCGGCACGGGGGTTCACTTTTTTCAGTTCCAATCCGTTTTTCATGGCATCTGAACAACAAACCCGGCTGCAAACCATTTTATCGGGTTCACGGGATCCCACACACTGAATCATGACCACGTTCCTCGGACGGCGACCGCCCGGGAAGGTTTGATCATGGATCATCTTTTCGAATTCTGTTTGAGTCACAATTCGGGTCGACTGCCCGTAACCATATTCAGAAGGTCTGTGCTCTTTGGCACCGGTTGCCACAATGACCGCACCATGCTCTATCACAATATCTTTATTGTCTTTCAGAGAATGAATAGTGGTTATAAAATTTCCCACATAACCGTTTATCTCTTGTATTTCATGGTTGATCAGCAGCTGAATATTTTTATGCTTCTTTACTTTTTGAATTGTGTCGGAAAGCAGCACCTGAGGATCCTTGCCGCTTAGATGGTAATACAACTTTCTCACATGGCCGCCAAGCTTCTTGTCCTTTTCCACCAGGACAACTTCATGCCCGGCTTCCGCCAGTGACAGGGCAGCCGTCATACCGGCCAGACCGCCGCCGATCACGAGCGCTTTTGGATTAACATCGATTGGCAGTCTTTCGAGAGGAGACAAATTCCGTGCTTTGGCCACGGCCATCTCCACCAGGTCCTTTGCTTTGATTGTAGCCAGTTCGGGTTCATCCATATGCGCCCAGGAACACTGATCACGGATATTGGCCATTTCAAAAAGATAGGGATTTAAGCCGGCCTCGTGGATAGTCTCACGAAACAGCGGTTCATGGGTCCGGGGCGTACAGGCAGCCACAACGATCCGGTTGAGATCGTGTTCCTTTATGCGCTGCTTGATCGTCTCAAGACAATCTGAGGAACACGCATACATGACATTTTCAGCATGCTCCACATTGGACAATTTACCTGCCTCAGCGGCCACATGTTTTACATCCACCACGCCGGCGATATTGATACCGCAGTGACAGACGAAGACGCCGACACGGGGCCGTTCGCCGATGACATTGATCTCAACGGTTTCCCCATTAGATGCCTCGCGAGACTGCCGTTCAATTTTAAGGA
>Ga0272441_10007100_pt1 | contig 18362 bp, 11 predicted proteins | sample SSMProp6N_FD_193582 | JGI IMG/M metagenome (GOLD analysis project Ga0272441, IMG submission 193582) | Marine sediment archaeal communities from Little Sippewissett salt marsh, Falmouth, MA, United States - SSM-Prop-6N | ecosystem: Environmental > Aquatic > Marine > Wetlands > Sediment ... | reverse complement strand
TGCAGCAATACTGTGCCTATTTCTGCCGAAGTCACTTTGTGGGCGCCATTGCCGGTCGGGCCGCACCCTCGCAGATCCGAAATCCCCTGGGGAATGTCGTAGCTTCGAATACCAACTACTTCGATTGTGCTGTGGCACGGATCAATCTGGACTGCGCTCTCGTTCACCTGGATTACAATTGGGCCCCGCTCAGGGCTATGAAGGAAAAATACGGACCCGCTGTCACGATAACCGATCCCGGCCTGCTCGGGTCGGTCCTGATCGCCAGCGAGCACGAGACTATCAGTATCCATGACATGATTGAAGAATTTGAACTTGAGCGTTTAGACGACTACATGACCAGAGCCCTGGAACATCGCCTGAAACCAGGCAATATGGAGCCCTGATTTGAGAAAGTCCGGGGGCCCCATACTCAATTCTCTCGTTGCTTCGGTTTCGGGCCTCGCCTGGCCGGACGGACGCGTGCCGATCCGGAACCAGAGCAAAACCCTGAGAGAGACTCTGTCATTCCTGCGGAAGCAGGAATCCAGAAACCCCGGGCGGCGAGGTACTCGGTGAAGTGGATTCCCGCCTTCGCGGGAATGACAGACCCGGACCGGCAGGCACGGACCGCGCATGCCGGTCGCTCATACGCATGGTCACGACGCTGTCCATCCTGCGCACCGATCCTGAGAAGGCCGATCCACCGCCGCATTTCAGCCGTCCCGTAGTCTCTTCGTGGTTTCGTTTGACTTTTGCGCTCAGTTTGATAGCATAGACAGTAACGAGCGGCTCGCGAGTGTGGGGAAGCCGACGTTGGTGGACGAACAGGCAGGGGAATCGGTGATGACAGGAGGCAACTCGGGTCCCGCCCCATGTGTTGTGGTCGTGGGCGGCCCGTGCAGTGAGTTCGTGCGAACGACGGTCCGGTTGGCGCGCGAGTACGAAATCGAGGCGGTACAGTGCGACGATGTGTACTCGGCGGTGGCCGCCACGGCCCAAGCGGTCGGCCGACCCGCCCTCGTTTTCGGCCAAATGCGAGACTTGGCGAGAGAGAATGGTCGGTTCTTTGAGATTGCGGCGGCGAATGCGACCTGCTGCTGTTGCGTTCTGGAAGAGGGCGGCGCGATGTGCCGAGAGGGCATCCTCCCGGCCGTACGGGCCGGGGCTTCGATTCTCGGCCACGCGGACCAGATGCGTGGCGTGCTCGAACAGTGGCTCGCCGACAGCCGCCGTCGTTCTCCGCGCGGGCGCCTGGGCGACCTGTTCAGCGAGGACCTGCGAGCCACGGAAGCGGAATTGAGAGCTCTTCTGGGGCAGGATGCAGATGACTGACATGGCAGACCAGACACCCCCTGACACCGGCTCCGGCCGCCTCCTGCTGATCGGCGATATCAGCAGGGTATTGCTCGACCCGGACAGCGTAGGCCGATGCCTCTGCGAGGTGCGGACGAATATTCTGGACGGTATCGACGTGGCCGCTCGCACCGAATTCGACGTCATTGGCATCGTGCTGGACGCCACGTCGAGCCAGCTCTGTCCCGCCTTGAGGGCCCTGCGGAAGTGCACGAAGGCCCGCATCGCCCTGCTGACGCGGATGTACGAGGAGCCGATCGCGAGGCGACTCGTGGCGGACGTCCCGGGCGAGGAGAGACTGGCCGACGCCTACCTGATCTGCCCGACACGGCTGGCGAATCTGTTCGCACCCGCCGGAGTGCCCGGCGAGGAGACGACTCCCGAGCCCGTCGGCGCATCGGAGCAGACGTCGTCGCCCGACGTGGAGAAACGGATGCGCTACCTTGAACGGCTGGCGACCACGGACGATCTGACCGGCCTGAAGAACCGCCGGTACCTGTGGGAGTTCGCCAGGCAGATCCTCGAACGGACCCGCGAGACGAACGGGCGGGTCACACTGCTCGTGTTCGATATCGACAACTTCAAGCACTACAACGACGTCTACGGCCACCCTGCGGGCGACGAGATCCTCCGCCAGGCGGCCATCCTGATGCGCCGGTGCTGCCGGAGTCACGACGTGGTCGGCCGCATCGGGGGCGATGAGTTCGCCGCCGTCTTCTGGGACGATCCGGGCCGGCCCGCCGCCAGGCAGCGCGACCGCCGATCCCCCGAATCCGAGCACCCGACGGAGGCAATCTTCGTCGCCAATCGGTTCCGCAACGAGCTCGGCCGCGCCGACCTGCACCTGCTCGGCCCAGGCGGCGAGGGCGTCCTCACCATCAGCGGCGGCCTCGCCAGTTTCCCCCGCGACGGTTCGACCGCCGAGCAGCTCTTCGAACGCGCCGACCAGGCCCTGCTGGAGGCCAAACGAAGCGGCAAGAACCGAATCTACCTCGTCGGCGAACCAAAAAACGACATCGCCGAAATCGAATAGTCTCCCGCGGCGCTCCTGATGCGACCCCGAGTCCTGTGCCCGTCCTTGATTTCGCCCCATGCCCACCCTGCCAGGAGGATGGCCGGGAAATCGGGTCGGGGAGGTTCGGAGCGGACAGAGAGGTGGCCGAAGCGGCCGTGTTGGGGGAGTTCGCCGCTTTCCGGCCTCCAGCATGAAAAGGGGCGGCCCTGCGCGGTCGTAGGACACCGTCCATCCTGATCTGATGGGTACGCGTCGAGGACACCGCTCGGAGTTCCGCCTTCAGGCGGCTGGAGACCGCGTAAACGCGGGACTCCAAACAGGTCGAATCCCAGGCACGCCGATCACCACGCTGTTGTGGTCGGCGTGATAGGTATGCGCCAGCATAGCCGCCTGCTGGTGGCGTCAAGGCGATAAACTCCCGGCCGAAGGCCGGATGAACCATATTTGAGATGCGACCCTGATCCCGTCAACCAAAGGAAGTACGTGCCGCCAGGAAGGAGCCCACCCACCTTTTCGACAGGAAGTTGTCGCCGACGCGTAACCAGTGGGAGATGTCTGCCACTAACCTTGCAGAAGGGCTCGGCATGGACGCCCATTCAGGTAGCGGCGTGCCGAGATCCTCCCAAGACAGGGGTCACAAGTGAAAGAGATCTCCGATGGAGACGCGACGCATCTTCGAACTGGTTATCGTTGTTCTCACGCTGGGTTCATTGTCGGTTGCCGGCGCTGAGCGGTCCGGGATCAGTGGGCCGGTCGAGATAGGCAGTGGTTTCGTGATCTTCGAGGGGCATTACCTGCCGCCACCCTATCTGTTACAAGCGGAGGGCGGTAAGACTTCGATAAATGGCATTGAAACATCGCCTCCTCGTGACCGGGGTTCATTTGGGGGCCGGCGCTTCGGCGTGCGCGGCATGACTCAACGGCCGACAGCGTACGGCCTGGAGCGGGTCAAGCAGCACCTGCGACAGGATGGCATGGTGGTCTGCGCTTCGCAGGAGCCAACGGTCTTCGTGCCGGCCGAGCAGGCTATCGCCATTCTTGACGTCCTTCTGGCCGACAGGCCCCGGGAGGCCAGGCTTCAGTCTCTGCTGAAGGTAGTCCCTCCATGGAGCGCTCGGAAGAGTTGGGCGCTGGTAGTCGATACGTTCGATCCGCCGGCGGAGCTTGGTGATCGAGTAAACGCTCTCAAGAAAACGCGGTCGGAACCTGATCCTGCTGAAGGCAGGATGGAACGGCGCTGGGCGGTTCTCTCCGGCCTGCAAATGACCGGATTTGCCCTGGCTGTCTGGACGCTCGGGACGCTGCTTAGCTGCCGACCTCCGCTGCGGCGGGGCTGGCGAGGTGTGAGTCCATCACGAGTCTGCTGCAGGCAGGTTGTCTGGTTGGTGGTTCTCATCGTCGTGCTGAACGTGTACGATTTGCTCTGCACGCTTCTCGCCGCCAACGCGGGCGTCCTGTGGGAACTCAATCCGTTCGCATACAAGCTGGTTGACGACACGGCAGTGATCGTGACGTTCAAGATCGCCTTGACCGTCGGCGCTGCGTCGCTGCTGTTGCTGGCACGACGACACAGACTGGCCCATATCGGCTCCTGGTGGGTCGGCGTGCTCTACACCGTTCTGATTATCCGATGGGCCACCTTCAACTCGATGTTCCTGTAACACGAGGCGGTGCGAGAGATCGTGGCAGGCGAGTACCAGTACAGGCCGACTCCACTAAGCGGAACCACCGGCATGATATTCTTCTTCACGGACGGAGGAGAATTCTACACTGTGGTAATGGGGGTCCAGTAGTACGGCGCATTACCCTGCGAAGTGAGAGTATGCCGTCGCATATTAAATGCTCAGTGTTTGCATGTTGACAGGATAGGGACGAGCGGGCCTACACTCAAGCCATGGCCAGAGCGTTGCGAATCGAGTATCCGGGCGCCTTCTATCACGTCATGAATCGAGGCCATGGTGGCGAGCCCGGATCGCCCCGGAAGATGACCATGCCCCCGCCCGATCATGCGTCTGTTGGAAGGTCATCTCTGTATGAGCTTCTCCCCCAGACGCTTCGCCTTTGCCGCCAGGGATGACGAAATTTCTTTTGACTTCTTGGTTCCTGATTTCGTTATCGTCCCCACTATCTTGTACCCACCATAGTGCAGAACTTCTCTGACCGCTCGGATGGCTCCTCTGCTCTCAGGGAGAATGAAATTGAAGGGCCACGGCGTCGTGCATGCCGTCACGACCACAGCACGTTTCCCTTTCTGCCTTGGAACTGGCATGCCCTTAGGACTTTCTCCCATAAATACCGGAACGTTGCGGTCAAAAAGGAGTTTCATCGGCGCGCACATGTTCCCCCAGTGTGTCGGCGTACCGATGACCAGGGCATCGGCATCCTGAATCTTCTTACCCACGCTGTGCGCATCATCTTCCGGCAGAACACATATTCCTTTCTCTCGGCACGCCATGCAGGCTGTGCAAAATTTCATATTGAGTTTGCACACATCAATCCACTCGACGTCGTGCCCGGGTGATAGGGATTCGGTTATGGCTTCGATAAGCAAAGCGACCATTCCCTTCTTCCGAGGGCTTCCGTTAAGCACGACAATTTTCATCTTCTGTTTCCTTCCAGCGTGCTCTTCAACGGGCACGTCTTTTTGCCGGCCCGGCCTTGGAGTCACACCTGCACTCGTCACTTTCATATTGTCCATAGCTGATATTCAGTATAACGTGTTCCACACACTTCACAGGAATTGCGGGGGTCGTGGTTGATGGCGCGCTCGCGGTTGCTTCGGCCGGTGGCCTGAGGCGGTAGAATCGTGGCGACAGCTACGAATGGCGATGCCCTGAGGTGATAAGGACAGCCAATCATTGTGGACGACCCTTATTGGCGGCCATTCCCACTGGCGCAGTGAGAAGCTGGCCGTCATTGCGGCGTCAGCTTGCTTTGCTGCATGGCGAGTTGTTCCAGGAGGTGGCCCTGTTCGTCGACCAGCCGGAAGGTTACCTGCGGATCGGCCGGCTTCGTGTTGAACTCCAGTTCACCGAAGGCTTTGATGTGGGTCCGCCCGAAAATCTGCGTAGAGGCATCTTTCGCCATCGCGCCGGGGCCGGTCATGCCGCCGAGTGAGCCGATCTCCAATTCGTGGAAACAATAGCCGGAAGGACGTGGGATTCGAAATCCCCGGGCGCCGTGCCGGTCGCAGCATATCAGCAGTACGCCGGGGATCTTGTTCTGCTCGATAAACGAAAACAGCTCCTCCCGGCCTGCGGTGTCAAAGACGCCCCAGGAGTCCTTGCCGTTGGAGATGTAGTCGCTCCACATGGTACCGCTGCTGATGATGACAAAGGGCCCCTTGCACTGGAGCAGCTCCTGCTTGAGCCAGTGCATCTGCCGCTCGCCAAGATAGGCATTCGGACTGTTTCGTTGTTTCTTCCTCAGCGAACGGGTATCGAGCATGATCAGGTCCGCCGGCCCGAGGCGGGTGCGGAAGTAGATGCCTTCATCCTGCTCGCCATAGGCCGGGTTGTTCCAGTTCTGCGTCCATACCTCACGAACCGCACGGACGTCATCGGCGGTATGCCTGGGGGGGATCCCTGACAGATCGTTGTCGAAATAGTCGTGATCGTCCCACGTGGCGTAGATCGGCATGGCGGCCGCCAGCGACTGCCAGGCGGGCGACAAGTCACGCAACAAGTAATCACTGCGATGCAAACCCGTCTGCCCGTTGCGATCGTCGGCCGCCAGATCGCCGGTCAGGATCATTGCCTGATTTCCTCGCTGCACGATCTGTCGCATCAGGTGAACGTTGTGGACGCCCGACTTGTGAAAGTCGCCGCCGAAGGCCAGTCGGAAGACGCCCTGTTTCTCGGGACGAGGAAACGTGGTAAACGTGGTCTTTTGTACCAGTTCAAGGGGCTCGTTATCGATGAACACGCGATAGTCGTATTGCGTCGCCGGTTGCAGGTCGGTCAGTGGCACCACGGCGGTCAGGTCCGTATCCACGGAACTGGAAACCGGGCCGTACTGTTGGATGCCGTCGGGTCCACTCACTGTGACCCGAATCAGGGAAGGTTTCACGGTCCGCAGCCAGAGCGCGGCACGATCGTGGCCAACATCGCCGAGCAGGGGGCCCCCCAGATGCTTCACGCCATACCGATCCGCCGCCGCCTTCAGGGACCGGTTCCCGGCAAAGCGCGCGTGCCGGTCCGCGTCGAAGACGGCCCGTGCTTCCGCGAAGAAAGACTGGACCGGCGCCGGCTGCGGGCCGTAACTGTTGAGCAGATTCATGTCGATGGCAGGCGTGCCCTTATGGGCCTGGGGCAATGTCACCTCGATCTCGGGGGCCGTATCGGGGACCTCACGGGCAAACGCCGACTCACGAGTCAAAGCGACGGCGGCGGCCGTCATGGAGACAAGAAATTTTCGCCGGTCAATCATGAACAGGCTCCTGTTTGCTAAGCGTCACGAAGCTGGTTGAACTACATCCCGCTAATATACCGCGTCAGACGGCTGCTCGCAATGACGTCCACTGTTTCGAGATAGTCTCTCAGCTTTCTCGTTGTCGATCGTTTTTATCAAGTAGAAAGCAACTCCGCAGGCATTGCATCAGTTCGGGGATTCCGGTTGATCCTGTGCGGGCCGTCGTCTACGCTTACAGTATGAAGCTCGGCGATGAAAATGAAACCGGCCGGTGAGACCTTCAAGGTTCCGTGGGTGTTGTCCGAAATCTGATCCTCAAACGAAATGATGAGCGGAAAAGCAACGATGAAGAACGTACTGTTGATAATGACCATGCTTGCCATGACCGCCTCCTCTCAGGCGGCGTACACGGAAACTATGGACCCGGCCGGATTGACTGAAAACGTGCGAACGGACTTCGGCCTGATCGATGACAACGCGAAAAGCAATCAGAGCGACAGGCTCCAACAGGCCATTGATACCGTGGCGGGAAGGGGCGGCGGAGCCCTGGTGCTCCCGAAAGGCACCTATCGCTTTGCGGGTATCTATATGAAGTCCAACGTGCATCTGCTGATAGAAAAGGGCACCGTCATTAAGCCTCATTGGCCCAGCGGTCAAAAGACGGTTGTCTTCATCCTGGGCGTGTATGAGGGCCGACGAGGTGGTAAGAGGACCGCAGGGGAGTTCATCGAGAACGTAAGCATCCGGGGCCTGGGTGGCCCTTTCACTGTCGATTATGCGGATCGCGGCAGTGTGCCGGGAGAAGGGATACGAACCATCAATTGCCGACAGGTCAGAAACTTCTTGATTTCCGACATCTGCATAAAGGGCAGCTTCACCACCTACTGCGCCGTTATTTTCACGCCGGCCAAAGACAGCGATGCGAGGAATCGAGAGGTCTTCCGGCCCACGGACGGCCTGGTAAGGAACCTCGAAAGCACCAATTCAAGTCCCGGGTATGGCTTGGTCCAGATGCACGCAGGGGAGACGATTCACTTTGAAAACCTCAGAGCCACCGGTGGCGGGGTTACCTTTCGATTGGAGACCGGCGCCGGGGGGCATAACGGGGGGATTCATGACATCAGCGCCAAGAATCTCTATTGTGAAAACGGTAGTACCGCGGTGTTGCTCGGACCCCATAAGGCTCAGAACGGTGTTGTCAAGATTGATGGTGTCACCGCGAAAAGTTGTGCATTTGCCGTCACGATGGGGCCTGGGTATGTTGAGAAGAGAAATTTGGATGATCCCCATTACAAACCCGGCAGGTTCGCAGATGGGACGACGGTGAAGAATATCCATGCGATCTTCGGGACCGATGCGGCAATATCCCTGAAAGGGCTTGCCAATGTCCCCCAAGAGTACTTGAAGGATCTCCGGTTCGATAAGAATGATCGGGTGCTCAAACGTGTCAGAGGACCTTCGGTCGGTGTCGTGTTGAATCGTACGGCGGGCAGTTGGAACCCAGTTATTGAGAATGTGACGAGCGAAGGTTTCAGGTACAACAAGGGCATTCTAAGGATAGACGAGAAGCAGCCCCGAAACTGGAGGGAACTGCTCGAAGGTCTGCCGATTCTCGATGAATTCCCACAAGAGATGCGAAAGAAGACCGGCACGAAAGAGACAAAGGGAGCGAAGGGGGCGACATGAACCGAGCAAGAGTGGGATCATCCATAGAGCGGCACGTGTGACCGTCAAATCTCATGGTCTTGACCTGCCCTGCTTTGGGGCGTATCATGATTCCTATGACTGCCATATTCGAATTCACGTCCCTGACCAGGACCACGTTGGAACCCGCCGGAGGAAGATCGCATCGTGAATGATCGCTGTTACCACAAGACGCTTTGTTTTCTGTTCGCCGCAATCCTTGGCTTGCCTGTGAGTGTGTCGGCAGCCGGCGAAGGGCCCACAGCTCCCCGTCTCTCCGCGACGATGTCCTGGAACGAGATTTACGAGGCCATGGAGAGCTATCCTCCGTCGTTTGAATACGGCGACGAGCGTCTGCAGATCATGAAATCGCTGGACCGTTTGATCTGTTACTCGGTGAAACATGCGGACGAGGAGGATCGTCCGAAACTGAAACCGTGGCTTGAGGAAATGGTGCCGTTCTATCGGCGCCGAATCGACCGCTGCCTCGACGCGTTGGAGTCCGCTCGGGTGGCCGAGGGCGTGCACCTGTTCAAGCTCTACTCCTCGTCGGTCATTCTCAAGAGTGCCGAGGGGACCGTGTCGCTGGATTTCTGCCAGGGGCCGATCAACAACGGCGGCCGGCCCGAGGAGTCGGACCAGTACGAAAGCGGATTCTATCTGACTGCGAAACAGCGGGATCGATTGGCCGGTCTGGTTGACGTCGCCTTGATCACGCATCGGCATCACGACCATGCCGACTTCTCACTGGCAAAGCGTCTCATCGCAACAGGCAAGCCGGTCATCGGGCCGGCGCAACTCACAAGACAGTGGCCAGGCCTGGCACACGGGATCACCGTACCGAAATACGATACCGCGCAGCGATTCGGGCCGTGCGAGATACGGACGCAGTTCGGCTACCAATGTGCGACCAGTCGGACGGGCCCGGATGGCGCGCGCTATGGGGTGCTCGACCCGGACGCGATCGAGCGTAGCTCCGAAACCGTTCGATATCTGCTGCGTATTGGCGGGATCACATTTCTCCAGTCGGCCGAGAGCCATACCGAGGCGTACGACTGGCTCGCAGAAGCCGAGGAACAGGGATGGCACGTGGATGCGCTCTTCTCACCGGGCCAGTACCAGGGATCTCGATCCGTGATGCGCTATCTCAAAGGTCGCGATTACTTTCGCCTGCCGATCCACGAATACGAATTGACGCACCATGGTGGCGGAAACCGTACGGCCCACCTTCTGGAAGGCGGTGGTCGCGATGCCTTTGATCGAAAGCGGGCTATGCCGCTCCTCTGGGGGGAGGACTTTCTGCTCACGCTCCCGTCGCGATAGGAACTGAGGCGACAGAGAACCGAACCCGGATCCTGGAGATTGCCCATGCGAGTTACCAGAAGGAGTTTTCTACAGGCGGTCAGCGTGGTCCCGGCCCTGACGATCTGCCCTCCAACATCCGTTGCGGGCCAAGCCGACGAGTCCCCCTTGTTCACGTTCGTCGTCGATGCCGATCCCCACACGAGTATGGACCGGGCCGGCGAGTTGACGGGACGCGAGAAGTTCCGCCGCATCCTGAAGAAGGTACAGGAGCTTCCCGCACGACCCGATTTCATGTTGATCCTGGGAGACGTACACGGACAACCGCTCAGGGAGATCCTGACGGACGTTGACTTCGATTTGCCGATTCACGTCGTCTTCGGAAACTCGGACGATGCGCCGGGACGAAAGATCCTTCGCGGTATGTTTCCCGGCGACTTCGCCGACGCGGATTCCTATGCGTTCACCCACAAGAGGTGCAAGTTCATCGGGCTCTGTAACGCAATTCCCGGCGATCACGTCGGCCACCTCTCGTCCGAGTTTTATCGAGGGCTGGAGCAGTGCAGTTGGCTGGAATCGCAACTCGCCGAGGGGCAGGAACGATGCAGCCACACGTTCGTCTTCGGTCACATCCCCTTGCCTCCTCAACTGAAAGAGGCGAACTACTATCTCGCGGTCAACGATCAGCGTTTCCTTCGACAGCTCGTCCTGAAGTATCAGCCGACCGCTCTGCTCTTCGGGCACCTTCACCGCCTTGAAACGTTCTCAATCGAACGAACCCGCGTGATCTCGGTACACGGATCGAATTGGACAAACATACTGGTTCCACCGCCCTACGATCCGATCGGTTTCAACCTGGTTCGCGTGTACAGGAAGCGGTTTGCGGTCGAGTTCATCCCCATGGCCATTTCATAGAGACCAAGGTGTGCGTCTTATTGCGTCCGTGCGTTTCTCTCGGCGATGGGCAACACGAACCAAAACGTGCTGTCCTGGCCGGGACGACTTCGCACGCCGATCGTGCCGCCGTGTGCGGCCACCGCCAGCCTGCAGAACGTCAATCCAAGCCCCGAGGAGTGTTCCTGTCTCAGGGAGTCGGCCTCAATCTGACCGAACTTCTCGAAGATGCGCTCGTGGTATTCCTCGGCAATGCCCATCCCAGTATCGTGCACTTCCGCCTTGGCCGAGCCGTCCGACGCCGAAACCGTGACCATGACCTCACCGCCTTGAGGCGTGAACTTGAGGGCGTTGCCGATGAGATTCACAAAGACTCGGCGGATCAAGTCTCTGTCGACTTGGAGTGCTGTCTCGGGGCCCTGCACGGTGAGGCGAATGTTCTTTGCGCGGGCCAGCAGATGCATCGTCTCGGCAGCCTTCTCGGCAAGATGCCGCAGGTCCACGTCGGTCCGATGCAAAGGCATCCGGCCGGACTCCATCCGGCTGATGTCCAGTAGGGAATTGACCATTTCGATCAGATTCCGCGCGGCGTCCGAGGCTCGGGACAGAACTTCGACATTCTCGCGGTTCAGGTTCGTCTCGCCACTCAGGACCAGATCCACCGCCATACCAATCGTCTGGATCGGCGAAGCCATGTCGTGGACGATCATCTGGGTCAGATTCTCTTTCAACTCCTCCAATGTTCTGATCGCGGCATATTGTTGTGCCAGTTCTTTCTGCATGCGATATATGTGCAGATGGGCCTGAACGCGAGCCTTCACTTCCTCAAACTGGAACGGCTTCGCAATGTAGTCTACGGCCCCGGCGTCGAAGGCCAGGACCTTGTCCGCAGTGTCGCGGAGGGCGCTGATGAAGATGATGGGGATGTCCTTGAGGTTCTCGTCGGCCTTGAGACGCCTGCATACGTCATAGCCATTCATCTCCGGCATGTTGATATCGAGCAAAATGAGGTCCGGTGGCTGAATCCGCGCGGACTGCAGTGCCAAGGCACCCGATGGGACGGGACGCGCGCCATATCCCTGCTCCTCAAGCATTTCCACCAGAACGTCGAGGTTCGCGTGTGTGTCATCCACGATCAGAATGTCCGCCAGAGCCGTCTGATCCAGAATCACTTCATACATACTTCGCCCTCCAGGAGCTCGCTCAGCACGACGTATTCATAGCGGTTCGCCAAATCCAGCAGGTGGGCAGCCGTCTGCGGGGACCGCTTCTCCGTCTCCCGGATCAGGCCGCGTAGGCGACGAAGGTCAGCACGGATCGTGGCGTCGCGCATCGCCTCTACCAGGTCGGGCGGCAGGGCTGCAATGTCTGCAAGGATGCTGGTAGGCTCTAGCGCCTTATCGCGTGTGGGAGCGACGACCGGTGATGCGGTATCTCCCTCGTACATGTATTCGACCGGCAGACAGGTGCGGATCACCTCGAACAGCTCGTGTTCCGTAAATGGCTTGCTGATGTACGCGTCCGCGCCGGCCTCGAACACCTGCTGCCGCATATCCTCGAAGACACTGGCCGTGACAGCCACGATGGCTGTCTTGCGTCCTGTATCGGTCGCCTTGATATCTCGACAGGCCTCGTATCCATCCATCACCGGCATACGCATGTCCATCAGAATCAGATGAGGTTTCCATCGTTCAAAACACGCCAGCGTTTCCCTTCCGTCGCGGACTTCCAGAACGTCGAACCCAACGCCTTTCAACATCTCCGATAGCAAGATACGACTTTCCTGCTGGTCATCGGCAACGAGCACTCGATAGGGCTCCTGTCCCGGCTTGAGCCCAAGGACGCGGCGCTGCGCCGGTCGCTCGATGGCTTCCGGTTGTTCTGTCTTCTGGATAGCGATCTCGACGTGGAAACAACTGCCTTTGCCTACTTCACTCGTCGCCGTGACATGCCCACCCATCAATTCGGCGAACTGTCGGGTAATGGCCAGACCCAACCCGGAGCCACCGGCCATTCGGGCACCCACATGTGTTTGTTCGAACGCTTGAAAAAGCCTGCCGAGGTCGTCGTCGGCGATGCCGGGTCCCGTGTCCTCCACCTCCGCCACGAGGCGAAGTCCCTCCGGCTGATCCGCATTCACCTGGAGACGCCAGACAATCTTGCCCTGGCGGGTGAACTTGGCGGCGTTGCCGAGCAGGTTGATGAATATCTGTCGGAGCTTGGTTTCGTCGCTCACCACGAAAGCGGGTAGATCGGAGGCAATTTCGGTGCTGAATTCGAGGCTTCTGGCCTCGATGCGCGCACGGAACATTGTCTCTAAATCGCGAATCAGGGCCTGCAGGTCAAAAGTGGTCGGGTTCAGGGTCACCCGGCCGGCCTCGATCTTTGCCATTTCCAGGGTATCATTGACAATCGACAGCAGGAGCTCACCGCTGCGATTGATCGTGTCCAGGTGCTGTTTCTGACGCGGCGTGAGGGCGGGGTCGCGTCGCATCAACTGCGAGAAGCCGAGAATGGCGTTCATCGGCGTGCGAATCTCATGCGACATGGTGGCGAGGAAGGTGCTCTTGGCCCGGTTGGCCGCCTCGGCTTGCATCTTAGCTTGCGCCTGCGCCTCGGTCCGTTCCTCAACCAACTCCTCGAGATGGTCGCGATGCCTGCAGAGTTCCTCCTCCGCTCGTTTCCGCTCCGTGATGTCGCGCCCTACGGCGACAAACAAGGTCTTTGTTCCCAGATGGATGGCGTGCGATCGGACCTCCGCGTCAAAGAACGATCCATCTTTGCGGCGGTGTCGCACGTTGAACAGCCCTCCCCTTTCTTTCGCGGCATGCATCCGTTCGGCGTTCACCTCAGGCGACAAGTCAGGATTGAGAAATGAGATAGGCTGGCCCAGCAACTCGGCGCGAGTATAGCCGTGCTCGCGCAGGCCGGCTTCGTTCACATCCACAATCACGGGAATACCATCCAGCCGCAGCTCTAACAGTAGGACATAGTCGCCGGCCTGCTCGAAAATGATTCGATAGCGTTCTTCACTTTCTTGCAGCAGTTCCTCGGCCCGTTTCTGCTCGGTGACATTATGAAGGGCTCCCTGTGTTCCGTTGATTTGACCGTGAATGTCTCTGGCGAAGGTGGAAAAGAGAGTGACATATACCTTCCTGCCCGTGGCGGTCCGGAGCGCCAACTCTCTCATTTCCACATCCCCTTGCTTCATGATCTCCAGGTACTGTGTTCTCTGTTCTGGATCGATCCAGAACCGTTCCGGCAGAAAGTACTCGCCGATCAGTTCCGCTGGGTCCGAAACCTCCAGCATGTTTCGGAATGCCGCGTTGACGTAGGTTATCCTCCCATCCGGGTCGAGCGTGTAGATGCTGCTTGCGGAATGTTCCAGCAACTGGCGATGCGACTTCTCATCCCTTTCCAGCTTCTTCTTCATTGCTCGAAAGATGTCCGTTTGCGTCACGACCCCGGACAGCCGGTCATCCTCTAGGACGACGAGCCTGCGGACGTGCATCTTGTCCATCGTCTTGAAGGCGCCGAAAATGGAATAATCGGGGTGTATCGTCGTCACCGGGCACGACATGACCTCTTCTACTCTGACCGAGCCGACTTCCTTTTGAGGGACGACCACTCTCTTGAGAAGATCTCTTTCCGTCAGGATGCCTTTTACCTGATCGCCCGCCAGAGCCACAATGCACGAAATATTGTGGGAGTGCATGATTCCCGCTGCTTGTTGGACCGTCGACTGGGCCTGGATTGTCGCCACATCCGTGCTCATTATCGCGGAAACATCCTTCCATACAAAATAGGATGTGAGCGCCCGCGTCAGGTCCGTCTGGGTGACGATTCCAACCAGCCGTTCGCCGGCCTTGACCGGAAGTCGTTTGATGTGTCTGGCCTCCATTATGGCGCTGGCATCAAAGACGGAAAGATCCGGGGGGACACTCTCCACGGGGTGAGACATGATGTCCGCTACCGCCGCCCTGTTCCAGTCCATGTTCTTGCCGGAGATCTTTGCAAGGAAGTCTCTTTCGGTGGCGATGCCGACCACACTGTCTTTGTCCACAACCACGATGCAGGAAACGTTGTTTGCGGACATTGACGTCGCCGCCGAGACCGCCATCGCGCCGGGGCTGATCGTAAGAACGTCGGTGCTCATGACGTCCTTGACTTCCAGCCACACGCGGGAGGCGGTTATCAGGCGACCGCTGTGGATATCCATCAACTTCATTCCAACGGGCTCGCCCAAAAGCCTCTCATCTTCCATCAGCTCTCTCCCGTTGCTCGCACTCTTCACCTCTGGCCGGCTCGATCCTGACAACGGACGCTCTCTTGCCGGGACGAGGAAAATTCCAGTTCGTAGTCTCGGTTTCTCTTCAGGCTCCGACCCCTTGCTCTGGACCATAAAGTCGGGAAATATGCAGGGCATCTTGCACGAAATATAGAATGCGTCGGAAAAACCGTACTATTAGCGGGAAATGGGCGCCGCGCCGTTTACGCCTTCCCGGCAGCGTCTGATAACAATCAATCTGAATTCCCGAGTCCGTGTCAGCGACAGGGAAACCGTCGCGAGAGGAAGAACACGCGAAACCGAGGGCAGCATCCTCTTCTACCGGCCCCGCCCGGCCGCCCCGGTACGCGTCTCCCTCGGAGAGAGAACCCGTGCAAGCCGGGTCGAGCCACACGCCCCCTTTCGTCGCGAAGCGTGCGCCGCGTATGCGAAGAAAACCGTCGTTTCGGCCTCTCGGCCATTCAAGTGGAGTGGCTCAACGGTCGATAATATGGGGTCTGAGCGGATCGGACCGCTGGATTCCCGTTGACTTCGGCTTCGGCATCGCTACAATTCGGGTAGCCTGTGGGTGCTGTGGCCGCTTGGTCTTGTGGGCGACAGCCCCCCGCAGCCAGGGAGGAGCTTCCATGCTCTTATGTGTAGTCCTATAGCGATGACAGTTCTTTGTTTAGCCTGTCTGACGGTCGTTCTTGATGTCTGTAGTGTTTGAAGGAGTATTATCATGTTGAGGAAATCAGTCTTTGTGGCTCTGTGCGTCCTCTTGGCGGGCCCGGCCCTGTCGGCGTTTGCCGGGCTGGACCCGGACCTTGTTACCTGGTGGCCCTTTGATGAGGGGCAAGGCACCGTGGCAGCCGACGGAAGCGGCAACGGCAATGACGGCACGCTCGTCAACGGCCCCGTTTGGGTAACCGGACAACTTGGCGGAGCGCTGCAGTTCAACGGCACCAATACCTACGTTCGAGGCGGGCACATTCCGCTGGACAGTCGCAGTTTCACCGTTGCGATGTGGATCAATCCCGTGTTGAGCGGCTCGGCGATATTCTTCTCCCAGACGGAGTCGAGCTCGCAGAACCTCAATATGCACTTTCGGCTCGGCGGGCCGAGCAGTACCGATGCACCCGTGCGAGGCGTTCGCATGGGGTTCTACAGCAATGATCTGAGTACTTCCGGCGGCCTCATCCAGGACAACACGTGGTACCACCTGACGTTCTGGTACGATTTTGAGGGTCGCAACCGGAAGATCTACATCGACGGCGTGGAAGTGGCTCAGGCGGCCGCCGATCCATATCTTGGGAGCACCGGCGACACGATCATCGGTTCCTGGAATGCCGGCAGTCAGTGGTACAACGGCATCGTCGACGACGTCCAGATCTACCACCGGGCGTTGTCGGACGCCGAGATCCAGAAGATCATGTCAGGTCTGGCGGATACGTCCCTGGCGCGGGACTCCGTTCCCGCGAACGGGGCCATTGACGTGCCGCGTGATGCGATTCTTTCGTGGGTCGCGGGCGAGTCGGCGGCCACGCATGATGTCTATTTTGGCACGACCTTCGCGGACGTCAACGACGCGGGACGCGCCAACCCGATGGACGTGCTGGTCCTCCAGGATGGTACGGCCGTCGAGTACGATCCCGAGAACCTGCTCGAATACGGCCAGACCTACTACTGGCGGGTCGATGAGGTCAACGCAGCGCCCGACAATACGATCTTCAAGGGAGAGGTCTGGAGCTTCACGGCCGAGCCGTTTGGCTATCCGATTGAGAACGTGATCGCCACGGCCTCCAGCTCGCAGTCCGGCATGGGACCGGAGAAGACCGTCGACGGATCCGGGCTCGACGAGAACGATCAACACGGCAACGAGCCGACCACGATGTGGTTGAGCACGGGCGTGCAGCCGAACTGGATTCAGTTCGAGCTCGACAAGGTGTACAAACTCAGTGAGATGTCGGTGTGGAACTCCAACCAGTTGATCGAGCCGTACCTTGGCTTCGGCGCCAAGGAGGTTGTGATCGAGTATTCCGCCGACGGCGCCAACTGGGCGACGTTGGACGGTGTGCCGGAGTTTGCCCAGGCAACCGGCGCGACCGCGTACGAATCCGGCACGACGGTGGACTTCGGCGGCGTCCTGGCGAAGTACGTCAAGCTGACGATCGCCGACAACTGGGGCATGGCGCCGCAGGCCGGCCTCAGCGAAGTGCGATTCTCCTCCATCCCCGTTCAGGCGAGAGAGCCGCAACCGGCGGCCGACGCCACGGAAGTGAGTGTGGATACCGCTCTGGACTGGCGGCCGGGCCGCGAGGCCGTTTCGCACGATCTGTACTTCGGCGTTGATGCCGACGCCGTCGCCGGAGGGACCGTCCCGACGGAGACGCTCGCCGAGCATGGCTACGTGCCGGGTTCTCTCGACTTTGGCACGACGTACCATTGGCGGGTCGATGAGGTCGGCGAGGCCGTCAGCTATCCAGGCGAGCTCTGGAGCTTCACCACGCAGGAATACGCGGTCGTGGATGACTTCGAGAGCTACACGGATGATGAGGGCAGCCGGATCTACGAGACCTGGATCGACGGTTGGACCAACGGGTCCGGCTCGGTGGTCGGCTACCTCCAGGCCCCGTTTGCGGAGAGGACGATTGTACACGACGGCGCCCAGTCCATGCCCATCGAGTACAACAACGTCAACTCGCCTTATTACTCCGAGGCCGAGTGCACGTGGAGTACGGCCCAGGACTGGACCGGCAACGGGGCCACCCATCTGAACTTGTGGATCTATGGCTATCCCGTGAGCTTCCTTGAGGCGCCGACCGGCGAGATCACCATGAGCGCCGCCGGCGCGGACATCTACAACCAGACGGATCAGTTCCGCTATGCCTACAAGCGACTCACCGGCGACGGCTCCATCACGGTCCGCGTCGACAGCGCCGACAACGTTCACACGTGGACGAAGGCCGGCGTGATGATCCGCGAGAGCCTGGAACCGGTGGTCAAGTCCGCGCACATGATTGTCACGCCCAGTGGTCGGGTCGAGTTCCAGTATCGCTCCATCACCGGTGGGAGCACGACCCAGCCCTCGCTGCCCGTCGATTCCATCACGCTGCCGTGCTGGGTCCGTCTGACCCGCAGCGGAGATACCTTCACCGGGGAATACTCTGCCGACGGAAACACCTGGCAGGATCTGGTCGTCGATGCGGGCACGTCGTCAACGTCGCTCCTGATGTTCAGCGACGTCTACATCGGTCTGGCGGTGACCAGTCACACAGCGAATGTTGTGACCGTGGCCCAGTTCTCGAACGTCGAAACGACCGGCGGCGTCTCCGGGCCGTGGCAGGTGGCCGATATCGGCGTGGACCATGGCGGCAACGGCCCCGGTGACTTGTACGTCACGGTCGAAGACAGTGCCGGCAAGGCCGCGACGGTGACCTATCCGAACGGGGCGAA
>Ga0272441_10007099_pt1 | contig 18366 bp, 12 predicted proteins | sample SSMProp6N_FD_193582 | JGI IMG/M metagenome (GOLD analysis project Ga0272441, IMG submission 193582) | Marine sediment archaeal communities from Little Sippewissett salt marsh, Falmouth, MA, United States - SSM-Prop-6N | ecosystem: Environmental > Aquatic > Marine > Wetlands > Sediment ... | reverse complement strand
TGACTGCGACAATTCCATCAGGAGAAGTTCCATTTTTACTCTTCAGGTATGAGCCGGAAGTCGAATATACTACCAATCAGGATTTCTATGAGGTCGCAAAGCTACCCTGTATTACATTGCAACGACTTGAAGTCCCTACTTCAAACGCCTATAATTTGGGCGCAAGGGAAGGTGTAGTAGATAAGGGGACAGGAGCAGCCGTCCTGGTTCATGAGCCATGGAAAGCAACACTCGAATTCAGAATGCACGTAGACTCCGACAACGCAGTGGACGAAATGCGTTTGATTTCGGCGGTCATGAAGTTCTTCGACGAGAACCCGTTGTTGCGTTCGATTGGCTTGGACGAATACTATCGGCTACGCATCATCAGGGAATATCGAGATCTCATAATACCGAATCGCGCGGACCAGAATACCTTTTGGACGCGCTTCGAAATAGTAGATGTACGGATGCCGTTTGTGTCCGAAGACACATATGGTGTCACGAGAAGGATTCTTACATTTTCCGAGCCAGAACCTCCGCACGAAGATCCGGTCAAGGGTGGTGCACGGGTTGTGGCTACAGTGCACACGGACGACAGCCCGAAAGTGTGGGAAGAATCGTTCGAGATCACCGAGTAAGGTAGGAGGGCAGAGATGTCTGAAGCAAGGGTTTTTGGTCCGATTCTTGGGGCTGGTGTCCAGCTTACGGAGGAGGCAGGGCAGGACAGTGTGGAGCAGGGACGACTTGGTTCGACTGTTCTCGTCGGTCCATTCGAGCGTGGGCTCGAAGACGATATCACGATTCTTCCTGGCAAGCGTGCTCTGGGGCGGAAGATGGGTGGGCTCCTCGATCCCGCCGAGTACGATGTCATGACGTTCGCCAGTGTGTGGACCCCGCTCATGGCCAAGCACTTCTGGGAGCGCTCTCGTGGTGCGGGTACGCTCATCTGTCTGCGTGTGACTCCGAAGACAAACGATGCGGTGCAGGACGATCGTCCGAGCAAGTCCAAGATTCTCGTGTGGAATCGTGAGTCCACGCCTGTGCTCCTGGGCCAGATTGATGCACACAATGGTGGTGCGTGGGCTGGCAAGCGCAAGGTATACCTGGGCAAGATCAGCGGGACGCCTGGCACGGACTTCCCGGCTGCGAACCAAATCCAACTCGACGGTCTCGCTGCGAAGGAACTTCAGTATGACGAGTTCCGCAACGGGACGGTCTACCTGGATGGTCTGCCGAGCAACTCGTACAAGATCGTGAAGAACACCCCGTTGGGTCTGATCACACTGGAAGCAGACCAGGATGTGGAAGGCGATTGGGGCTCCGGTGAGACGTCTGGTAGCGAGACGTCTGATGCTGAGACGTTCAACCTGCAAACGATCACGACAGCGTGGACGATCGGCGTCACGACCGAGACGGGCGGACCTGACACTGCAACCCTCACGGCGACGGCTGCGAGTCTCGGCGGCGACGGTGCGGGTACGTTCCCGCTGACACAGACAGGCGACATGGTCATCGATGTCAATGGCACCGAGTACACGGTGTCACTGTCTGCTGGTCAGACCGAGACCCAGGTCATCGATGCAATCGAAGCCGCGATTCCTGGTATCGATGTCGTATCGGCTGCGAGCACTCTCACGATCAACACGGACCAGAAGGGCACGGGCGCCACGATCACGCTGAATGATGGGTCCAGCACGACTGCGGTCGTTACCGAGGTCTTCTCGACTGCGACTCCGACCGAGACGGCTGGTGGTGGCGATGTCGTCAATCACTTCGCTGCGACTGCTTCGGAGATTGCGACTGCTCTGACTGCGGCAATCGGCGCTTCGGGTGCGACGGCAGTTGCTGCCGGTGGATTCCTCACGGTCACGACTGGCGTTCCTGGTTCCACAGGCTACGTCACCATGAGTGGCAACCTGATCACTCTGCTGGGCTTCGATGGTTTGCAGCATGATGGCACGGATGGACCGAGTGATTTGGACGTCACACTCGTGCGGTCCAACCTCAATTACCGGAATGCACTCAAGGCGGTGAGCATCGAGATTCGCGACGGTGCGCTCAAGCCGAACGAGGAGTTCGGCATGATCGTGTACGTCAGCGGGACCAAGATGCTGAGTTACGAGAACCTGTCGATGGACGACCAGAAGTCCAACTACTGGGCATCGGTCATCAACGACGATCCCAACAACGACATCATCACGGTCACGGACTCGTTCACGGGCGATCGTCTGCAAGCGACCGCGCGTCCCGCGAACCACTACGGTGATTCCAGGGCGCTGACTGCGACGCGTCTGACCATCATGGACCCGCAGTATTCTGGTCTGACAGTTGGCGGCGACTGGGTGCCCACGCTCACGTGGAACTCCTGGGGAGCCGATGCCAAACCGCAGATGCTTACTGTCACCATGGACAATGTGACTGACTTCACGGTCACGACGGACGCTGGCAACCGTTCGTGGAGTGGCAGTCTCGCTGGTGCGGTCGACATGGAAGACTACGTCGGTGACATGACAATCACCACGTCGTCCGGTACGCCGCAGGCTGGCGACTACTTCTTTGTGTACCTGAAGCCACTGGCAATCGATGAGGCAATCGGCGGTCGGATCTTCCCGAATGTCGAGGATACCTCTCAGCGCAACCAGAACTTCGAGATCATCGACAACGGCGTCAACTGGGTTGACGTGTCCGTGCTCAACGATCTCACGGATGGTGGTGCGAACACGGCTGGCAAGGAGTACCGTATCCAGTACAAGGCTCAGATGGAGCAGGGATACGATGGCTACCTCGCTGGCATGTCGTCTTCCGACTACGAGCAGTTGCTGGAGGAAGCAACGTCGCCGTTGCGGAAGCTCAAGGGTCGCGGGTACGGGCTCGTGAAGATGGGCATTCCGGGTATCGCGTACACGACGCAGGCTGTGGCGTTGCAGCAGAAGCTCAAGTACCTGGCTGCGCGGTACAACTGGGGAAACAAGATCGAAATCCCCGATGAGTTCCACGACTTCACGGTGTACTACGAACAGGACATCGTGGATTGGCTCACCAACACGCTCACGCGCGGGGATGACGCGGACTATTCGTCCTGCCACTTCCCCAACTACGGATTCATTCGTGACCCGTTCGCAGAGGCCGAGTCCGATGCCAGGAACGTCGAGATTCCACTCATGGGCATGATCCTGGGCAACGAGGCGTACGTGGCGCAGGAGTACCAGGGCTACCACAAGGCACCGGCTGGTGTGCGGGTTTCCATGCCTGACATCATCGAGCTGCCGGTCGTGGGTCGTCCTGAGAATCCGACTCCGCTGGATGAGGAAGTTCTCAACCCGTCCGGTGTCAACGTCGTGAAGTGGCGGAACGGTGGCAACTATGTGATTCAGTGGGGTGATCGCACGCTCTCGCAGAACACGGCTTTCCGCTTCTACCACAAGCGGTGCATGATGTCGCAGTACGAGATCGATCTGCTGGAGGGATTCGATTTCACCATCTTCGAAATCAACGATCCTGTCGAGGATGCGAACGTGCTTGCGGTCCTGCACGACTACTTCCTGCCCGAGTTCCGCAAGCGGGCGCTCCGGGGTGACGCATTCGTCGGTGGTCAGAATCCTGCTGCTATTTTCAAGATGGACGCGGAGAACAACACGAATGCAACGCGGGCGCAGGGTGATCAGATCGTTGAGATTTCACTGCGACTGGCAGACACAATCGAGCGGCTTCGGATCTTCATCGGTGCAATGGGGGTGGTCGAAGGCACTGTGTAGTGCTAGTATCGTAGTGTCAGCCCTGATGGGCGAGTTGTAAAACGGTTTTACAGGAAAGAGGAGGAAGCAATGGCTTCTGGAGCACAGCAAAGGTTCAAGGGTTCGTTCGTCGGGGCTGCTGCGGACATCGATGTCGCCACTGTCCCGTTCCGTCCACGCACGATCAAGTTGTGGGCAGATTCGGGTGCCGCGATCGAGCACGGCTACAAGTCGGACGAGATGGCGGGCGATGCGTATCTGTCGACCACGACTGGTACGGACGCGGGTGTCACAATCAACGACGACGGCTTCACGGTCGCGAATGGTGCCGACATCAACGTCGCCGCTGCCACGGTCTACTTCGAGTGCGAGAACTGATCCCTCTGACGTTGTCCTACCAACTCGCATCATAGGAGGGTAAAGTGAAAGGCGCGATTCAAGCAGACCACATCCCGAAGAACAAATACAGGTTGAAGGTCGTCGGTTTGCCCGATATCACCTTCACGTTCGTCGGGAGCTTGGAGGAGGAACTTGAGACTGTTGACCTTCCCGACCGCACTGCGGCTTCGGGTGGCAACACCAAGTACACCGAATTCAATGTCCGTATGCCGACACATCACGTTGCCGAGCGCATCGCGATGGAGAACTGGTTCGTGGAGGGACAAGATCCCGTGAGCCCGAACTACAAGAAGGTCGGCACGTTGACCAAACAGTCGTTGTCCAGCATGGCCCAAGCCAACTATCTCATGCAGGGGTTGTTCGTGAAAAAGCGCATGACTCCTGATCTGGAGATGTCGAACGAGGGTGAGTTGGACGAACTCGAATGGACAATGTGCTGCGACGTAATCATCCCACGGTAACAAACCTTTGTTTCTTACAAGTGCGCCGACCGGGTGCATGTTTGGAGGAATATCATGAGCAACGAAGCTGCGCGCCTTTTGCGCGACACTGACCCTGACAAAGAAGAGATCACGTGCATCAACTGCGGACGACTGTGTTCGGAGGATGACGATCTCTGTCCACACTGCGAACAGATTCCGAAGTTCGTACTGCTCAAAGATCTTGGCATGAGCTTGCCGATTGGCTTGCTGGAAGTTGTCGAGGATGAGAACGGTAAGCGTGAGGTCTTGCAGAAACCGTTCGATGTCATCGCTGGCGACTGGAATGTCGAGAAGGCGATTTCTGATACATGGAAGAAAGTGCAACGTCAGCCTGGCGTTTCAGCTTTCGACTATCTCGTCTGTGTGCTCGTGCATACGGTGAAGAGTCTTGCTGGCTCTGATTTCCAGAGGCTGAAGCATGACAGGCGAGTTGCCATTTTGAACAACATGTTCGGTGGCGACATCTTCTATATGTACACATGGGCGAGAATTGTTGCTCTCGGTGAGACATTCACGATCAAGGATGTCGAGTGCAAAAGGTGTCCGAACATTTTCAATTTCCCTGTCGATCTTATGTCTCTGGAGGTTGCATGTCGAAATGATCCGAAGAGTCTCTATCGTAGTGTCGAACTACGCGATGGATTCGAGACTGGTGGTGAGAAGCGATTCAATGTCAAGCTTCGCCCAGCAACGTTCGTTGCTTTGGCGCATTCGCCAAATACAAATGAAGCTGAGATGTTCCGTTCTTTGGTGCGAGATTGTGTGATCGAAATCGATGGGTTGCCAGAAGGTGCAACCATGACGGATTCGGACATCCAGCAGTTGTCAAAGTTCGATATGGCACTACTCAGTGACGAGGTAGACCTCATTGCTGGTGGGCCACAATGGTATGTCGAGGGCGAGTGTCCGAAGTGCAATGCTGAGTTCGATCATCTCATCGATTGGAGGTACTCAAATTTTTTCAGGCAATCTTCCCGATCCAGTCTAGTGCCAAAGCGATCGAGGAGATAGTCCTACTTGGACTGGCTTCGAATGGTGCTGCGTCGTTTGATGTGACAAAATGGACATTGGAGGAAAGAACGATTGCAATGAAGGCACTGATCAAGTTCAAGAAGAAGGTCGCTTCTTACACATCTAGTTAGGAGATTCGTACATGGCTGCTGCGTACCAGAAAGACGCGATAGTCAACTTCAAGATGAACACGACTGGTCTTGAAGCTGGCGCTCGTCGTGTACGTACGTCCTTCCGGGGGATGGGTCAGTGGACGCAGAACCTTCGGGCAGGTTTGCTTGGTATGAATACCAGGCTTATGGGCGCAGGCGCAGTGATGGTTGGCGCCGGTCTTGCTGCCAGGTCTGCTGTCAATAGTTATGAGCGGTACGCTAACTCGACTGCTCGACTTCGCGGTATCCTCGCCACCACTACCACGAACATGGATGCGATGCGTGGCATGTTGCAATCGTCGGAGGTTGCAGCCAGGCATTATGGTTTTGGTCTTGGTGAGTCTGCCGAGGCGATGGGCACTCTGCTCGAAACGGGTGTCGAGGCGCATGAAGCTATGCGCTACTTCGGGACCATTAGTGAGTTCGCACGTGCGTCGAACTCCGACCTCGAATCTGCGACTCAGGTTGTTGTCGACTCGATGCGACAGTTCAACGACCAAAGCGAAGAAGGGGCGCAGCGGTTGGCAGCAACAATTACAGTTGCTGCGCGGTTGTCGTCTACGTCGATTCCTCAGTTGCAGCAAGCGTTCCGTTACGCTGGTGTCGAGTTGGCAGCGATGGGCTTCAAGGCCGATGAAACGGCTGCGGCTCTTGGTGCTCTGTCTTCAATTGGTTTGCGTGGTACGACTGCTGGTACACGACTCCGTGGTGCGATGCTCGCTCTCACTCGAATCACCGGGCGCTCGCGTGATGTCATGCGGGATTACGGGCTTGAGCATGAGCGGTTGGATCAGGTTCTCTATCACACAGATGGGAGTCTCCGTTCGCTGACAGGTGTATCTGATCAGTTGAACTCAATCATGGCAGACCTTCCGACGACACAGGCACGACTGACATTGGCGACTGCGTTGTTCGGTCGTCGTGCATACGCAGCCGGTGTTATCCTCTCTGGCTTGCATGAACGTTCCGATGACTTCCGCAGGACGTTGGAGCGATTGTCTGACAGTGAAGAGAACGTCGCAGCCATGACACGGGCTGCGGAAGAGAACACTCGTGGCTTCGGTGCCCAGATGCGGTTTGCACGTGTGGCTGCGGAAGACTTCGGTATCACATTCTTGCGTATGGTCGTCGAACCGTTGGAGCAGGGCGACCAGGGCTTTGGTGAGTACCTGAGAGATTTGGCTTTGGCGACTCGTGCCGCAGGTATGAGTGCAGATGAGGTAAGTATTCTTGGTGAGTCGTACCAGCAATTGACACCGGAGATGCGCGAATCGGGACGCGAGATGCGCGAGACGTTGACTGGTCTCGCGGAGTTGATTCAGTTGCTTGGTAGTGCGGCTGCATGGATTGGTAATACTGCTGCGAACTGGCCGAAGCTCACAGCGGCAGTCTTGATATTCGGTTCGGTATTGCGTCCTCTCATTTCATTCATGGGAACGAGGGGCGTGGCTGCGCTGATCGGTTTTGCTGCTGGTGGTACAGCATTGGCGTCCTCACTCAACGTACTCACGGCTGCGATTGGTTCCATGGCAATCGCAGAGTATGGAGGTCAGTGGTTTGCAACGCTTTCCGGTGAGCAGCAGTCGTGGAATCATACGACCGAAAGATCTGTCCAGTTGTTGAACCGCATGCACATGGGTTGGACGCAGAGCATTCCGGTGCTTTCATTCGGTACCCGTGTCATCGGTCGTATCCTCATGGTGATGGGCGACTTGGTTCAATTGTTGTTGACAGATGTTACACAGTCGTCGCTGTGGCAGTGGTTGTTTGGAGGCAGAGAAGGAGCAGCCGCAGCCGGGCAGACGTATGTTGAGGGCGTGGCCGAACAAGCACGTGGGACAATTGGCCAGTATCGGATGCGTGCTCCTGGTGTCGAGGGTGAATCAAGAACTGAGCATCAGGCGCGTGTAGACCGAGAAGCTCGAAATCAATACTTGCAAGATTTGGTTGCTCTATCTGAAGGTCAAACACGAGAGGCAAGAATTCGTTCGGTGCGTGGCAACGTTCTCTTGGGTGGTGGTACTGCTCTCAACCAGGAACAACTAAACCAGCAGATTGAATCTGCGGTCGACAGCTTCAGGCAGGTACATGGTCTTGGTGAGATGGCGGATTACGAGCGTACTCGTCTTCAGAGATTGGGTGCGTCAACTGATAATGTAGCAGCGGCGTTTGTGAACTTGGATGATTCGGTTGATAGATTTGCTTTGTCTCTGATGAATCCTACTGCTGCGGGTACTACTGCTACCACGACTACACCTGCTGGCGATGTGATGGTTGGTTCGACTGGTTACTTGCCGTTCCCGGTGTCTGCTGGCGATATGCTTGTACATCGGGATGAGTTGGCACGTGCGGTAGCTGGTGGGCGCGGTGCGTTGCTTGCTGGCATGGGTGCTCAACAGCAAGTGTCTGCAACGCCACAAGCTGCGGCAGGACCGACAGAAGTCACGTTGAACATCGATAGTCCGGTTGTCATTGATGGTCGAGAGGTTGCACGTGCAGTCGGACGTCATGTGTTGCAAATCGACCAGCGACAGGGAGTGTCAACGCGTCCAGGTGCACGTCGGCGCGTGGCTGAGACAGGAGTGCAGTGATGGCAAACCTTCCTCCATTGACCAACGACAGTACCAACCTGCACCGTGATCCAGATTTCAACGAGGGCATTGGGCAGTCGGATCGGCTTGCTACGTACGAGATGCCTGAGTTCTCGGCGACGTCGCCGATGCGTGACATCAAGCAGTGGTACATGATTGTCCAAGAGGATACTGGGTTGCTCTCGCGCAATGACAGGATCACAGGACAGTTCACACCACAACAGGTGACGCAGAACATCGGCGCAAAGATTCCAGATGCCGCTGGTTTCTCACGTACATCACCAATCATTCAATGGGTTGGTGGACAGCTTCGCACGCTCACGCTCAATGTGCGTCTCTTCTCTGAGCACAAGGAAGACAACACGGCAGCGGAGAAGTTGCAACAGTTGGAGATGCTTGTTGACGAGTTTCATCGCAACACGAATCGTCCGCCGATCGTAGCTTTCTTCTGGGGAGTGGCAATCCCTGATGGCATGCCATGCCTGGTCGAGTCTCTCGGTGGCGTTACCTACGATGAGATTCGCCATGATGGAACGTTGCGTGGCGTCACGCTTCAGATGACGCTCAAGCGGTATACACCCTACATTTTCGAACAAGCCCCCCTCCCCCAGTTGGAGCAGACTCCCGCACACATTGCCAAGCACGGTGAGACGTACGAGATGATCGCGTACCGTGAGTATGGCGATCCCATGGTTGGTGTGTTGCTGCGGCAGAAGAACCCACGCTTCCCGATGGAGAAGCAGTTCCCATCCGGTGTTGCTGATCTTCAGAAGGGCGAGAAGGTGAAGATATTCCCGTTCTCCGAGATCAGCAGAGAGAAGGTCAACTTCCAGTGTCATTTGCTACGGCAGGACACGTTTCAACGTGCGGACAATCGGCGCTTCTTCTTTGAGTTGAGGTCCAGGGAGTTCGCAGCACTTCCACGGAAGTAGTTGTAAAACGGGTTTACAACCATGGCTGGCGCAGAGATCAGTATCCATGCCGCGTCCGAGATTGCATCGCTCTATCGTGATGACGAGCGCTCGATTACCGAGAAGTACGGACAGATGCTGGCTCCGTACTTCCGGCTCGTGATTACGAGTAAGGACGATCGCGTGTTGTTTTCTGCCGGTAACATCGCAAATGCTGGTGGATACGACCTCGACGGGCTCATCGTCAGCGACGTCTCGATGGAGGAAGACATCGAAGGCGCAGATGCGATATCGATCACGGTACAGAATCCGAGGGTCGATTTGCAGAACTCCATGTTGTTCGACGTTGGCAACAACATCGACCTCTTCATGGGTTACGATGGGCGCCCGTCGTTTTACATGATGCGTGGAATCATTGTCGAGGTACAGCCCGAGTTTCCAGCCGATTCCATACCGACAATCAAGATAACTGCGTATGACAAGTCCTACTTCATGATGGAGGAAGGTAAGGCTGAGATTGTTCCCGAGGGTTCTGCCTGGTGGGAACGTCGTCGGCGCGCGAGTGTTGGACGTCAGCCGTTGCGGGATCGGATAGTGTATAACAATGCGTTTTCGACCAATCGTTTGTCAGACGAAGAAGTTGCAGAAAATAGACGTATTGAAGATCTAGCGGCAGCTCAAGGTGTTGATGTAACACCTAGACTTGTAGGTGGCGAGGATGCTCCTGATTCGCTAGAGCAAAGTGTAACACGGATTGGTGCTGGGTCAGTAATTGACGATCATGCAGCAGATGCGATGTTTGATGCTGCTAACGAGCAGATACAAGGAAGCACAGGTGCTCGTGGTCAGTTGACCTGGCAGCGTCAGCGGTTTGGCCGTAGGCGTCGTCGGGCAGGCAAGGTCTGGCGTGGCAAGACAGATTCCGAAATTGTTGCTGCTATCTTCATTTCATACGGAATCACACCGTACGTGGAAGCGACGCATGAACGTAGACGTTTGTCTACGAATAGAAGTCGACCACGTGCACGCAATTCTAATGGGGATTCGGAAACAACTGGACGCCCATCGACCAGAGGTACTACTACATATAGGAACCTTGAGAATCAGGTTGAGGTATCTGAGGCTGAACGCGAGCGAATTGAATTTGGTCAGGACTATGGTCTGTCTCGTGAAGATGGAGAGCCGCACGAGTTGGATAGACCAAGGGATTCTGTAGAGGCAAGTGACCTTGATTCGTACAATAATAATGATCCGACTTCCCTTGGGTTTTTCTTGCACGATGTGGAAACTGGAACTGGTAATAGAGGAGTTGGTGGTAGCAGAACATTGCGTACAGATGTTCCGTGGGTGAATATCGCGTCGGACCCGTTATATCTTTCGGAAGAACCGGATGAAGGGCCGAATGAAATTTTCCTTGGGTATCATGATGATACTCCACCACAAGTTCAGAATCGTGCTTCTCCAGTTACACGACGGTTGAGAGAGGTCGTGCAAAAGGCAGGCACGACGGATTGGGACTTTATCAAGAAGCTTGCTGAGAAACACGACTTCATTCTGTTCGTGTTCTACCATCTCGAAACTGCAAGATGGATTGGATACTGGGGACCAGAGAGTAACGTTCCGCAGTTCCGGCAGTACACGTTCCGGTACAACGATGGACCCAACACCACACTTGGTACATTGCGTCCGAACACGTCTGCGCGGAACCAATCAACTGAGATTGATCTCATCTACGTTGATCCTGTGAACGGACGAGAGAATCGTCTACGTGTCGCGATGGACAATTTGAGTGAGTACACGGATGGTATCCGTGGTCAAGGCGATTCGTACCAGACCAATGATCCGGTTGGCGAGGGACCAGAGGTCGTACTTCGAATTCATGGTCAACGTGTGAGCGTGAACGCTGACCGTCGTTTCACCAGTGCCGAGGATGCGCGACGTTGGTTGATGTCGTACTGGCTGTCACGTGCCAAGGATTTTTATGTGATTGAAGGCGATACCATTATCGGTATTCCAGAAATGCGAGCACGTGAGCATCATTTCCTTTACGGTATTGGTCGGTACTCTGGGGAGTTCTTTATCACACAGGCTACACATTCGATGTCGCCTGGGCAGATATACAAGACGACGTTTGTTGGCAGGGCTAAGACTGCTGCGTTGGGTACCGACGAAATGGGAGATGACATGCTTGTTGTCGATCAGCAAACACTGGGCGAGTCGCAGCCGGAACCTGAGAGTGACCCAGCGTTGTAAAACGGTTTTACAGCTATGCCACCAAGACTAGAACATACTGGAATCGTCCGAGATAACAACGACCCCGAGTTGCGTGGTCGATTGTTGATTGAAGCACCAGAGATTGTGAGTGGTGAATCGTTGGGATGGGTTGAGCCACGCTTTGAGTTCGTTGATTCGGTCAATAGCAGCGGCTCACTTTTCATACCTGACATTGGAGCGACGGTTACCGTAACGATTGAGTCCGATGAATTTGCAGAAGTGAATGGTCTGGACCCGCGTTGGGTGTGTGATGTGTATCCAGTCGGAACACTACCGGAAGAGTTTCGGCAGAATTATCCAAATCGTTATGGTTGGGTGACTCGTGGTGGTCACATTTTGATTTTTGATAATACTGAGAACGAGTTGGAGTTTTACTATAAGCATTCGTCGGGGGCAGAGATTCGAGTGACAAATGATGGTGTTATCAAGTTGACACCAGCAAGTGGGCAGGGTGTGTTGGTTGGAGGGGATGCTGCGACAGAGCAGCTTGTGCTTGGAAACGAGTTGAAGGTTCTGCTCACACTAATGAAGACAAGATATGATGGGCATACGCACAATGCGAGTGTGCCAGTGCCTGGTCCGTCGGAATTGTTTCCAACGGTTGACGATACAATTCTTTCTGAGAACCACAAGGTGGAGCCGTAATGCCACGAGGAATGAAGTATCCAGTCGCGGTATCTCCTACGGGTGGAGCTGCGACGGTAGAAGGACCATTCGCCATTCATCAGAATGTTATCCTTGCATTGCAACCGGCAGGTTCGTTGCATCCTTGGAATCAGAAGATTGTGCCCGATGAAGACATCGTGTTCGATATTCTGGATCTGAACACTGGCAATTCGTATACAATGCATGTACGGGAGTTCTTCGCGGAAATGGAACGACGTGGTTATGCCAGGTTGCTTCCAGGTGATCGCGGGCTCAAGGTGTTTTCCCCAGAGCGTCCTGGTGGTGAGATGATGGTTGGCGTACAATTCGAGAACCTGGAATCCGGCAAGGTCGAAGGGTTCCGGTATCCGATTCCTGGAGGTCAATAATGGCTACCGACCGGCTGTTCATTCAGGTTCCAAACTTCCAGTACGACGGGGACTTCTTCCCGCAGCTCGTGGCACGTATTCGCCAGTACGGACGAATCTACGCACCCGAGATCACGAATGAAGACCCACGTGACCCGTTCATGCAGGCAGAGCGCGCATTCGCGCTCATGGGCCATTACAACAATGTGTTGATGGACTTGGTTGCGAACGGATTGTACCTGCGGACATCGACGTTGCCGGAAAGCGTCGACCTTATTCTCGAAACAATCAACAGCCAGTTGTACCCTGCTGGTCCTGGGCGTGTGGACATGGTGGCTGAGTTGACGTCGAAATACTCGACGACGACCAGGCTGTTGGAATCGTATCGCAAGTTTGCGACCAGGCGTAATGTTGATCTTCCAGAGATTGTATTTGAGAACGCGCGGGCACTCGATACGACAATGCGAACGGACCAGCTTGGGCGGGCGTACGCATTGCAGTATGACAGGACTGGCAACAAAGCGAACCTCTCGTCTGTATCGCCTGACTACATCACGGACACAACGACTGCTCCGTTCCGAATCACTGACTTGAATCACTACATCTCTATCAGTGATTCGACGCTTGGCAACAACATCGAAGATCATCGCATCATCGAAGTGCTCGACGAGACTGCACCTGGCTCTGGTTTCTATCAGACAGTTCGGGTGCAGAATGCATCGTTCATTACCGAGTCGTTGGTCACGTGGAAAATCAAGAAGATCACGGATGACCTGGCACCCGATTGGAGCAGTGGTACACCGCACAATCCGTTTCCCGGTACGATGCAAAATGGCGACATGATTTACATCGGTCATCCCGATGTGATGTTTGATCGTGTCGACCTCACGTTGAGCGCGTCTGTCACACCTGGCTACATCGCAACCTGGGAGTTCTATGACCCAACCGATTCGTCCATTGCACCGGACGATGTGACGGTTGGCACGGGCGAGCTTACATTCGAGCTTACGACATTGCTTGGTGCGAGCAATCAGAACGAGACGTTGGTTACTGTCGAACACGTGCCGACTGGCGCCAGGTTCACTGCGTTTTCCACATACACCACCAAGAACGAGGTTGTGGTCGGGTCATATATGGGGCAGGCGCCAACACCGTCTGATGCACCTGGCGACTATCTCGTGTCTGCCAAGTGGCGTCCAATCTCGGTGTTGACGGATGGTACGCTGTCGTCATTGTCCACATGGGCTACCAACGGCATGTTGGAGTTTACATTGCCGCAGACGCAGTTGGATTCCTGGTACAAGAAAGCACTCTATGACCACACGGATGGCGAGAACAAGACGTGCTTCTTTCTGCGTATGCGCCTTGTGCAAGCAGCGGGTGCGAGCAGTCCGATACCATCTCAGGTCGATATCCAGAATGGTTCGCAGTACATCATCTCCACATTGGTGCAAGGCAAGACCGTCGAGGATACTCCATTCTCTTCGGATGGTCAGTCAAAGCAAACGTTCACACTGTCGCAGACACCATACATTCTCGCATCAGGTCGTGTGTTTGTTGATGAGGGTGGTGGTGAAATTGAGTGGACTGTACGCTCATCGCTTGTGCGTTCCGGTTCGGCAGACAGGCATTGTCGTATCAAGCCACTGACAGATGGCACTGCCGAGCTTTCATTCGGCGATGGAACGAACGGTCGCATTCCACCAATTGGTACGAACAACATTCGTGTTGTCTATCGTATCGGAGCAGATATCGACGGCAACATCGGAGCCAACACACTGACTGAGAACCGCGATGGTGTCGGTGTGTTCAAGCGTATTTGGAATCCACGTCAGGGACGCTATTGGATCGAAGCTGATTGGGCATCAACGGCAGCATTGGAACGCGCCAAGGTTCGTGGTGTACGCCAGCTTCGAACCATGAATCGCGCTGTGTCTGCATCTGACTGCGAGATCATGGCGATATCATTCATGACAGTGAATGGTGTACGCCCGGTTGCACGGGCTCGCGCGTACGAGGAAGCGTTCGGTCCAAAGACAATCGAGATCGTGGTGGCTGGTGTCAACGGTGCTTCGCTCACGAGCAATGAACGCGAGGAGATCGCGGAGTATTTCAATGGTGGTACCACCTATGGCTACGGTGGCATCATCATGGCGAACCATGAAGTCACCATTTCCAACTACAGGCCGAAGCTTGTTCCGCTCGAAGTACGTGTCGAAGCATTCCCTGTCATTACGGAAGACATGGTGTTGCAGTTGCTGTCGTCGTTCATTTCACCGACCGCATTGGAGACCGATGGTCGGAGTTATGTGTGGAGGTTTGGGCAGTCAGTTCCGCTCTCGCGGATTGCGTCCGAGATTTTCGCATTGGCACCGGGCAACATCTTCGATGTCGACTTCACGTCACCAACCGAAGACATAGGCTTGTCATCACGTGAGTTGCCTGTGTTTGATTTCACGAACTCACAAGTGGTCATCACGCCACCGTCGTTCATCGCGCCGTCATAGGAGGAACCAATGGCTTGGCCAGGAACTGTAGATACTCCAACGGTCAAGGTCGACCTTGTCGATCTTGTCATGGCAGCAGACCACAACACGTTGGACACACGAGTCATCGACCTTCAGTCGTTCTTTGGCGATGGCAAGGACGAACTGATTGGCAACAGCGGTGCGGGCAACGGCATCGGTGGTGCACTCAGTGGTGTTGCTGACGGTGGCACTGCGTTCAAGCTTGCAGCACGCGCTGCGTTCACGTCTGGCAAATTGTTCTCTCTTGGTGAGAATGAAGATGTTGCGTACGCGGAACGTTTTGCGATCAACCACGCTGGTTTGGTGTCGGTGAGTCCAGCGGGTGGTACGAACTACGAGGATTTGGTCGTCGGTGAAGACGATATTCCGAACAAGAAGTACGTTGACGATGCTGTATCTGGTGTGACCGGGTACTGGAATAAAGTTGGCACTGTGTTGTCACCATTGATTGCTGGTGACACGATGCATTTCTCGCCTGGCACAGGTGCTGCACCATTGCAGGTTCCTGGTATTGCGGTTGTGGGTGACCCGAACACGGGCATTGATGCCCAGACTGCGGACCAGCTTGATTTGGTGTTGGGTGGTGAGGCGTCCATTTTCTTCGACAAAACAGGAGCACGTATCAGGCTCAATACTCAGGGCGGTTCACCGCCAATCTTCAAGTTGTTGAATGACCAGTACGGTCAGCCGATTGCTGGTGATATCGATTTCGTTGCGAAGGACGGGGATGTGTTCCCGGGCAACGATACGATTTATGCCAGGATAGAAGGTGCCGCTCTCAGTAATGCACCTGGCTCCGAGTATGGTCAGCTCAACATCCACCTCATGAACAACGGGTCGTTGACCGACACGTTTGAATTTACAGCAAATCGGATTCAGTCGCAGACGCCTGGAGGGTTCCGCATAGTCAAAGCTATGAGCACTGAGGCTGCTCCTTCGCACTCGTTCAACAACTTCGCAGGTTGGGGACTCGGGATTTACGACGCTAGCGAGGCAGAATGGTCGAATGCCTACGGCAGTGATGACGGGGTTGTTATCTCGTCCAATGCGAAAGCAGTTACATTGTTCCAGGAGATCAGTGGCGTTCCAACCTTGTCGCTGACTCGTCGTGACGCACATGGTTCCTCTGGTGCGAATATTCCAGTTGGAGCAGTTGAGTTTTGGGGGTTCCATGACGGTTCGATAACCAGTCCAGCTCCAGTCCAGTATGCCGGGATTCAGGGCATGGTCTTGGAGAACTTCGACGTCGAGGGTTCCGAAGAGGGCGTGCTCCTGTTCCAGTTGATGGACGGCGGTTCTCTGACGACTGCTGCCGAGATTGTGTCTTCATCTTGGACCTTTTACGTCGGAGGTGGAGCCAAGACCACAATTACGGGGGCGTACCTTCAGGCTCCATCCAATGAGTCCTATGCGCTGAAGCATGCTCCCGACATCACGGGTGCGGAGCCGACGTACTCGTATAAGACCGCAACGGGGTACGGAGAGTCGCTTTACGACGCGTCGGATTTCACGCCAGCGAACGCCTATGGGTCGGACGATGGCTTGATGAACTCGATCAACGGTGTGATCTCGTCTGTGTTGACCATGGTATCAAATATTCCTGGGTTGTACCTTACCCGTCGCGACGCGCATGGTGACGATGCAACAGTAGGTGCTCTTACGTTCTGGGGGATGGATGATGCAGGAACGCCGGTACCAACAGGGTATGCTCAACTTCTTGGTAACTGTATTACTGATGGTGCCGGGAACGAAGAGGGTTCGTTTAGGATTCAGGTCGCAGATGCAGGATCGTTGGCAGACGTTTACAGTGTGACATCGAGTCAGCATACGTTTAGTGGAGATGACAAACCAACAGTAGTGATCACACCAGAGACTGGGTCTGGTGACAGTACTATTTGCGCTGGCATTGAATTGCGTGGAAACAACGATGCTGGCTCTCCTGATTCCATTGCCTATGGTGTCATTGAGGCTTATCGTGAAGATGAGTCTGATGGTACTGAGGATGGGTTCCTTATCTTCTCCAGCATCAAAGCAGGAGCGAAGGAATCCCATGTGTTCATCGGCGAGGGTTTGTGGTGTGGCTCGATTCTGACAGGCGACCCAGGCGATGGCATCGTGCGTGTCAATCAGCACTTCGAGGTTGGAACCGATCAAGTGGTCGCCGCGCGTCAAACCGGCTGGGGCGCGCCGACTGGTACAGCGACCCGCACGACCTTTGCAACAAGTACGGTTACGGTGTCGGAACTCGCAGAGCGAGTGCATGCTCTAATCGATGACCTGATCAGCCATGGGTTGATCGGGGCGTAGGTTGTAAAACCGTTTTACAGGAGAGGGGACATGACCAAGAAAGACAACACGCAAGTGGCAGAGAAGGAACTCAAGGTGGAGAAGAAGGCAGAACCTAAGCCGGAAGAACCCACCGAGAAGCGGGTTCCGTTTTCCAGCGAACTGCTGCCAGGGTTCAAGGGTGCCAATGATGCAGTTGCGGAATCGCAACGTCGCCTGGGCGAGGCGCGTGCAATCTTCATCATTGAAGAGAAACGATTCAGAGCTGCCAAGGAACGGTTCGAAGCTGCCAAGAAAGACTGGGAACGCAACGAGCAGGAGTTGATGTCCAGTCTCGATCATGCAGCTCAGTCGCGCACGGACTTTCTGCGTCTCGGTCATCACGCATCGAAGCTTCCTGAAGATGCGAAGCTCGATTTTAGAACGATGGAGTTCATCGTAGAGTCGGAGTAGTCAGATGCCCGATGCATTGTACGGAAACTTCAGATACGGGGAAGAGTATTACGGAGGAGTCTATCTGGTCGATTCCGTGGTGCCGTCGTACCTTGCATTGCGTGTCAACTTCGCCGAACCAGTGTACGATGACGAGGAGTTGAACGACCCTGACAACTACACCATCACGCGCATTGGCTCACCTGCTGTTACTGCCAGTGTGGTCGGTGTATCTCCAGAGCCAGGTGGTTCGCCCAACTACGTGGATCTGGAGTGCACCGACCTGACACATGGCAAGCAGTACCAAATTGAGATCGCGAGCGGCAAACTGCAAGACGCAGGACAAACCAAATACTTCACGTTTGGTTTGGATGCAACCTACTTTGGTGTGTCGACTACACCTGAGATTCAATCGTTGCTGTCTACGACAGAGTACGAGATGCGTGTCGTATTCACCAAAGCAATGGCAGTCAACGCTGACTTGCTTGACCCGACGAACTGGGTGTTCGATAAGGGATTGACGGTTCGGGCAGTATCTTCGCCATCACCTGGCGTTGTGTTGCTCACGACG
>Ga0272441_10007098_pt1 | contig 18366 bp, 14 predicted proteins | sample SSMProp6N_FD_193582 | JGI IMG/M metagenome (GOLD analysis project Ga0272441, IMG submission 193582) | Marine sediment archaeal communities from Little Sippewissett salt marsh, Falmouth, MA, United States - SSM-Prop-6N | ecosystem: Environmental > Aquatic > Marine > Wetlands > Sediment ... | reverse complement strand
CCTTCGTCCATCGACGAGCCGTTTACCACCGCCGACTTGGCACAAGCCATCGGAAGGCCGCGGCGGGTCGCACAGCAGATTGCGTACTGCTTGAGAGAGATGGGAACGCTGGCCGTTGTCGAACGACGTCGCGACGGCTATCACTACGTCCGTCACTTCGGGGGCAAGGCCTGAACTGTACCGCCGGATGATGTACCATCCTGCCGCCATGACAACGTACGAAACACGTCCCATGCCTCCGAAAGTAAGTCTGGGTGAGGAAATCGGCAACAGCGTAACCCACGGTGTGGGCGCATTGCTCAGCCTCGCCGGAATGGCGCTGCTCATTCTCCGTGCCGTCCGATACGGCACCCCCGTTCAGATCGCCAGCGTGTCGATCTACGGCGTCAGTCTGTTCCTGCTTCATCTGTCCTCGACGCTCTATCACGCGCTGCATGCGCCGCGGGCGAAACGCGTGTTCTGGGTATTCGATCACGCGTCGATCTTCCTGCTCATCGCCGGGACGTACACGCCGTTTCTCTTGATTGCCCTGTGGGGCACGTGGGGATTGACGCTGATGATCGCCATCTGGACGTTGGCCATCGCCGGGATCGTGCTGAAGAGCCTGTTCATCGGCAAGTTCCGCAAGAGCTCGGTCGTCTTGTACGTCTTGATGGGATGGCTCATCGTCATCGCCGGACGCGAGCTGTGGATCAAGGTGCCGCACGAAGCGCTGATGCTTCTCGGCGCCGGAGGCCTCTCCTACACCGCCGGTGTCGCCTTCTACTGCTGGAAGAAGCTGCCGTTCAGCCACATGATCTGGCACCTGTTCGTCCTCGGCGGCAGCGCCTGTCACTACTTCGCCATCCTGCTCTATCTGCTCCCGGCCGCGTGATGTGAAGAGGGACAGTCCCCTATTGTGAAGGAGGACTGCCCCCGTTCTCGTCCTGCGGCTTGAAATCCGCGGATTCGCAAGACGCGGTCGTGTACCATTGACCCGCCATGTCCAAGAGGAGAATCCGCATTGAGCCGCCGAAGCAAACGATCGGCGAAGAAATCGCCAACAGCGTGACCCATGGCGTTGGCGCGTTGCTCAGCATCGCAGGCACCGTCATTCTCATCGTTCGAGCCGCCCGGTTTGGAGCGGCTCTTCATGTTGCGAGTTTCGCGATCTACGGCCTGTCGCTGATCCTCTTGCATGCCTCATCCTCCATCTACCACGCGCTCACTGCACCGCGCGCCAAGCGCGTCTTCTGGGTGTTCGACCATGCCGCCATCTACCTACTGATTGCCGGCACGTATACGCCGTTCCTCTTGATCTCCCTGTGGGGCGCGTGGGGATTGACGCTGATGATTGCCATCTGGTCGCTCGCCATCCTCGGCATCCTGCTCGCAAGCCTCTTCGTCGGACGCTATCGAAAAGTCGCACTTGTGCTGTACATCATCATGGGCTGGCTCATCGTGATCGCCGGCCGGCAGTTATGGCTCAACGTCCCGCACGAAGCGCTCGTGCTCGTCTTCGCCGGCGGCATCTCGTATACCGTCGGCGTCAGCTTCTACGTGTGGAAACGCATGCCCTACAGCCACATGATCTGGCACTTGTTCGTCCTCGGAGGGAGCATCTGCCACTACTTCGCTATCCTTCTCTACCTGCTCCCCGCCACCTCCGTATGACATGTGGAGGGTGCCGTCCCGTCCACAACTCTGGGGACATGTCGCTTGCTCGCATCGCCGCGCGACTCTAGAATTCGTCGCAACGGAACGAATCTTTCTAGATGACGCACCAGGGGTTCGATGCCTCGCCAACAAGGATTAGCACCACAAGAGTTCGTCGAGAAGTGGCGCCGTTCCAAGCTCAAGGAGCGCGCTTCATCGCAAGAGCACTTCATCGATCTGTGCCGCCTGATCGGCCATCGCACGCCCGCTGAAGCCGATCCCGAAGGCAAGACGTTCACGTTCGAAAAGGGCGCAGACAAGTCGCCGGGCGGCCAAGGCTGGGCCGACGTATGGAAGAAGGGCTGCTTCGCCTGGGAGTACAAGGGCAAGCGCAAGAACCTGGACAAGGCCTACGAGCACCTTCAGCTCTACCGCGATGCGTTGCTGAACCCGCCGTTGCTCATTGTCTCCGACATGGAGACGATCGTCATCCACACCCATTTCACCAACACCGTCAAGCGCACGATTCGGCTGGCGCTCGACGATCTCGCAACCGGCGACGGACTCGACACTCTCCGCGATGTCTTCGAACGCCCTGAGCGTTTGCGAGCCGAACAGACGACCGAGAACGTGACCCAGCAGGCAGCCGCCGAGTTCGGGAAGCTGGCAGCCTCCTTGCGCACGGCGGGCAACGACCCGGAGACGTCGGCACACTTCTTGATCCGCATGCTCTTCTGCTTGTTCGCGGAAGACATCGGGCTACTGCCGGCGCGTCTCTTCACCAACCTGATCGACGCAACCGCGGACGAGCCGGAGCGGTTCCACCAGTTGCTGTCCGACCTGTTTGACGGCATGTCGTCGGGCGGCCACTTCATGCTCGATCGTGTTCCCCACTTCAATGGCGGCATCTTCGATTCGAGTGATGCGTTGGCATTGTCCGAGGAGGACCTGCTAATCTTGGCCCGCGTCGCACAGCTCGATTGGTCGTCCATCGAGCCGTCGATCTTCGGCACACTGTTCGAACGCGGACTCGATCCCGGCAAGCGGGCGCAGCTCGGCGCCCACTACACCGGCCGGGACGACATCCTGTTGCTCGTAGAGCCGGTGTTGATGCGCCCGCTCCGTCGCCGCTGGGAGCAGGTCCAGGCCGAAGCGAACGAACTGGCAAGCACGTGGAAGGCGGCGGGCGGCGGCGGCGCCAAGACACGGGCGAAGCGCAAGCTTGAAAGGACCCTGCATGGGTTCGCCGACGAAGTCGCGAGCACGCGTGTGCTCGATCCTGCTTGCGGCAGCGGCAACTTCCTGTATGTCGCATTGCGCCAGATGCTCAACCTCGAGAAGGACGTCATCCTGTTCGCCACGAAGCTCGGTCTGCCGATGTTCTTTCCCAGCGTCAGCCCCGAGCAGCTGTACGGCATCGAAATCAACGAGTACGCGCACGAACTGGCGCAAGCGACCGTCTGGATCGGCTACATCCAATGGCTGAACGAGAACGGCTTCGGCCGGCCGACCGAGCCGATCCTCAAGGCGCTCGACCACATCGAGCGCAAGGACGCCATCCTCGCGTTCGACGAGGGCGGCAACCCCGTCGAACCTGATTGGCCCGAGGTCGACGTCGCCATCGGGAACCCGCCGTTTCTAGGCGGCTCGAGGTTGCGCTCGGAACTGGGAGACACCTACGTAGGGCATCTCTTTCGCTCCTATGGTGACAGAATCCCCAATGCCAGCGACTTGTGTTGCTACTGGTTTGAGAAATCGCGTGTCATGATTGAGTCAGGCAAGCTGAAACGTGTCGGCCTTCTCGCAACCCAAGGAATCCGCGGTAGCGCGAATCGAAGAGCGCTTGAACGGATCAAGGAGACCGGAGACATCTTCTGGGCGGAGTCTGATCGAGATTGGCTTCTGGACGGCGCAGCAGTCCACGTGTCAATGGTTGGATTCGATGACGCAAGTGAGGATCTGCGTGTGCTCGATGGAACATCCGTCGAGAAGATCAACAGCGACCTGACGGCAGCCATCGATCTGACTCAGAGAGAACGGCTGGGCGAGAATGCGCGCATCTCCTTCAAGGGTCCATCTCCCGCAGGTCCGTTTGACGTGGATCGGAAGCTTGCGCATGCACTCCTTGCCACGATCGGAAACCCCAACGGACAACCGAACGCGGACGTTGTGATGCCGGTCGTGAGCGGGCTCGATATCACCGGACGATCGAGAGAGCGGTGGACCATCTACTTCGGAGACATGTCGCTGGAGGAAGCTGCTCAGTACCACGCCCCCTTCGAGTATGTACGTAAGTTCGTCCGTCCGATTCGAGAGAAGAACAGGGCGAGAGCATCGGCGGCTCGATGGTGGCAGTACGATAGGCCGCGGCCTGACATGGGGGACGCGCTGGAGGGGCTGTCCCGCTTTGTTGCGACGGCGCGTACATCGAAGTTCCGGCTGTTCTCCTGGATGCGGCCCGGTACGTTGGCAAATGACGGCACCGTGCTGTTCGCCCGTGAGGACGACTACTTCTTCGGCGTCTTGCATTCCAGACTCCACGAGCTCTGGGCGCTCCGCCAGGGGACTCAGCTGGAGGATCGGCCTCGCTACACGCCCACCACCTGCTTCGAAACGTTCCCGTTCCCCTGGCCGCCGGGGGAGGAACCGGTCGACGATCCTCTCGTTCGGGCCATTGACGCCGCTGCAGCGAACCTGGTGACCAAGCGCGATCGCTGGCTCAATCCTGATGTCGTCCCCGAGGCCGAACTCGAGAAGCGCACGCTGACCCATCTGTACAACCAGCGGCCTGCGTGGCTCGATCTCGCGCACCGTCGGCTCGACGACGCCGTCCTCGACGCCTACGGGTGGCCCCACGATCTTTCCGGCGACGACGCCCTCGAACGCCTCCTCGCGCTCAACCTCGAACGCGCCGCGCAACAGGAGAAGACGTAACGGCGAAGCAAGAGGACCCGCCGGGCACAAGCAAACGTCCGTTCGCCGGCATCGATGGAACCTGCCGAGCGCCGGAACTCATGCTCTGAGTACCAGAACACGCGTCGTTGCGGAGCGTCTCAGCACTTGTAAGCTTGACTTCGCACGGGTTTTCCCGGCATCCTGGCGGCAATCAGGAGGTTGGTGCGATGCAGCGTCGATGTGCTGTGGTGGGTATAGTGTTTGCCGCGGCCCTCATCTGGGGCCTTCCTTCGGTTGCGCAATTCGCGGGATTCCTCCACCTTGAGAATACACTTGATTTCGACGCGCCCTGGCCGGACGCCTTTGAGATCGATCTCGAACTGGCTCTCGAGTACTCCGCAGGGGATTGGTCGTTCGGAACCCTGTTCGATGCGGAAGAAACGGGCCTCGAAGATCTTGCCTTTCTCACCACCGGCACGTTGGGAGCCTTCCACGTGTACTCGATGTACGGCCAGTGGGACCTGGACGAGCAAGACGCGTGGACCGATTGGGACAACGGCGTTTGGATTGACGTGTTCGGCACCGAGTTCTGGGCGTTTTTCAGCCTGGAGACCGTGGAGGACAACGTCTTCAGCCTCAGTGGATCGGGATTCGCAGTCGGAGGGCATGGATCCGTGGGGGATGTCGAGGTCTGGGGCGAGATGGGATTCAATCTGTGGGAGTTGCTCCCTCTGATCTACTGGAATGACCTGGAAACAGTGGTGGATCAGAATCTTGCCTGTGACTTCATCACCGTTGTCTCTCCGACATGTGCGATGGATTTCTCGTACGCCGAGTTCTTCGCGCAACTCCCCTTCTGCTGCATCGACGCGAGTGCCTGGATCGGATTCGACGAATGGGGCTTCTACGGATTGGAGCTGTGGGTGAAGGATGTCCCCCTAGGGAACACCGGACTCATGATCGACTGGATCGACCTCTGGTACGACGTTGATGAGAAGGATCTCGATCTGTGGTTCGGAATCGGCGCCGGCGACACCTTGTGTATCACGCCGTATCTGTCGCTCGACGACGAATCGGCCCCCTCCATCGGCTGGATCAGCGTGGATGCCGTCGAGCTTGTCTGTACGCTGGGCAATGTGAAGGTCACCGTGTCGGAGCTGCTCTCCGGCGATGATTGGTTCATCGGGACCGACGGCGCGATCTACTCGTTCGATGACGACTTCGCTTGGATCATCCCGTCCGATTGTGTCGATGCCGCATACGGGGTCGATGAAGCGATTGCCATCGAGGTCAGCGGTGACGCTTGCTGCGGAAGTGGGTCCACGTTGGGGCTGTACAACTACTTCGACTTCGATCTTGACGGCTCGCTCTTTTCGTGGCTGGGATTGAGGGCCCGTGCCGAGACGTCGCTGTCCTCCTCTCTCTCGACGTACATGGAGGTGTGGCTCTGGCATGACGGCATCGATTCGGTCGCATTCGGCATCGATGCCGCGTGGGGAGCGCTGCGCAGCCTCCCCAAAGATCTCACCTGCTGTTTCTTCGGTCTGCCCTAGTCGCCGCCTTGGGTGAGGGGACTTCGGCCTCGTCCAGGACGGTTGCGTCTGGATCGAGGATCGAAGACGGCAAGAGGGATGGCGGACTGTGTCCTACCGCACCCACGGTCCGCCTCGTCTTCTAGGCCTTGAGCTTCTCGACAATCTCCTCGGCAATCGAATACGGGACGGCTTCGTAGTGCTCGAAGTGCATGGTGAACGTCCCGCGCCCCGAGGTCATGTTCCGCAGCTCCGAGGCGTAGCCGAACATTTGGGCGAGCGGAACCGAGCCTTGAAGGACGGTCGCGCCTCCTTTCGATTCCATGCCGTGCACGCGTCCCCGCTTGCCGCATAGGCTTCCCGTGATGGCGCCGGTGTACTCCTCCGGCGCGGTCACTTCCACGCTCATCATCGGCTCGAGCAGTTCCATGCCCGCCTTGAGGCAGGCTTCGCGGAATCCCATCTGCCCGCACGTACGGAACGCATGCTCCGAGGAGTCGACGTCGTGCATCGACCCGTCGAACACGGTCACGCGCACGTCGACGACCGGGACGCCCGCGTACGGACCTTCGGCCATCGCGTCGACGATGCCGCGTTCGATCGCATTGAGGTACTCACGTGAGATCTTGCCTCCGCTGATCTCGTCCTCGAACTGGAATCCCGCACCCGGATTCGCCGGCTCGATGCGGAACTTCATGTGCGCGTACTGCCCACGCCCGCCCGTCTGCTTGACGTGACGGTATTCGTGCTCGACGGGACCGAGAATCGTCTCGCGATAGGCAACCTGTGGACGATCGGCGGTCACCTCGACGTTGAATTCGCGTCGCAAGCGATCGAGGATGATTTCCAGATGAAGCTCGCCCATCCCCGAGATGACGACTTCTCCCGTCTCCTGGTTCGACCGGACCACGAACGTCGGATCCTCCTCGGCCAGACGATGGAGCGCTTTGGAGAGCTTGTCGCGATCGTCTCGAGACACGGGGGAGACGGCCACTCCAATGACCGGCGTCGGAAACTCAATGGACTCGAGAAGAATCGGATGCTCCTTGCTGCAGACGGTATCTCCGGTTCGCGTGTCCGCCAATCCAACCACGGCGCCGACGTGTCCTGTGGACAATCGCTCCACGGCCTCCCGGTCGTTGGCATGCATTTCGAACAGGCGCCCCACGCGCTGCATCTTGTCACGCGACGCGTTGTAGACCTGCGCCCCGGCTTCGAGGACGCCGGAGTACACGCGGACGTACGTCAGTTTTCCCATGTGCTTGTCCGCCTGAACCTTGAACGCCAGTGCGGCCAGTGAGGCGTCGTCCTTCGGATGTCGAATCAGTTCGCAATCCGACTCGGTGGATGCGCCGATCACCGGCGGCAGATCGACCGGAGACGGAAGGTAGTCGACGACGGCATCGAGCAGTCGCCGGACGCCCTTGTTCTTGAACGCCGCGCCGCACAGCACGGGGATGAAGCGTCCCTCGATGGTCGCTTTGCGGATGGCGCGCACGACTTCGGATCGTTCGGGAACGATCCCTTCGATGAACTTCTCCATCAGGTGATCGTCCTGCTCCGAGATTCTCTCGATCATCCGCTCTGCCGCGACGCGCACGCGCTCCAGCATGTCGTCGGGAATCGCTTCCTCGCGAAGGGTCGCTCCGCCGTCCGAGGCGTCGTCGTAGTAAATGGCCTTCATGTCCACAAGGTCGACGATCCCCCGGAAACCAGCCTCGGCGCCGATCGGAATGACCACCGGAACGGCATTCGCGCCGAGTTCTTGGCGGATTTCCTCGACCACGCGATCGAAATCGGCGCCGGTGCGGTCCATCTTGTTGACGAAGGCGATTCGGGGAACGCGGTATTTCTCCGCCTGTCGCCACACGGTTTCCGCCTGCGGCTGGACGCCGCCGACGGCGCAGAACAGCGCAATGGTGCCGTCGAGGACGCGCAGGCTGCGTTCCACTTCCGCCGTGAAATCGACGTGCCCCGGGGTGTCGATAATGTTGATGCGGTGGCCCCGCCAGTACGTCGTCGTTGCAGCCGATGTGATCGTGATCCCGCGTTCCTGCTCTTGCACCATCCAATCCATCGCCGCTTCACCGTCATGGACTTCGCCCAGCTTGTGCCGCTTGCCTGTGAAAAACAAAATACGTTCGGTAACCGTCGTCTTGCCCGCATCGATGTGGGCCATGACGCCGACGTTGCGCACGTGTTCGATCAGTGTCGTCTTCGCCATTGTTGCATCTCCTTCGCCGCCCGCTCGTCTGCATTCTGTATGCCGTGCATGCGACCACAAATGCAAATCCCGTCCGCATCCACCACTTGCTAACGTATTCCAGGGGATGGGACCGGATCACACGTGCGAACGGCTTGAGGCCGTAGGGTACAGCAGTCCTGTCGTGCTGTCAATTTCCGCATTCGCGCCTAGTGCGACATGACGGATACCTCGATCGGCTGAGAAACCTGCGATGCAAGGCGTTGTCCCTCCACCGCGCTCCAGCCCGAGGGGCCGAAGTAGGTCGCGGTCGTCATCGTCAGGAACTGTGTTCCCAGAAGCGCCGGATCGGTATTGGGAAGCGCACCGGTGATCCAGACACCGGATGCGGCAATCAAGTGCGCATCTCCCATCGGGATCGGCGCGTCGCACCCCTCCAGACACGCCGAACAGCGGCGAACGCTGGTGTTCGTTTCGTCGACGTAGAACAGCGTGATCTCGTCGTCAGCAAACGCGATATCCGTTTCCATGTCGTGAACCCGAACGACGCTCCCCGGATCGCCGGTCAGCAATTCCCAAGTGATTCTTCCAAGGACGAGATCGTCGGGCACGCCGTCGACCGGCACGCCCTTGGGATTGAGGTCGTTGGCGTACGTCATGCCGATCGCGGCCTGCGTGTGATCGACGTAGAACGTGCCCACCGCGCTACGCGGATGGACGCGGAGGGCAATCGACACGTCTTCTCGTGCACGGTAGTAGATCCGATCGACCTGAACCGACGGGCCGCTGTTCGCGCCCAGGAAGGACCGAATCGCGCGAACCGGCCCCGAGATGTTGGCGATGAAGCAGCCCTCTTGCGCATTGAACGTTCCTACGTGACGCGCACACGCGCCGGGCGCGATCCAGTAGTCCTCGCGTTCCACCAGATTCTCTCCGCCGTACAGAGCAAGGCGATCGCACGTCCAGCGATACGACCAGTGGCGTTCGTAGACCGACGTTCGAATCCACGAGTCCTCGGGATTGAGCGGCTCCCCGAAGTCGTCATTGCGTTCCCCCGTGTCCGGATCGATGCCGGCAGCATTGTAGGTCGTGAGATAGTCCCCGTCGCTCGGCGAGAAGTCGTACGCAACGTGCGCCGCACCCGCCGAGGGATCCCGCGTACCATCGTGCACGAACAGGTAGACGTATCCGATCGTTCCGTCGAGAGGATCGGTTAGGCGAAGCTCCAGGCGGCTTGCCGGATCGACGTGCGTTGGGCCGTCGTCGGCCGGGGCGCGACCGCCGGCGTCGAACGCCATGAATACGATCTCGTCATCCGCATCCAGCGTCGGATCCGTGTCCGGTCCCGTGAATGTCTGTGGATCGCAGTACACCGTCTCGAAGACGCCGGTGCCGTACGTCCCGGCAAACGGATTCTCTTCGGAGGCGGCGCCGTAGATCGTCGAGAACTCGCGGGTGTCGCGCTCGTCGACCTGCAGCGGAATCTGGATCCATCCATCGTCGTAGGCGAATGCGACGACATCGTGGGGCCCTACGTTCGTCCACGGCAGTTCGGCGCCGACAAGAACGACGGGATCCTCCGCACGGAGTCCGGAAAACGGCGAGACCGTCTGACCACAACAGCCAAACACGCCGCCTAGACATACCACCCAGACCAGTAGGTTTCTCACCCTTCTCGTCACCGCCGATCACCTCCGCAGACTGTATCACAGATTGACGACCACGCGACGGTTGGCTAGCATCCGGACCATGAAACGCCGACTCGGAGGATTCGCGGTATTGGTCTGGGCGGCGTTTCTATCCGGATGCTTCCTCGCACCCAACACGCTTCCGACTGCGGTCATCAACGCCACGCCCCAGCAGGGAGCCGTTCCTCTGCACGTCTTCTTCTCCGCAACTTCATCGTTCGATCCCGACGGATCGATCGTTCGCTACGAATGGGACTACGGTGACAACTGGATCGCCGAAGGTGCGGCAACGGCGCATACGTACACGGTTCCGGGAACCTACACCGCAACGCTGACCGTGACCGACGATCGCGGCGGCGTGAGTCACGCAACACTGACTGTGGTTGTCGCGGCGGTCGATACCTTCGACCAGTTGTTCAGGTGGGAGTCACACGGCGCCGACTGGCAGTGGGAGATTGCCATTCCGAAGACACTGTACTGGTCGTACCGGAACCAGACCTACCGCCCGCCCTACACCAGCGGGGACTGGCAGAAATACGTGGTAGATCCGGGCGATGACGCCTACATCGAGACACTGTCCGACAATCTACTGGCGGCCATCGCGCAGTACTACTCCGACGCGACGTCGCTGTACTACGGGTTCCTCCAGTTCACGCTCGACTTCGTCGAGGCAGCCATCCCGTACCGCTACGACACGAACGATTGGGCAACCGACGAGTGGCCGCGATATCCGGTGGAGACACTGGTGGAGGCCATGGGAGACTGCGAAGACACGGCCATCTTGTTTGCGTCCATCGTGCGTCCCTACGTGAAGGACGTCCACCTGATCATCCTCCCCGGGCACTGCGCCGCGGCCGTCCCGGTCGATTGGAGCTACATCGAAGCGGCCGACTTCCCGATCGGGTACTACACCCACAACAACATGTACTACGTCATGGTGGAGACCACGGGCGATCCGCCCGTCGGCTGGCGAATCGGGGAACTCCCTCCGGAACTGACCGATGCATGGACGTCCGGCCAGATCATCTACTTCGACGTCGGCAAACAGGTGACCGCCCGCGTCCAACCGCAGATTCACCGCCCCGAGTCAATCGCGTTCGACCGGTGAGCGACAGCCGGTGCCTCTTGCGGGCCGGCCGAGGTGGCGACATACTGGAGCGTGATCTCCCAAACTGAAAGGTCCTCCGCCACCGTTCTCGTTGCCGGGGAAGCGCTGATCGATTTCGTCCCTTCGGAAGATGGGCGAACGTATCGCGCATTGCCCGGAGGGTCTCCCTTCAACGTCGCGGTCGGCCTGGCGCGGTTGGGCGTTGCTACCGGGTATCTCGGCAAGTTATCTACCGATGCATTGGGCCGTCGATTGCGACGGCGTCTTCTCCGGGAAGGCATCGCTTCCGTCTACGTGCGCGACGATCCGGGGCCGACCACACTTGCCGTGGTCACCAAGGAGCCGGGCGTAGACCCCGAGTACGCATTCTACGGAGACCACCCTGCGGACCAGCAGCTTCGCATCGAAGACGTTCCCGAGACGTTGCCGGCGGACGTCCAGGCGCTGCATCTCGGATCGTACGCAATGGCCCGGGCGCCGGTCGGCGAAACCTTGACCCAGTTGATGCGCCGGGAGGCGGACCACCGCGTCATTAGCTTCGATCCCAACATTCGCCCGTCGCTCATCCCCGATCTCGATCGCTACCGGGAGCAACTCGAGGAGTGGGTTCGACTGAGCCGAATCGTCAAGCTCAGCATTGCCGACCTTGAGATCCTCTTCCCGGGAACGACCACGGATGCGCTGGCCGATCGTTGGCTCGGCGACGATCGATCGCGACTGATCGTGGTGACGCAGGGTGCCCACGGAATGCTCGCGTTCACCAGCCGTCATGCCCTTCGCATTCCCGCCAAGACCGTACAAGTGGTCGACTCGGTCGGCGCCGGTGATGCGTCCACTGCCGGTCTACTGGCGTGGCTCATTCAACACGGTCGCCTGACGCCGCAAGCACTGGATACGTTGTCCGAGGACGACGTGATGGGGGCGCTGAACTTCGCGAGCACCGTCGCCGCGATCACGTGCACGCGCCCTGGCGCAGACCCGCCCCGCCTTGACGAGGTCACGGCCGCGATGGCTCAAGATCCGGTTGCATAGGGCGCACACCCAGGTAGAATACGCGGGAATTCCCAAAGGCTCTGCAACAACTAAAGAGGTTCATGATGGCACTTCGATGTGGATTGATCGGCCGCCCTCAGTGCGGCAAGACAACGGTGTACAACGCAATCACAGCGGCGCATGCGTCGATCTTCGACGCGGCGGAGTCGCATCGCGCCACGGTGGCGATCCCCGATCCGCGCGTGAAGAAACTCGTCGACATGTACGCTCCCGCCAAGGTGTCTCCCTCATCCGTAGACCTCGTGGACGTTCCGGGATTGGAGGAGGGGGCAACGTCCGAAGGAGGCCGCGGTTCTCGTTTGCTGACACACATCAAGGAAGCCGACATGTTGATTCACGTGGTTCGCTGCTTCGAGAGCGCGCAGGCGGCGCCGGCGCCGATTCACGACGTCGAGTTGGTCGATCTGGAATTGATGGCCGCGGATGCACAGACGTTGGCGCGCAAGATCGAGCGGCTGGCCAAACGCGCGAAGACGGGGGACAAGGACGCCGTTCGCGAAAGCGACGCGTGCCGGCACGTTCTCGATGGGCTGCACGACGGCGTTCCGGCACGACGGCAGGCTCTCAGCGAAGTCGAGCGCGCCGCCGTGTTCGAATGCACGCTGATGTCGCTCAAGCCCGTGCTCTACGTCGCCAACGTCGGGGGGCCGGAGCAGTTGAGTTCCGATTCCGTGAACGCTTTGCAGGCGTTCGCACGAGAGGAAAGCGCCGAAACGGTCGCGATGTGTGGTCGAGACGAGGCCGACGTCAACGAGTTGCCGGAGGAGGATCGTCCCGAGTTCCTGTTGGAATTGGGGCTGCAGGAATCCTCGGTCGAGCGGCTCATTCACGCCGCCTACCGCGAGTTGGGGTTGGTCGACTTCTTCACCGCCGGTGAGAAGGAAGTGCACGTATGGACGTGTCCGGCGGGGAGCAAGGCGCCCGTTGCCGCCGGCAAAATCCATTCGGACATGGAGCGCGGCTTCATCCGCATGGAAGTCATCGCCTACGAAGATCTGATCGCTTACGGATCGGAGGATGCTGTCGCCAAGGCCGGGAAACTCCGCTTGGAAGGGAAGGAGTACGAAATCCGAGACGGAGACATCGTCGTCATCCGATTCTCTCCCTCGCGCTGAGCGCCACGATGTTCAGCTGCCCGTTTGTAGGGACGATACATCGAGAGGCTCTCCTCTCTCTGGAGCGCGGCGCAGGGCCAATGCGCCCTGTGCGCAGACGGTGACGCAGACGCCGCACCCCATGCATGCGGCTTCGTCAACGTGGGCGATCCCGTTTGCCATCGAGATCGCATCGAACGGGCACACCTCCGCGCATCGGCCGCATCCGATACACGCGTCGTCGTTCGCCGATGCGATGTAGCCGGACGAGATCAACATCGGCGTGCCGTTCCGGTGAGCCTGCATCGCGCCGCAGCAACACGAACAGCAGTTGCAGATCGCGTAGAAGCGCCCCAGCATCGCGTCCTTGAAGAACGCATGATGCACGTGCCCCCGTTTGTGCTCGGCACGTAGGACCTCGACCGCTTCCTCCTGAGAGATCCTCCGCGCGTGATCAGGGTGGTGGTCCAGAATGAACTGCACGAACGGCTCCCCGATGATCATGCAGACGTCGAGAGGGAGACAGGGATTCTCCACGCCCGCACGACATGGGCAGTCGAGTACGGCGATGTGATCGGGATCCGCCAAGATCAGATCTCTCGCCGTGGCAAACGGGATGATCTGCTCGAGATCGTGAAGCTCGATGGGCTGGTCCAACGTAACCCACTGTTCCGCCGCAGATGTCGGGAGAACCTTTCCGTGGTATCGCGCGGCGAACGCTTGTCGGGCGACGGCGGGATCGTCGCCGGACCGAAACAACAGCTTCCCGACCCCGGCGACCAGCGGGCGGAGCAATGCAGGTGCCTTCCGGTCGCCCTTGGCCAAGCCGATGTAGGCGTAGGGCCAACGCGCGTAGACATAGCCGTGGACGAAGTCCATGATCGAGTAGCCCCTGAGTCTTCGCCCGGCTCGCCAGAGCGCTCGCGTCGATCGTCGCATACCGTCCTCCGATCCTTGCTGTCCTTCGTCCTTAGCGTACCGCATCTATCCTCGGTGTGAGAAGAAACGGTGTAAGATGGATGCGTCCGCAAGACGGCAGGGAGGTGGCTGCATGACGGCGAAAGAGTACGAGACGGATACGTTTCCGACGTCCGTAGGCGAGCTGGAGATCACATTCCTCGGGCATGGATCGCTGATGCTGGTGTGGGGAGAGAAGACGATTCACATCGACCCGTTCGGGCGCGTCGCGGACTACGGAGCGTTGCCCAAGGCCGATCTGATTCTGATCACGCACGAACACCACGACCATTTGGACGCCGAAGCGGTCGCGAAGATTCGTACGCCGGCAACGGACGTCGTCCTGACCGAGTTGTGCGAGTCGCAGATCGAAGGCGGCATCATCATGAGAAACGGCGACATCGGCGTCGTCCAAGGCATCCCGATCGAGGCGGTCCCCGCCTACAACCTGATCCATATGCGCGAGTCGGGCGATCCGTTTCACCCGTGCGGGCAAGGAAACGGATACATCCTGACGTTGGACGACCAGCGCGTCTACGTGGCCGGCGATTCCGAGAACACGCCGGAAATGATGAATCTGCGAGACATCGACATCGCCTTCCTTCCGATGAACCTGCCGTATACGATGACGCCGGAAATGGTCGCCACTGCGGCGCGGGCTATCCGGCCGAAGGTGCTCTATCCCTATCACTTCGGAACCACCGACACGTCGGATTTGGTACGGTTATTGGAGAGCGAACCGGACATCGACGTACGGATTCGCAGCCTCGCCTAACGCAATGACGACGGATGGGCAGGTGACACTTCGTCAGATCACGATGGCGAACTTTGATGACTGTCTGAAGCTCGCCTTGCGTAAGGATCAGAAGGGATTCGTCGCCAGCAACATGTACTCGCTTGCCGAGGCCAAGGCTGATGGAGTCTCAAGACCTCACGCGATCTACGCGGACGATGAGATGGTCGGCTTCATCATGTATGACGTCGCAGCGGACGAAGGCCGCGGATACATCTCGCGGTTGATGGTGGACGCTCGCTTCCAGGGCCGTGGGTATGGACGTGCGGCAATGGCACAGGTGATCGAGCGGTTGAAGTCCGTCCCGGCGTGCCGAGAAGTCTTAACGTCCTACGTTCCTGAGAACAAGGTCGCCGGCCATCTGTACGCATCCTTGGGGTTTGAGCCGACCGGCGAAGTCGATCACGGCGAGACCGTCATGCGGCTGGAGCTGTTTGGCTCCCCACTCGCTTCCTAGATCTCGTCCGAAAAGGAGAACGCGCCGGACTCAATCAGTTCGACGCATGCAGTGACCGCGTCCTCATCGTATCGTGCACCGGCATGTTCGCGAATCTCGGACAACGCCTGGTCGATGCCTCGGGCCGGACGGTACGGACGATGGGAGGCCATCGCTTCGACAACGTCAGCCACCGCAAGAATTCTCGCTTCCTTAAGAATCTCATCTCCCGTCAGACCTTGCGGGTATCCTGACCCGTCCAGCCGTTCGTGGTGTTGAACGACGATATCGGTCACGGGCCACGGGAACTCGATGCCTCGCAGAATGCTCTGACCGGCTTCGGGGTGCGTCTGAATCAGACTGAACTCCGTTGGTGTCAGCCGGCTCGGTTTGCTGAGCAACTCGGAAGGAATGGCGAGCTTTCCGATGTCGTGCATGAGTCCGGCAACACGCAACCCTTCGACTTGAAACGCTTCCAGGCCGAGTTTCTCGGCAATCGCGACCGCAAGGTCGGTGACACGGCGTTGATGTCCGGCGGTGTATGGGTCACGTACCTCGGATGCCGCCGCCAGCGCTTCGACGGTCTGACTCAATGCGCGGGCCAGCCGTTGGTAGCTCGCTTCGATCTCCTCGTTGGCAACGCCGAGATCGTGGACGCTTCGCTCCAGCTCATGGGCGTGACGATCGAGCTCCTGCCGCATCTGTGTCTGGCGCAGCGCAATGGCCAATTGGTTCGCCAGCTCGCTGGCGGATTGAAGCGTCGATTCCGTGACCGCGTTCGTCTCTTCGAATCCAACGTTTAGAGTCCCGATAAGCCCTCCCTTCGCACGCAAGGGAACGACGAAGAGAGAGAGGATTCCACCTTCTAGCAGTTTCCCCTGGTTCGGGTTCGCCGGAGAGACCTCTCGCAGGTCATCGACTCGGTACGTCTTCCCGGACGCAAGAACCTCCACCCCTCCCAGCGTGGAGGCCGGAAATACCTCTCCCAACAGCATCGTAGGATGATCGCTCGAACTGCGTACGGCGAGCACCGTCGCATCGCCGGTGTCCGGGTCGATGGTCGTCACGCTGGCCCGGGCTGCGTGAACCATGTTTCGAAGTCCGTCGAGAGCAATCTCGGCAACCGCGGTCGGCGATTGGGCTTCGAGGATGGCGCAATCGATTTCGCGCAGGATTTCCAGTCGCTTGGCGTAGCGCCGAAGGTCTTCCTCCACCGCCTCCCGGCGCTTGAGCTCGTTCTCGAGATCCCCCGTTCGTTCTTCGAGCTTCGCGACCAAGCGTTCGCTGTAGAGGCGGAGTACGTCCGCCTCTTCCATCGGAGCGTCGGACTCATGAACCGTGTGTGTGGCAGGGCTGTCCACAACCTTCGACATGCGTTCCATGAACGCCGCCGGCTCCGCCGGCTTGGTGATGAAGTCGTCCGCGCCGAGTTGCATGGCCAGCTCGGCGTCCCGCTCGTGGGTGTACGTCGCCGTGTAGAAGATGAAGCGCATGTTCCGGAGCGCGTCGTCCGCCCGGATGGTTTTGCACAGCTGAAACCCGTCCATGCGCGGCATCAGGATGTCGGAAACGACGAGATCGAACGTGTCCTTGTGGAGTCGTTCCAGCGCTTCTTCTCCGTCCTTCGCCGTCGTCACCCGATGACCGTGACCGGTCAACAACGTTTCCAGGAGGTATCGCGCATCTTCTTTGTCATCTACAACCAGGATATTCATGGCATCCTCTTCTCTTCCGTCCCGCCATGCGGCAGATACTCGCTCAGCTGCTGGATGAATGTGTCGGGGTTGATCGGTTTCTCGATGTAGCCGTTGCATCCGGCGGCAATGGCCGCCTCCCGGTCTCCCGGCATTGCATACGACGTCACAGCGATAATCGGAACGTCATGAAAGCGATCGTCCTTACGCAGGAGGCGAGCCACGTCGTGCCCGGTCATCGTCGGAAGCTGAATGTCCAGAAGGATGATGTCGGGGAGCAGGGTTTCCGCCATTCCAATGCCCTCGTGCCCGTCGCGAGCGACCGTGACGTCCAGGTTGTGTGCGTTGAGCAGGAACTTCATCAAATAGACATTCTGCTCGTTGTCTTCGATCAACAGCACCGTCTCAGCCACGTGACGCCTCCCGTCCGTTCCTGGGCAAGGTAACCATGAATCGACTCCCCCGTTCCGGCTGGCTCTCCACCTTGATTGTGCCTCCAAGTTTCTCGACCAGACGTCGGCAGATCGAAAGTCCGAGCCCCGTTCCTTCGTACGCCCGCGTCAAGCCGCTGTCAATCTGCTGAAACGGGACGAACAGCTTGTCGACGTCATCCGGCGCGATTCCGATCCCCGTATCTTCGACCTCCATCGTGACGATCTCCGCCTCGGGGATGCATCGAAGCGTCACGCCGCCTTCGGACGTGAACTTGACGGCATTGCTGAGCAGGTTTGTCAGGATCTGCTTCACTCTTCGGCGATCGCTCACCATCTCCCCAACTGTCGTCTCTGCCTCGAGTCGCAACGCGATGCCCTTTGCCTCCGCCAGTGGCATTGCCGTCTCGACGACGGAGCGCAGCAACTCGTCCAGGTCGAACGGTTCCGGGAACACATCGAGCTGCCCGGCTTCGATCTTGGAGATGTCGAGCACATCGTTGATCAAGTCAAGAAGATGCCCCGCGCTGTGCTTGACCATCGTCATCTGTTTCTTCTGTTCGTCGTTCAGCGCCCCGGCCAACCCTTGGAGGAGAATGCCGGTGAAGCCGATGATCGAGTTCAGCGGCGTGCGAAGCTCGTGGGACATGGTCGCCAAGAACGCCGATTTCATCCGATCGGCTTCCTCCGCCAGTTCCTTGGCGTCGGCCAGCGCCTCTTCCACCCGTTTTCTGTCGGTGATGTCGACGGTCATCCCAACCGCCGCAACGATCTCTCCCGCAACCTCGACGGGCGCCATGCGGGAGAGCACGGTTCGCACGTCTCCGGAGGCCGACGGAACGTCGTA
>Ga0272441_10007097_pt1 | contig 18367 bp, 15 predicted proteins | sample SSMProp6N_FD_193582 | JGI IMG/M metagenome (GOLD analysis project Ga0272441, IMG submission 193582) | Marine sediment archaeal communities from Little Sippewissett salt marsh, Falmouth, MA, United States - SSM-Prop-6N | ecosystem: Environmental > Aquatic > Marine > Wetlands > Sediment ... | reverse complement strand
CTCTTGTAGGTGTACCGCTCTTGGCAGCACTCCTTGCAGCGGTGGCTTCGCGCGCCTCTGACCGTGTCAATGATGTCATCTGCAACGCGGCAACCGTTGTTGTGCTCGCACTCTCGGTCGCGCTTGTGGGCCCTGTGCTTGGTGGTGCGACTCTAGACTGGTCTCTTGGCATGGCTGGCCCCCTGGGCATCAGTTTCAGTGTTGACGCTCTCAGCCTGGTCATGCTGCTTGTCATATCGGTGGGCAGCCTTGCTGCCTCTGTGTTCTCTGTCTCCTACATGGACGACTACACGTCCAAAGCCAAGTACTACGTGCTCTTCCTGCTCATGGTGGGAGGCATGAACATGGTTGTGCTGGGAGGCGATATCCTCAACATGTACGTGGGCATCGAGATAGCGGCCATCGCGTGCTATGCCCTCGTTGCCTACGGGCTTGGCAAGGAATACCTGGAGGCTTCATTCCGCTACCAGATTCTCGGCACCGTGGGCACGCTGTGTCTCGTTGCCGGTATTGGCCTCCTGTATAGCCAGGCGGGGACGCTGTCGTTCGCCGATCTTGCAACTGACGGCGTTGCAGACTCTCAGGGAGTCGGCCTTGCCGGCATACTCCTGCTGTCCGGCCTCGCGCTGAAGGCAGCCTATGTGCCATTCCACGCCTGGTTGCCCGATGCCCATTCGACGGCGCCATCTCCTGTCTCCGCAATGCTGTCGGGCGTGTTCATCAAGGTGGTTGGCGTCTACGGCCTGATGAGGCTGCTCTTCGTGGTGTTTGTCCCGGGTAGCGTCTACGCAACCGTGTTGCTGGTTGTTGCTGCGCTGTCGATTATTGCTGGCGCGCTTCTAGCCCTGGTGCAGACGGACATGAAGAGGCTTCTGGCCTACTGTACGGTCAGCCAGATGGGATACATACTCCTTGGCGTCGCTATCGGCACTCCGCTGGCGCTTGTTGGCGCGTTGTTCCATCTCGTCAATCACGCTGTGTTCAAGGAGTTATTCTTCTTTGGAGCAGGCTCTGTTGAGCGCCAGGCGGGGACTCGCGACATCGGTGCGCTCGGTGGCCTTAACTCGAAGATGCCCGTCACTGGAGTGACGTCTGCAATAGGGTTCTTCTCCGTGAGCGGTTGTCCTCCGTTTGGTGGGTTCTGGAGCAAGCTGATAATCATCGTTGCGGCAGTTCAGGCTGGCCAGATTGGTTTCGGCGTGGTTGCCGCAATCGGTGCAATCATCACTGTGTCCTACTTCCTGAAGTATGAGAAGGGCGTGTTCTTCGGCGCGTTGCCCGATGCCCTGAAGTCCGTGAAGGAAGGGCCGGCTACAATGTGGATTCCCATGGTTTTTCTGGCGGCTGCGTGTATCGTGCTGGGAATCGTCTTCCCGTGGTTTATCGACTATCTGCTTGAGCCAGCGGCTCAAGCCATCATGCTTGGAGCTTAGACTATGAGGACACCCAAGGTCCGCGAACTCGGCGAGGCGCTACGGTCGCTCTTCAGTCGACCGTACACCACTCGGTATCCCTTTGAGCCACACGTTCCACCTGAGAGCTTCCGTGGCAAGCCGAAGTTCGATGAGTCCGTGTGCATCGGTTGTGGGGCGTGTGCTCAGGTCTGTCCTGCTCGCGCGATAGACATCGTCGATGAAGTTGACGGGATTGTCGGCAAGCGGACAATCACCATCCATCATGACCATTGCATCTTCTGTGGGCAGTGCCACCGGTATTGCACGACAGAGAACGGCGTCGTGCTCTCGAATGACTTCGAGACGGGCACGTATGACAGGAGCCAGGCCGTCTCGACTGTGGAGAAGGAACTGGTCATCTGCCAGGAGTGTGGTGAGATTGTCGCCACCCGTGATCAGATTCGCTGGGTTGCGGAGAAGCTGGGGCCAAAGGCCTATGGCAACATGGGTCTCGCACTTGTGCTGAACAGCGACCTCGGACTGGTGAGTGGTGCCGAACGCGAAGTAGGGCGTCCACTGGACCGGGGCGACAATGTAAGCATCCTCTGTCCTCGCTGTAAGCGCGAGGTCATTCTCTACGAGCAGTGGGGGCCTTGACGTAGGGACCGGCACTGTTATGTGGGTCGCGCAGCGATTGCGTGGTCTGTCTCTGCATTGGGGGCTTGACTCCCGCACGAACGGCGGCCTTGCCGTCGTTTTGCGGGACTGCTACAATGCCGACGTTGGGGATATAGCTCAGCTGGGAGAGCGCCGCGTTCGCATCGCGGAGGTTGGGGGTTCGAGTCCCCCTATCTCCACTTGCCCCTGTAGCTCAGTAGGATAGAGCAACGGTTTCCTAAACCGTGTGTCGAGCGTTCGAGTCGCTCCAGGGGTACTTGAGAGTTTAGTCTGACTAGGGGCGTAGCTCAGTTTGGTAGAGCAGCGGTCTCCAAAACCGCCGGTCGTGGGTTCGAGTCCTGCCGCCCCTGCCATGCCGAGGTGGTGGAATCGGTAGACACGCCATCTTGAGGGGGTGGTGGGCGTGAGCCCGTGGGAGTTCAAGTCTCCCCCTCGGCACTTTGTCTCTCTCTAGCTTGAATGGCTAGGGCTGAGGCAGTAGAATATCGGAGTTGCGGAAGTAGTTCAGCGGTAGAACGCCTCCTTGCCAAGGAGGAGGTCGCGAGTTCGAATCTCGTCTTCCGCTCCAGTTTTTCCTCTCTCATGGCGGTGTAGCCAAGAGGTTAAGGCGGGGGTCTGCAAAACCCCTATTCAGCGGTTCGAATCCGCTCGCCGCCTTGCTTCCAGTCTTTCCTCTGTATTAGTCTAGTCCGACCTGCTTTCGTGCCGAGGTGGCGGAATGGCAGACGCGGCGGACTTAAAATCCGCTTCTCGGAAGAGAGTGTGGGTTCGAGTCCCTCCCTCGGCACCAGGCTTAGTTCAAAGCCGTCTTGCCGTCTTCCAGAGAGTTCCTCGATACTACGGTGACGTGTTCAGCAACCTACGCCGTTGCCGTCGCGACTTCGCGACGCGCGCGCTTCACTGCCTTGATGACTTCGTGGGTCACGAGGAAGATGGCAACTCCCCCGAGGACCGCTCCCCAGTCCGTCAGAGTCAACGGTGCGAAGCCGAAGAACCCGCCCACCAGGGGCGTGTAGACGGCGATCAGGATAACCCCGATCGAGATAGCGATTGACCAGAGCATCTTCGGGCTGCTGAACAGGTTGCGCGTGAACAGCGTCTCGTAGGTGTAGCGGCGCGACAGGATGTTGATGAACTGGCAGAAGACGATCGTTGTGTACGTCAGCGTCGTGGCTCTCGCGTAGAGGTCGTGCGTGAGCGTGAGTTCGGCGCCGGTGCGGGCCATGAAACCCACGTAGTTGGCGAATCCCAGGCCTCCCATCAGCAGGCCCAGGAAGACTATCTCCATCGTGATGGGGCGGTCCAGTATGTGTTCCGCCGGTTTGCGCGGAGGCGACGTCATCAGGTCCTTCGTCCCCGGGTCGAATGTGAATGCCGTCAGCGGCAGAATCTCCGCCAGCAGGTCGATTGCCAGCACCTGGACAACCAGTATCGGGATCGGCCAGCCATGCAGCGCCGCCCCTGTGAGGCCCAGCAGCACGATGGTCAGTTCCGCCGCATTGGTCGTCATGGAAGCCACCACCGTCTTCTTCAGGTTGTTGAAGATGGTGCGCCCTTCCCGTATGGCGAACACCAGCGTAGAGAAGCTGTCGTCCAGCAGTATCAGCTCGGAGGCTTCCTTGGCCACATCCGTGCCGATGCTGCCCATCGCTACGCCGATGTGAGCGCTCTTGAGCGCCGGCGCGTCGTTCACGCCGTCTCCGGTGACCGCAACGACCTGCCCCGTGCGCTTGAGCACCTTGACGATGCGCAGCTTGTCCTCGGGAGAGACCCTGGAGAAGATGAGGGACGTCTTCTCCTCCATCGTCTTCGTCAGTTCCTCGTCGGTCAGCTCGGAGAGCTCGTCTCCGGTGATGACCAGCGTGTTCTCATCTTCATCGGAAAGATGAATCTGCCGGCCCACGGCCTGCGCGGTGATGGCGTGGTCGCCCGTCATGATGTACGTGTTGATGTGCGCCTGGTGGGCCGCCTCCACCGCCTCCTTAACGCCTTCCTTTGCGGGGTCGTTCATGGCCATCAGGCCCAGCAGGATGGCGTCCTTCTCGGCATCCTCCAGGTCGTAGTCCCTGTCCTTCAACTCCCTGTAGGCGAACGCCAGCACGCGCATCGCCCTCTTCGAGTACTCGGCGTTGAGCGTGTTCAGCATCTCGATAGTCTCTTCGCTGAGCTTGACCGGACCGGCGGTGGAGTGGATGTAGTCGCTGACCGATAGTACGGAGCCGAGCGCCCCCTTCATGCACAGCACCTTGCGGTCGCCAAACTGGCGCACTGAACTCATCCTCTTGCGCGTGGAATCGAAGGAAAACTCCTTGAGCTCGGGGTTCTCCTCGTCCTCATTCTCGGAGCGCGTGCCCAGCTTCGTGGAGACGGTAATCAGCGCTGCCTCGGTCGGGTCGCCTATGGGATACCATCCCGGATGGTCGTCATCCGGGCCGTGAATCTCGGCGTTGGATGACATCGTCGATACGTCCAGGAGCAGTTCCAGCGCCCCCAGTTGCTCCTCCGTTAGCGCGTTTCCTTCCGAGTCGCGGATGCCGCCCCTCGGTTCGTAGCCGATACCCGATACGGAGAACTCGTGGCCATCGAACCAGAGGTGCTTGACCGTCATCTCATTCTTGGTCAGCGTTCCCGTCTTGTCTGTGCAGATGACGTTGGTCGAACCCAGCGTCTCCACTGACGAGAGCTTCTTGATCACGGCCTTCTGCCCGGCCAGGCGCGCCACACCGTTGGAGAGCGCCACCGTGATCTGCATGGGCAGCGCCTGGGGCACCACGCCCACCGCTATGCCCAGGCCGTAGACCAGTGCCAGTCCCAGTCCGAATCCCTGCCAGTTGGCCACGAAAAACAGCACTATTCCTATGCCAATGGCCAGGATGGTTATCCTGTTGGCGATGTACTGTATCTCCAGTTGCAGCGGTGACTTGGCCTTCTGTTCCCCCTGCGCCATGCCGGCGATCTTGCCTACCTCGGTGTCCATTCCCGTCGCCAGGACGATGCCCCGGCCATTGCCCGCCGCCACGGTTGTGCCCAGGAACGCCATGTTGTCCCTGTCCGCCAGCGAGGCTTTCTTCTCCAGCCGCTTGCTGACCTTGTCTTGTGGCATGGACTCGCCCGTAAGGGAGAAGTCGTTGGTCCGGAGGTTCAGCGACTCGATAATGCGGATGTCCGCCGGCACCTTGTCGCCCTCTTCGATGTAGAGCACATCTCCGGGCACTATCTTTGCGTGAGGCACCTCTGTCAGTTCGCCGTCTCTGTAGACCTTTGCCGGCGACTCAACCAGTCGCTTCAAGGAGTCCATGATGCGTTCTGCCTTGTGCTCCTGGAAGTAGCCCAGGCAGGCGTCTATGAGCACGATGGCGAACATGATGACGCCGCCGCGTACATCGTCGGTCACGAAGGAGATGGTCCCGGCGACAACCAGGATGATGACGAAGATGTCTTTGAATTGAAGCAGGAACTGGAGCCATTGCGGTGTCCTGGCCATCGTGACGAGCTGGTTCTCGCCGTGCTGAGCCAGTCGCCGCTGAGCCTCATCGCTGGAAAGGCCGTTCTCGCCGGTGCCCAGCTCCTCGAAGCACTGCTTGATCGTCTTGAGATAGAAGTCGGCTGTCTTCATCATGGTCTCGTCTTCACGTGTTGGTTTCCCCGTGCACGCAGTCACCTGACGGCATGTCCGATTCAGGGCTCGAGGTGAGGATTCGTGAGCGAGGTTACGCTGGGGCCATCGTACCAGTCAAATATTGCGGGCCAATGGCTACTTCCTGCCTGACAATTGCCCGGACGTGCCGCGATTCGATTGAAATGCGGCGTTTCTGTCGTCTTGACACCGTTCCCCCGCGTCACTTACCTTAGCGCCCTGCACGGGCCGTTTCCATGCGTTCTGTGGCCCTTCTCCTGGTGGGTGATGTGCAACATTCAGCCCCCCCTGATTTGTGGTGACTGACGGAGCAGTAAGGAGGAATCGTGGAGAAGAAGGAACCGTATGCCAGCCCCGAAGAGTACGCCCAGCGAGTGGTCCACTATGCTGATGTGCCCGAAGTGGAACTGAACCCCGGGTCGATGAGCCACATCGTGGCTACCGAGAACGTCATGGTCAGCTTTCTCTCGCAGGAGCCCAACGCCTACTTTCCCCCACACCGCCACGAGGCCGAACAGGTCATGATTGTGCTCGACGGCGCACAGGATGAGATAGTCGAAGGCAAGCTCTACCCTCTCAAGAAGGGGGACATGATTATTCTGCCTTCGAACGTGGAGCATGGAGGCTATATCCCTGAGGTGGGTTGCAAGGCATTGGATATCTTTATTCCACCTCGACAGGACCTGCTGGAAAAGGTCCGCAAGCTTCAGGAAGAACAGGCCCAGCGAGAGGACTGACTCGTCTGCCCCCGACGGCCAGGGCGCAGTCCCTGTCGGCCTGAATTCAGGCGTTCTCGCCTCTGCTGCCGTGTGGGAGCGTTCGCGGTGTGCTGACATTTGTCGCCGGCCTCGACTATGGTAGGCTTCTGACCTGCATGAGATACTCCGCTGTACCTGGTCCGCGTGTTTGGCGCCTCCTGGCGTCAGGCATCGCATTGCTTGTGCTGCTGATGAGTGGGGGCTGCAGCCCTGCTGAGTCCTCAATTCCCGTCTACGCAGACCCATCAATGCCTGTCGAAGTTGGAACAGGTGAGCAGTTCGTCATCTCTCTGTCGGATGATCCAACGAATGGGTTGATGTGGGAGGCGGAGTACGATGAAGGGCTCCTGCAACTTGTCTCCGAGGAGCTGGTGTTCCCCGAGGACAGGGACTGCACGCGTTGTTCCTGGGGCTACTACCAGTTCACGTTCGACGCAGTGGCCGAAGGTGCCGGTGAGGTAGCTGTCGCCTATCGCAGACCCGGATTTCCCGCCGACACGGACGAGGTGAGGACCTTCGGCGTCGTCGTATCGCCGCAGTGAAAAATGTATGAGGCCCCCCCTGTACGGGCGGGCCTCATGCTCGCTCTTCTCGATAGCTCTTCTGCCGCCAGTGCTTGACTGTCGGCAACCGGGTCGCTACTCCACGGTGAAGCCGAGTTTGACAGTTACCTGCCAGTACGCGACCTTGTTACCTTCCAGGTAGCCGCGCGTCTCAACGACCTGTAGCCACTTGATATTGCGGATACTCTGGGAAGCCTTGGCCACTGCGGTATTGACTGCATCTTCGATGCTAGTCGGGGATGAACCTGTGAGTTCGATGCTCTTGTACACGTGGTTGGGCATTGCTCCTCCTTGCTCCTGTTGTTGCACCCTACGTTGAGGAATCAGTGCCGACTGATGTGCTGCCACCTCGTCCCGATTCCATCCTGCAGGGGCAGTCTGGACCCGTGGCAAGATACGGCGGATGGCATCCTCTGTCAAGTCTCCGAGTGCGGTGCAGGCAGGAGCGGGATTTGACACGCCAGTCTATGCCGTCGACAATGGACTTCAGGAGACGAACGAGAACATGAGAATCGGTGCGTTTGACGTGAGTGACGACCTGCCCTCTTTGCGAGAGCCGCATGCCATCGCGATGCTCCGGCCCTGGATCGATGCAGGAGGCGTGGGAGCCCTTGTCCTCTCTGAGATTGAGAGGCAGTTCGGCTCGGAGCGCGTTGCCTCTCTGGCGAGTCCGGACGCTTTCTACGACTACACGCGATATCGTCCTACCGTCTACCTCAAGGACGGACAGCGCTCACTCTCTGTTCCAAACACGGTTGTCTCTGTTGCCAGACCGCCATCAGGGCACGACCTCGTACTCGTCAAGATGCTGGAGCCGCATATGTTTGCCGGCAGGTACATCGAATCGGTGTTGCGCCTGTTGGCCAGTCTCGGGGTGCGGCGTTATCACTGGATTGGCAGCATGTACGACATGTTGCCGCACACGAGGCCTCTGCTCATCAGTGGAGGCGGCATAGGTCAGGAAGCGGAGAGGGATGTAAGGGCACTGGGCATACTTCCCACCGACTACCAGGGACCGTCGACCCTTACGTTCCAGATAGTGCAGAGGGCGCCTATGATGGGCATCGAGTCGATGTGGAGCATCGTTCACCTGCCCCAGTATGTGCAAGTGGACGAAGACTTCGTGGGCAAGCTAAGGCTGATGGAGATGATCGGCCCTCTGTACGGGTTGGAGATAGACAGAGCGGACATCGAGAGGGCCCAGGAACAACTCGACACTATCGAGGAAGCGATGGCACAGAATCCCGACCTCGCAGCCACCATTCCTCATTTCGAGGCCCGCTACCAGGCAAGAATCGACCATCCGGAGGCGGAGACGCCTCCGCTGCCGTTTGAGGTTGAGAGGTTCCTGCAGCAACTGGGCGACGACGATTCTGAATAAGCAAGGGACGCCGGGTGACGTCCTCTTTTCACGATCGCAGCGTTGATAGCTGCGAGCCCGCTTCTTCCTCTATCTCCCTGTGCGTGGACAGGCGCATCGCCTCCAGATAGTGCGTCCGCGCCAAACTCCTCGCCTTTTCGTAAGTCATGTCCATACTGTCCAGCGTCACGACCGAGAGGGGGCCGGGGTCTCGACCGGCTGCCCACCCCTTCGCGTTGCACAATGCGGCCCAGTAGAAGTTGCCGAGTGACAGATGCAGACGCGCATCGTTCGGGTTCAGTTCGACTGCCTTCTCAATGATGGCGTGTGCGTCCTGGACCCGGTCGACGAGGATGTATGACATGTACAGGGTGTACGCGTTTGAGCTGCGCTTCGGCCCGAGGAATAGCATTCCGAGAGTTGTATCTCTGTCGGGCAATGCGTCTACAATCGCGACAACGTCTTCTGGATTGCTGCTCTCGACCAGTCGGTCCTCGATGGCTCCGATTTCGTCCATCTGGACGGTGAGGCGCAAGCACTCGTCATACGCAGTCTTTAGCCGGTCTTCCCAACTGCCGGCTACGTAGCGCCCGATGCTGACCAGTTCGCGTGGACCGTCTATCGCGCCTATTGTGAGTCGGTCGACGAACTCAAGGCGGACGTCCTTGTGCTCACCCACCCTGTAGTGCAACTCATCCTTTTTCTCGAAAAGTCCTCTTCCCTTTCGGTACTGTACGGCGATGCCCAATTCGTCGAGTCGGGACATCATGAGCGCGTACATGGACTCGCTCAGGGGATTGGTCTCAGTTGTAGCGGTCTTCGGTGGCGCATTGCGCGCGCGAAAAACAACTATGAATCGTACCCTTTCGAGTGTTTCATCTGCGGGTCGATCCTTGTGCCGATGTATTGCCATGTGCACATGCTCTCCCGAGGGTTCTGACTCGCCGGCGTGTCCCGTCGGCGGCTAGTCCGAGTATGTTAGGCGTGGCTTCAGGGACTGTCAATCGGCGGCGATCCACCCTTCGCAGTGGCCTTTCCGCGCGAATATCCGGCGCAGACCCCCAAAACTACTTGACAGCCGTACTGGAACAGCTATAATTCCTTCTCGCTTGGGTTGGTGTTGAGGGGGCCAGTGGCATTCATATTCTAGCTGCTTCAGCTATGATGTCGCCCCGACGTCCCCTGTGAGGAACCATTTCCAGGATTCAGGACTATCTACTCGTACGTTTATGAGAGGCATAACATGGCTGAATTGAAAGGTGCACGAAGACCTAAACGCATCGCACCGCGACCTGCTCGCTGGCTGCTGGATGACGGCAACGATGAGGCGCCTGAACCGGTGTTGGACCCCTACGCGGGTCGGCTGTTCGGCGACCAGGTCGACCATGGGTTTGATGATGCTGACACGGATGGTGCCGGCGATTCCCGCGGGCTGTTCGACTTCTAGGGTTAACGCCCCGTCACGGACGCCTGCCCGTGCCGGCGCAATCCGTTATGCTATGCAGTGATGCTGTTTGTGCCTGCGTCATCAAGGCGTTGTTCAGTTGCTGTTGATATGATTTCCACTCCTGTGGCACCCCCTATGCCTCTCAGGGCATCAGGGCGTTCAAGCTGGTATGATTTATCTTGCTGTTGTGCCGGTGGCACCCTCTGATTCATTCCCGCCATCGTATTGAGACAACCCCATGGTCCGGGCAGGGTCCTGAAGACCCCGTCCATACTTGCCGGACCAGCGGTGTGCCATCAGGCTGATGGCAGGCACGTTTCGAGAACACCTTCAGGAACTCTGAATAGGAGCCACATATGCCCTCAAGGAAACTGCTCATTTCCGCTCGTTCGTTCGGAAAGAACGACCCCGCCCATTTGCCAACTCTGCAGGACGCCGGATTTACCACCTACGAGTGCCGGGAAACTGTGGACATGGATAGGGACTATCTCAAGGGGGTTCTTCCGGAGATAGAGACCTGGGTCGTAAATGCCTACCCCATCGATGATTCGCTGATGGCCGGGTGTCCAAACCTGAGACTCATCATCAAGCATGGTATAGGCGTGGACAACATCGACATTCCCGCTGCAACGAAGCGGGGCATTATCGTCATGAATACTCCCAAGGTGAATCCTCTCCCTGTTGCCGACCTGTCTGTTACCCTGCTCATGTGCCTCACTCGCCGCATTGTTGAAGCCTACCAGTGCGTTGTCTCGGGTGAGTGGAAGCAGTTTCTTGGCAGTGGTGTCTATGGGAAGTACCTCGGCATCCTGGGCCTTGGCCAGATCGGGCTCGCGGTTGCCGACAGGGCCGCCGGCTTCGGCATGAAGATACTTGGCTATGACCCCTACGCAGGGGAGCGCATAAAGGCCCAGCGCAGTGATATCGAGGTCGTCGGATTTGAGGAACTGCTCAGCAGGGCGGACTACGTCAGCTTGAATCTGCCCCTTTCCGAAGAGACAAAGGGGCTCATTGGCAGGGAAGCGTTGGGGAAGATGAAGCCCACCGCGATGATGGTGAACACCTCTCGCGGCAAGATTGTGGACGAGGCTGCCATGTACGAAGCGCTGGTGAACAAGCAGATTGCGGGCTACGCTACCGATGTGTTTGAACAGGAACCCCCGAAGGGCTCTCCGCTGCTGGCGCTTCCGAATGTCCTGGCAACCCCCCATATCGGCTGGTACACGCAGGACCACATGCGGTCTCTCGGTGACCAGGTGATCGCCAGTGTCCTCTCCATCTACAGGGGGGAATCTCCCGACACCATACTCAATCCCGATGTGCTACCCGACGTTCCCGCTGATTTCAGGGCGGGCTAGTGGAAACGTGCAGAAATACGAAGTCTGAGGACTATCGAGGCAAGGAGAATGCAGATGATTCAAGGTTCTATCGTTCCCAACATTACGCTCTTTGACGAAGAGGGCAACATCGACCTGGCCAAGACCGAGTGGCACATGCGTTGGATGTTTGAGCATGGCCTGGACGGCCTATTCCTCACGGGCTCGTACGGCGCCGGCCCCATGATGACCAATGAAGAGCGCATCCAGATCTTCAAGGTAGCCAAGAAAGTGGCTGGCGAGTTCACCGGCAAGATAATGCTTCCTCATGTCGGTTGTATCGACACCAAGTCCACTATCGAATTGGCCAAGGCCGCTCAAGAGATCGGTGTGGACGGTGTGGGAGCAGTTCCCCCGTTCTACTTCGGGCACTCGGAAGAGGTTGTGGCCCGGTTCTACGAGGAACTCATCGCCTCGGTCAAGATACCTGTGTTCGCGTACAACAACCCCGGCACGTCCAGGTTCACGTTCAATTTCCGCCTGGTACAGCGACTGCAGAAGGCCGGTCTTGCCGGTTTGAAGGACAGCCCCCTGAACATGGGATTCCTCTCCAGGGTTGCCTATGACGCGCAGGTGAATAACAAGGACTTCCAGATTATCATCGGCACATCGACGGCATGGCTCCCGCTCTACTACATGGGCGTACGTGCTGTTATCGCCGGCATGAACAACTGGGCACCTGAGATTATGACCGCGATGGTGAAGTGGACGGTCGAAGGCAACGAGGACATGGCGAAAAAGGCATACCTTGTCATGGCCGATTTGAGCGCCAAGATGCACTTCACGGACAGCACCATCGCTTCGCACATGGCCCTGTATGCGCGCGGCTTCGACGCGGGCTATCCGCGCAAGCCTATGTTCCTGCCTCCGTTCTCCGACCCCAAGTACGCGGAGATAAAGAAGGACATCGCGGCCGGTTTCGAGACTCTTGGGCTCGAGTTCACGACCGGTACGCACAACGTTATCTAGCAGTCACCTTGCCCCACGAGGGCGAGTGAAGACAGCGGTGTAGTTGATACCGTGAAGGGGTGGTCGCGGTGCCTGAAGGCGAGAACGCACACGGTTTTGGCCGGGGGTATCGACCACCCCTTCCTGTTTAGGTACCATCAATCGATGGCCACCTGCCGCGCGGCAACTCGGTCGGATAGAGCCGTGGAGACGGGTGTGGGTCGGGTCACAACGCTTGACGGGGAGCTGTCACATGAAGAAGGAAGTCAGTCTTGGGCTGGATGTCGGCACGAGCGCGGTGAAGTGTACTGCAGTTGAGCTGTCGACCGGCGCTGTGGCCGGGTACCGGCGTCTTGAGTACCCTCGCAATGATCTTGACACAGGAATCGTGCCGGTCAGCATGTACGTCGATGTGGTCAAGCAGCTTCTGGACGGCCTGACGCAGGAGTTCACCGTTCGTTCACTGGCCATCACAACGGCCATGTACTCGGTTATCGGCATCAAGGACGAAGTGCGCTACGTCTATCAGTGGAATTGCCCGTGGGAGCGGAACCTTGAGGCGGAGCGTGAGGCGCATGGCCTTCTCGATGGCTCGGGGACCTACATGGATATCCTGTACCCCGTCTACAAGCTGATGACGGCAAAGGTTAGCGGAGACACCTCCTTCAAGCCGTACGGCTTCAAGGAGTGCCTTATAGAGAGCCTCATAGGGGAGCGGGTTGTCGACTTCGGCACCGGCTCGGCCTCGGGGCTGCTTGATATCCGCAAGAAAGACTGGAACAGACTTCTGATGGACAAGCTGGGCTTCAGCGATGAGGAACTGCCACGGCTTGAGTATCACAACGTGGGTGTTGGTGAGACCACTGTCAACGGGCAGAAGATTCTGGTTGTTCCCGGCCTGGGCGACGGAATCTCCGCGAGCTATGCAGGGAAAGACAGTAGCGAGGTCGCGGCGAACCTGGGAACAACGATGGCTGCCCGCGAGTTGTCCACCACGGTGCGTCACAATGCGGCCGACAGGCTCTGGACGCTTATCGTGGATGAGACACGCTATGTGAACGGCGCCATCTCATCGAATGGAGGCTCCGTGCTCAACTGGGCGCGGAAGGCGAACTGGCCCATCGATGAGGTGCGCGTTCAGCAGGGTGGCGAGAGGTTCTTTCCGTGGCTGCACGGTGAGCGCACGCCGTTCTGGAGTGCCGATCTCAGGGGAACGCTCACGGGCATGGACATGCGGACTGACAACCCGTCGCTGTCGTCCGCAATACTCAAGGGGGTGGCATTCACTCTCAGCCGGATGATAAACGGCATAGTCCGCGCAAGAGGAGACAGTCCGAATGTTGTGGTTGCAGGTGGCGGCGTACATATTTCCGAGCTAATTCGCGTCATCCAGGGGAGTGTGGATGTTCCTTTGACCATCGTGTCGAGTTTCGACTACCTCGCCTCTGAAGGAGCGGCCCTATCCGCCGGTGAGGCTCTCGACATACCACCGACCGACTTCAAGCACGAGGTTGAGCGTGTTCTTGAGCCTACGGGGGAGTTCCGGGGCGACTATGACGCATGGATAGTTGAAGGCAACACGATAGCCTCAGCCGTATATGACGTTGATGCTCCGGTGTAGACCTCAATAACACTAGACGCTACGAAGGGAACGCCACATGCGGGCGTTCCTTTCTTTCTTTCCTGTCTTGCGCCCCACTGTCCCGTATCACATTTCGCTTCGGTCGGGGCTTTTACCCGTTCAAGCCAGCTTTTACCTCTGGTACACTGGCCGCACTCAGGAGCCTAGGAGGGTTAGCAATGAAGATTACCGATATCGAATCATTTGTGTTTGATGCGGGCTGGCAGTCCTGGACCTTTGTGAAGGTCAGCACTGACGAGGGCATTGTTGGCTGGGGTGAATGCAGCGTCCCGAGAGCCCCGTTTGCCGTTCAAGGGGCCGTCGAGGACATCAAGAACATCCTGCTCGGCAAGGACCCGAGGGCCTACGAGATGCGCTTTGCCGACATGGCGAGGCTCGGAATCCAGTCGCCGCTAGGCGTCAGGGCGCAGGCGGCGGCAGGCGTTGAGCTTGCGCTTATTGACATAAAGGCGAGAGCGCTCGGCATCTCAGTGGTGGAGTTGTTCGGTGGCCCGACACGCGAGGACTTGCGTCTCTACTGGTCGCACTGCGGCACGACTCGCGCCCTCTATCCGCAGTTGGGCACGCCCCCTCTGCGCACTATGGATGATATTCATGCGCTCGGCAAGGAGGTGGCGGCCAGCGGCTATACGGCGCTGAAGACGAACATCCTCCTCCCTGGCACACCGTCCTCGGCGCACTTCCACGGCTTCGGCGGCGGTCCCGGGACGACGGACCAGGTCGCGAACAATGCCATGCTCTCGCACATCGAGACGCTTATGGGGACCTTCCGCGACGCGGTCGGCCCCGAAATCGATATCTGTCTCGACCTCAACTTCAACTTCAAGCCGGAGAGTTGCATTCGAATCGCCAGGATGCTCGAGCCATACAAGCTCATGTGGCTTGAAATCGACATGTACAGTCCCGAGGCGATGAGGAACATCCGCGATTCCAGCAGGACGCCCCTCTGTACCGGCGAGAACCTGATCTATATGCGTGACTTCCTGCCGTACTTCGAAAACAGGAGCGCGGACGTGTTCATGGTGGACGTTCCGTGGGTCGGCTTCAGCCAGGCGAAGAAGGTTGGCGAGCTTGCCCAGGTGTTCGAGTACAACATGGCGCCGCATAACTACTACAGCCATCTGTCGACCTTCATCAGCGCGAGCCTCTGTGCGGTGCTGCCAAACGTCCACATCATGGAGACCGACGTTGACGAGCTGCCTATCAAGAGCGAGCTGATGACGAACGTTCCGGAGGTCGTAAACGGGCGCATGACGATTCCCTCCGGACCTGGTTGGGGTACGGAGATAAGAGAAGACGTGCTGAGAGCGCACCCGTGGAAGAAGGCCAAGGGAGCCTGGTAGGAGTCTCTTCATTTTCGGTGTTCGTTCGTGGGGAGGGGCTCAACCCTCCCCACTTCACTGGAAACCTATTGACTTACCTCTCTTGGCATTCTATTGTCGTGACAAGTCTTGTGGACTAAGGAGGTTTCGTATGGCGGGTGAAAAGACAAGCATGGGCCTCGAGCCAAATGTGGCGGGACTGCTCTGCTACGTCGTCGGATGGATCACCGGGCTGGTTTTCTACCTGATGGAGAAGGACAACCGGTTCGTGCGGTTCCACGCGATGCAGTCAATCGTGGTTTCTGGGGCTCTGACCATAGTCGGGCTCGTTCTGGGCCCGGTTCTTGCGTTCGTTCCCCTATTGGGGTTCCTCGTACCTATCCTTTGGCTTGCGCTTATCGCACTGTGGATTCTACTTATGGTCAAGGCCTACCAGAATCAGTGGTACAAGCTCCCGTGGGCCGGCGACTTTGCCGAGAAGCATATCTAGACTACAGCGGGGCGCATGGCGCCCTTGCTCTTCAGTTGTCAAAGGGCGGGCATTTTGCCCGCCCTTTGACACGTATGCGAGGCAAGCCACTCGGTCATTGTGAACAGCGCGAGTCCCACGTTTCCTATCTGACAGTGGTTCTGTGCGCTCTCTTCTCTTGTGAACACCCTGCCGACAACGGATTGCGCGTTCACCAGGGCCCGGACCTGCATCTTGTGCATCTTGAGCGGTATGAAATGGTCTTCCTTTCCGGTGAGTATAAGGACGTCTTGCGTTACCTTCTCTGAGTGAAGGTTCTCAGCATTCATCCACTGTGCTGCCTTCATGGCCTCCATGATGTCGTCCTGTCTCGTCATGTACATCAACTGCCCCAACGTCCACATGTGCATGGGGTCCTTCTTCATCTTCTTCTGCGCCTGGCTGACCAGAAATCCGCGCATGTGGTTCACGAACAGCTTGAAGAGCCACTGAGAGATGGCAGGCGGAATCTGCATATAGTCGAATGCCACCCCTGACGCGATTACGCGCTCCACACGGGGTTCGAAGGCGGCCGCCCTGAAACAGAGCCATCCTCCCATCGAGATGCCCAGCAGGGTGATATCCTCAAGTTCGAGGTGGTCCAGGACCGCACCGACGGGCTTCTCCCAGGCCGGGTCGAAAGCAAGACCCTGCTTGCGTCGGGCTGCGCCCTGTCCCGGCCCCTCGAACGCTACCACCTCGTATCCTTCCCTGGCGAAGTGGCACATCCATGAATAGAACTCCTCCATGAAGGAGTCGAAGCCTCCGTGCATGACGATTGTGCCCTTCCCTGCCTTGGTGCCGGGAGATACCCGCATGGCGGGTAACATGCTGTCACCATACGGAATCTGCAGTCGCTGGATGCCATCGTCCGCGTAGGCCTCGTATAACAGCTCCGAGAACCGGTCATAGAGCCGCTCCTTGTCGGAGTCTTCGGCCGACGTGTAGAACTCTGCAGCACGATAGTAGAAGGCGGCATTGACGGTGCGGCCGTCTGCAGTTGCACGCTCGGCCATCCCTACCATCTCTCGTTTCCAGTCGCTGAACGATGCAATCCGGGACCCAACTTCAGCCATGTCTTCATGGCGTGCGTATCCTAGCGAGTGCCAGCGGTTAAGTTGGAAGTTGAACACCTGGCTCTTGTGAAACGCGTGGTAGCCAACCGGGAAATCGAACTCACGCACTGCCGCATCCATTGCACGCACTCCTTCTACGACCGTCCTCTTCTACGCTGATGTTACCTCGATGGTGTCCTTCCCTGTCGAGTGGAGTTCGGTGAGCAGGAAGAATCATCGATTTTTACGCTGCGTTTACACCGTGACAACACCTGCTTTACGAGCCGACCGTAGACTCGCTACATGCCACAGAACCAGGGCTGAGGGTTGTCGACGGGCCCACGGTTGAACCCGTGACCTGGCTATGGGCGGATGATGGAGGTGTATAACAATGAGCAAGCGTTTGAGAGTAGTGCTTCCCCTTCTAGCACTTTTTACCGTTCTCGGGACTCTGGGTGTTGGGGCCACCGTGGTGAGTGCCGATGATGCCACGACCGACGCTGAGGCTGATGGGTCTGCTGCACTGCGCGGAGCTGGTTTCATGGACGCGGAAGGCGATGGTATCTGCTTTGTAGGCGGGCGTGGTACTGTGCGTCTTCTCCAGGGCAAGGGCGTCCTCTGGATCAGAGACCTGGCTGGCGACGCGACTATCCGGACAACCGGCTTCGGTGAGCGCGAAGTGTTCGAAGACGGCTGGATTCAGTATGCCGGTCGTGGCCGCGCCGAGATTGCCGGAAGCAGGATTATCGTGGGTGTGGCCGGTATCGACATCGACCTGCACGCGCGCGGAGTTGGACGCGCGATGGCCTGGGGCCACGGGACCTTGACTATCATCACGACCAGTGGAGAAGAGGACACCAGGGATTGGAGCGGTGGCTTCTTTCGCTGGCACAAGTTTGGTGATGGAAGCTCGCTAGACGTTGCCTCTGCGCTCTAGCACACGAAATTCATCACGCGACAGGGTGCGGCCGGAAGGCGGCACCCTGTCATGTTTGACGGGGTTGCCCGTCACGTATAATCAGAAACGGGAAGGATTCGAACGCAGTGACAGGTCAGCGGATTCTAATAGTCGACGACGAGCCGCCAATCGTTGAGCTGGCGCGGCTCTATCTCGAACGGGAGGGTTTCCGGGTCGAGTCTCGTGGCACGGCGGCGGCAGCACTGGAGGGCGTGTCCTCCTTGAAGCCCGACCTTGTCGTGCTTGACCTGATGCTCCCCGATGGAGACGGATTGGCGGTATGCAGGCAGCTTCGGACCAATAGCAGTGTGCCCATACTCATGCTGACAGCCCGCGCGGACGATGTGGACAAAATCGTGGGCCTTGAGCTTGGAGCGGACGACTACGTGACCAAGCCGTTCAATCCCCGGGAGCTTGTCGCACGCGTGAAGGCTATACTGAGACGCCAGTCGGGAGAACCTGCCGAGGAGGGCACCCTGCGTGTCGGCAGTCTTATTGTTGACCTGTCGCGGCACGAGGCCTACGTGAACGGCGAGCAGCTTTCACTCAGGGCCAAGGAGTTCGCCCTGCTGGCAGCGTTCGCCAGGTCCCCCGGAATCGTCCTCTCGCGCGAACGACTCCTCGATGATGTCTGGGGCTACGAGTACGGAGGTGAGACGCGCACGGTCGATGTTCATGTCAATCATCTGCGGGACAAGCTTGAGGGCGCGTCTCTTACCAT
>Ga0272441_10007096_pt1 | contig 18369 bp, 20 predicted proteins | sample SSMProp6N_FD_193582 | JGI IMG/M metagenome (GOLD analysis project Ga0272441, IMG submission 193582) | Marine sediment archaeal communities from Little Sippewissett salt marsh, Falmouth, MA, United States - SSM-Prop-6N | ecosystem: Environmental > Aquatic > Marine > Wetlands > Sediment ... | reverse complement strand
GGACCTGACGTCAGCTTTTCCTCTATAGCCGCTATCCCCCTTCGCTTGAGTTCAACCGCGCTAAGTGTATTCATGGTATTCATGCTGTCAGCGATAATGAAGTATTGTTGTCACTCAAGGACCTTTCCCTGATAATTCTCATACGAAAAGTATACTAAAAAATTGACAACCCTTATGCTGAGTTCTTAGTGATTAATGCAAGATGGCGAAATAGCTCATTAGCTGGTTAGCTTAATAGCTTGTTGGCTGAATAGCGACGAGCGCTCAAGAGTTACGAAAAAGGCTATCGCAGCTGAAGTACTGCCTGGGCAGTCGATGGTATCGTAATTATGGACAGCGAGATCGCGAAAACCAACCGCTTTCTTCATCCTCTCGCATAGCGCGGCGTCTATTATGCCCTGTTCTTGCAGCAGATCGAAACTTTGACCCATCGTCACTGGCGAGGGAAGATCGGATTCGGAAAGAACGTGATTGGCGATATCGACAGAGAGCTGTACCGCACGTGTCAGGTTGACGGAGACAATGTCCTGGGCGTCATAGTCGCGGGCAAGGGTTGCCACATCTTCCGGGCAGTGTTCGACAACTCTGCTCGTTGCTCGCCGCAAGGATTCGAGTTTCTGCTCGATCAGACTCCAATCCATCTCTTCCTCCTCTCTTCCAGCACCCTCTGCCGAATGGGCATAAAATCGGCCCTGTCTATCTGGTAGCGGGTAAGCAGTGTCGCATAGAGCGAGTTTGAGCCGAGGATCCTTCTGCCTCTGGAGAAGACCTGCTCCATGACGGGCAAACCTGCAGTCTTGATATCTACCAGGTCCACGGCACGACCGAACTGCAATGCAAGATCTTCGATCAGCCGCATTTTTTCATCAGCTGTGATCGGCTGGCCGGCATAGACCGCAAGGTCGAGATCGCTATCGGGCCCTGCGGTTCCTTTAGCCATGGAACCGAAAAGAATCGCAAGGATAATCCCGGGATGACCTTGAAGCATCGCCCTGATCTGCTGATCGATGTCCTGCGTCGTTGTCATATGCATATACATTCCGGGACGTTGTTGAATAGCAGCATAGCTGGTTAGCTGGTTGGCCAAATAGCTAGATGGCTGAATAGCTGGATAGCCATTGAGCCATTTTGGCTCTGAGTGATGCTAACTGGCTTTGAGACTTGCTACCTCGATCTGGTTGTGTTTTTTCTTGGCGTCCTCAACGATACTTTCTATCTGTTGGGCTGTATCATCATTAATCCAGTCCGCACCACAGAGCGAACAGACTTTTGCCGGAACATCTCTGACCACAATAAGTGCATCCCCAAGGTCAACCGTTACAGTTGTTGTTCCTTGTACTTTTTCCCCACCACAAAGCGGGCAACGTGTAGTATCATCTGTATTCATCGCTTTTTCCTTGTCTTGTAGTCTTCGCCAAAACTCTGTAAATCAGGCCTATACACTGTTATAATATAGCATGTTTCACTTTTATCATCATAAGCAACCACAACATGAACCGGACTTTTACCGGCATTTCCCAGAATCAGATAACTCGGAAACGGCCTATCATTACCATAAGATTCAATAATTTGACCTGTTGAAAGCACTGCAAGCACATCGGTTCTTGAAATACCTCTTTCCAGCATTCGTTCAAGAACATGCTTTTTCCATTCAACTCGCTTTTTCTGTACCGCCTCTTTCAGCTTTCCAAAAACCATTAAAATTCCGTTGTTGAATAGCAGCATAGCTAGATGGCTTGTTAGCTCAATAGCTCAATAGCTGAGTAGCTGAATAGCTGGTTAGCTGAATAGTGCTTAGTGCAAGATAGAAAGATGGCTGGATAGTTCTGAGTTCTTAGTGCTTAGTGCTTAGTGCTTAGTGCTTAGTGCTTAGTGCTTAGTGCTTGGTGAAATATTCGGGGTTTAACGTTCAAGGTTCAAGAGATTTCAAGGAGAGAAGTTCAACGTTCAAGGATCAATGATCAAATGGTTCAGTGTTTTGGACTTGTTGAATATTTTTCTCCTTTCAGCTGACTGTTTTTCAAATAGCTGATAAAGCTTGAGATTTTTTTACTCAGTTGTACACTTCCGCTAATCAAGTCTTTGTACTCTTCATCATTAATATATCCAAAATCATTTGCACGATGTACCTGTGACCGTGCTTCTCCACAGGAACCCTTGGCTATATAGAGAAACTGAATGAACTCTTTATTACCGCCTCGCTCAAACCCTTCCGCCCCCTGTGAAATAGAACTCGCTATCTTACTAATCGCTGCTGTCATTTCGCAGACGGTTCTTCAAGTAACGATGCCCATAGGTTGACTTAAGATATTTTTCTCTGTGCATTGCATCTTTACTACTCCTACAGGCCTCATAGTAAACCAGTTCCAATGGACGACGATGTGCTGTTGATTTTGAAAATCCTTGATTGTGCTCATCAATTCTGCGATCAAGATCACTTGTATATCCTATGTAATAATGCTCATCTTTTTTGCTTCTGAGCACATAAACGTAGTACACTTATTATTTCACGGGGTTGGACATAATTGAGCCTGAAGAGGATCTGATTTGATCTTTGAACCTGTAATCTTTACTGAACGGTTCTCTATTCGTAATATCATAAATCTTCTGGCAGAGCTTTTTGGCACCTTTCCAAACATCAAGGTCTTCAAACTTCTCAATTTTACTCATGTATCCTCATCTTGACACTTTGAACTTTGAACTGAGAACTATTCCCCTACCTCAGCAATTCTCCGAGCTCGATGTTGAATATCTTCTGCTGTCTGAGGATGATCAGGTAGCGGTAGATTGTTCTGAGTTTGTAGGATGCTGCGAAGTAGAGGGTGAAGCAGAAGAGGTACGTGACGAAGAAGAAGTAGTCCGGGGCGTGCATGAGGGTACCGATGACTGCGAGGCTCGATGAAATTACCGTGGCGGATATGATGACGACAACAACCTTGCGATGATTGACGCCCATCGCCTTGATGACGTGGTGCAGATGGGTCTTGTCGGGATGAAACGGACTATGACCTTTGAGCACTCTCTTTGTCATTACGGTAATGGTATCGGAAATCGGCAGCGCCAGCACCAGAAGCGCGGCTGCGGGAGAGACGACAGTTCCTGTTTTCTGGGTTACCTCGATAGCGAAGAAAGCCAGCACGAAACCAATGCTCATACTTCCGGCGTCACCCATAAAGAGCTTTGAAGGATGCCAGTTGAAACGCAGGAACCCTGCGAGGGCTCCGACAAAGGCAATACTGATGTAGGTGAGTTCCGGCTGATTGTTGAGCCATGCGAGCATGCCGAAAGCGCTGAAGGCAACCAGTGAGGTTCCGCCGGCAAGTCCGTCGAGGCCGTCGGTCATGTTGACGGCGTTGATCACACCGATAACACAGAACAGGGTTACCGGCAATGCGAGTACTCCGGTCTCGATCGCGCCAAAACCAAGAAGGTTACCGAATGAATGAAGCACTGTGCCTCCGAAATACATGATCGATGTCGTCGCGCCGGTCTGCACCAGAAATCGGATTTTGAAGCTGACATCGTGCCGGTCGTCGATCGCGCCTATAGTGAGGATCATGAGCATCGCCACGATGAGTCCGATATGCTGCATGAACGGCATGAAGAAGAGCATGGCGATCAGGACACCGGTGATGATACCGATGCCGCCAATGAGCGGTTTGGCGACCGTGTGGATCTTGCGCTTGCCGTCCGGGTGGTCGATGAAACCAAGCTTTTCAGCATGTGAGGCAAGAAACATGATCATCATGTAGGACATCAACAGCGCGGTCAGGTACCCTCCTGTGTATTGCGTGAAGGGAACCGTAAGCACCGCTTCTTCAGCCTTTGTCTCTGCAAACAGGGTTCCGTAGGAGGCAAGGGCAAAGAGCGGAATGGGAATAAAGTAGAAGGGGGTCATGGTTTTCTCCGATTATGGGTGGCAGGGGGAAAGGAGAAACAAGCAAAGAAAACGAAAAACGTAAGCGCATAAAGCGTATTTATTGCGCATTTATTTTATCAATGTGGACGGGAGTGATCGACAAAATGAGCAAAAACTCCGCTTCCTTGAGTTACAATGATATCTTTATTTCTGAAGTGGGGGATTAGGGGATGTTCAATTGATTTTGGGGTAAATAATAACAGGATATGGGGTTACGAAATGGTGAATAGGTGAAGATTATGTCCACAACCCTCTACCTATTCACTACTTTGCTTTAATTACCGGATTCGTTTCCTTCCTCTTCGGCTCCGTCTTCTTGATCATCGTCATCTCCGCCATCATCGTCGTCAGGTCCTGGAGCACCGGCGGACTGACTTGCCGTGGCGCCTGTAGCTCCAAGACCAGCAGAGGAACTTGCGTCGGAAAGGTTAGACCCTATCGGGCCGATAACTGCGCCATCGGAAAAATTGCTTTGCGCGTGCAGAGCTGAGGCGGTAAAACTGATCACCGCGAACAACAGGCCGATACAGAGATAGAAAATCTTTTTCATAATGGTTACTGTTCTGTGATTAATGGAGGATTCAGATTTTAAAGCCTGTACCTACAGCAAAGATAAAGCGCACATCGTCACCGGAGTTGTCGGTAAGATCAGCCGCACCCATGGTAAGCGCCAAGGGAAACTGCCCCATCCAGAAGGTCTTGGACAGACCGGCGTTCAGGTTAATACCGTTCCAGTCGACAATAGCGTTAAACTCGTTGAAAAGCTCATAGGAGACGTTTCCAAAGACATAGGTACCATCCTTGCCCTTGCCCGAAGCAATGTCTTTCGGGCTTTTTTCACCAAAACGGCCTGATCCGACACCAACACTGAAATGCAGTTTGGACGATCCGGTATCGCTGGCGAACATATCGCCCTGGACACCGTGACTGGCCACAAGGTAGTAGCTTTCTCCGGTATCGCCACCCTCTGTAAGCATGACGTTTTCAATGCCGGCACCGACAGCCGTGCCATCACCGAAATCGTGGTGAAGATGCAGGCTCATCGAGTATTCCTCCCATTCATCGAGATCGAGGGAAATGAAGGTGATCTGGGCTCCGAGGTTCTTGATCGGATCACCGACACCGATACCCAGCGCCGCCGCACCGTCAGCCTTGTCTCTATATGGAGCGTTGATGGTTCCACCGACACCGGCGTAGACAACACCGTTGGCCGCGCCCCATGCGATAGGGGTGGTCAGTGATTTACCGTGAATGTTCGGAAGAATGGTCTGGGGAATGTTGCTCGGCTCGATAGCGTGAGACACCGAAGGCATGCAGATCAGTGCTGCAAAAATGAGTGATAGAATTTTTTTCATAGGGGGTTGGGGTTTAGGGGTTTAGGGGTTTAGGGGTTTAGGGGTTGGTAAAGAGTAATTGCTGGCCTTTTTGCCCATTGTACTTCAATATCTTCTGCCCACGTATTTCACGAATTTTCACGAATTTCATGAGAGAGCAAATCAGGCTTTTGTTCACCGGCTTTCGCCGACTCAACAAAACCCCGAGCCTTCAACCGTCCAAAAACAGAGATTTACCAAAACAATCAGCCGGTAAACACGTCTTGTAACGTACTGCTCTACTCCATTAAAAAATCTTTTTATCTCTTACATGACAAGTCGCTTGAATACCAGGGAGCTTTCTCCATAATTCACAAGCAAACCAAGCTTATATCCCGTTGCATTCAAATAATTAAGAAGCTGTGACTCATGATGGCTATTTACTATTGAAACAGCTTTCAATTCAACGATTATCTTTTCATAACAAACAAAATCAGCCTGATATTTTTTTTCGAGCTGTTGTCCTTTATACGTAATGGTCAACGCTTTTTCTTTTTCAAATGGAATATTTCGCGCTTGAAACTCTAACCCCAAAGCTTCCTGATACACTGGTTCGAGAAAGCCATCTCCTAATATCCTGTGAACTTCCTGAGCAGCTCCGATAATCGCATATGATTCTTCACTGAGAATAATACTCATAACAACAAGGCTTTTCTGAGATGCAAAGAAACCCCATCGCATCATTCTTCAACTGAACATCCGGTGATTTGTTTCTTCGGCTCCAGCCGGAAAACAAATCACCAATTCGTGTTAATTCGTGTAATTCGTGGGCAAAAATTTTCTCTTTCTTCTTGCCTTTTCGTGGACCAAAATCAATTCTTCTGCTCTTCGAGGTAGCTGCTGTAGGTCTTGTAGCTGTAGTAGCCTTTGTAGCCGTATCTGCCGTAGTAACGGCCGTATCTGCCGTACCCTGTTTTGTCGGATGGGCCGATGATGGCTACACCGAGCATCTGTTTTTTGATATGATCGAGTTTCTGCACCTCTTTGAGCAGGTTCCTGTTGGTGTAGCCCATTCTCACCACCATGAGAATGCCGTCTGCCGCTCTGGAGATCAGTGCGGCATCGCTGAGCAGCATCATAGGCGGCGTGTCGAGAATCACATAGTCCCACTCTTCTTCAAGACGCTCTACCAGACCGGTCATCTTGTTCGATCCGAGCAGTTCATTGGGGCTCGGCGTGCTATTGCCCGCCGGAAGAATGAAGAGATTTTCGTGCATGGTCGGCTGGATCAGCGCATCGGCATCGTCCTCGACTCCGGCAAGATAATCCGAGAGTCCGGGCGTCTTTTTGCAGCTGTAAAGCCGGTGCTGGCTGGGACGACGAAGATCACAGTCCACGACAAGCACGCGGTTGCCGCTCAGCGCGAATGCGAACGCGAGGTTCGCACAGACAGTTGACTTCCCTTCACTGATCTCGGTGCCGGTCACAAGAATGGATTTCAGTTTCCGATCTGCCCGGGAAAACACGAGATTGGTCCGCAGGTCACGAAACGCTTCGGCGAACGGAGATGCGAGGCTGTCTGCCATAAGCAGCGGTTTACTCTCTCTGGTCGAAGGAATCGACTTGCCGCTGCTGCTCATTTTCACATGGCTTGAATCTTTTCCGTTGCCGTTGGCGCCAAAACCGGGAATGCTGTCGCCCAGCTGCCTGATGGATTTTTTCATAGAATCTTGCAGATCGTTTCCGCTTTCTTCCTCGACAAAGGGTATTGCGGCAAGCGGCGTGTAACCGTGGTCTTCAAGAAAAGCATCATCCTTGAGCGAGTGGTCGAGCATTTCACGAACAAACACCAGCGCGCCCCCAAGTCCGAGTCCGAGAATGAGACCGATAAGCAGGTTTTTCTTAAGATCCGGAGCGACAGGCTCGACGGGTGGAAAGGCCGCACCGACAATCACCACCTTGCCCACTTCGGAAGCGATCTTGATACGGGATTCCTCGAGCTTCTCTTTCAGAAAGGTGTAGGTGTTGTTGAGCACCTCTCTGTCACGCTGGAGACGGGCGTAGTTAAGCTGTTTCTGCGGCAGACGGTTGAGCTGGCTTTCATAGTAGTTCTTGGAACGCTGGAACTCCTGAGCGATGTATTTCAGTTCCGCAAGGCGAACATCTGTCTGCAGCTGTTCTGAAATAAGGTCGAACTGGTACTGGCGCGCTTTGCTGGCAAAAGCCAGTTCGCCAGCAATCGTGTTGCTGGTAAGTTCCTGCAGCCGCTGCTTGAACATGTCGAGCTGCTGCTTTTTGGCAAGATAGCCTCCATCCTGTATGCCGGTCTCTCCGGCCATGGAGATCAGCGCCTTCTCTTCCTTCTTGATGCGATCTTTCAGGTCACTGGACTGCTGATCGACATTTTTGGCGATTTTCGCACTCAGGGCCTTCTCTTCCGCTGAAAGTTTATTGATCAGAAAATCCTGGCGGTTTTTCAGGATATTATACTCCGCCTGGGCGTCGTTGTAGCGGGACTCCGCTTCGACCAGTTTTTCAAGAAGTTTTTCCGCGTTGCCTGTCAGTTCGTAGATGTTCTGCTTCTTCATATAGGAAGAGAGCTGGTTCTCGACCTCCCCGATCTCCTTCTGCTGGCTGGCAAGCTGATCACTGACAAACTCCTTGACCGACATGGCCTGATCGGCGTTCCACTCGATGTCCTTACGCATGTAGGAGCGGCAGATGGCGTTGGTCAGCAAGGCCGCTTCATCGGGGAAAGGACTCGATACGGATACATTCAAAATGTCGGTATCCCGGGAGTTGCTCACGGAAACCCGCTTTTGGAGAGCAGCTGCATACTCTCGCATCATGAGATCGTGATCCTTCTCTTCATTCTCCTCTTTTCCCAGACTCAGCCAGCCAAAAAGAGACCTGATGGGTGAAACGTACTTACGTTCTCCAAAGAGCTGGAGCGAATCACGATCTTTGCGTGCATAGAGATCTCTGACAACCTCTTCAGCCAGAGGAAAAGACTTGACAAGTTCGATGTCGTTCTGCAGCTCGAAACCGGTCATGGACTCAAACGGGTTGATCATCTCGCTCATCCCGCCCTTGTCGGATTTGATGAGCACAACGGATGTCGATCGATACTCCGGAGTAGCTGAAAAATGGTACAGCATCACCAGCACCACAACAAACCCGGTCACCGCTCCGATGATCAGCCTGTTTTGCCAGAGAACCTGAAGGAGTTCCTGGATGTTTATTTCCTGTTCGAATTGGTTGGGGTCGTTATTCGGCATACGTTTTTTCGATGTTCGTTCTATTCGATGTTCGTTTGTTCGATGTTCTGATGAGGGATATTGTGCTTAGGTGCTAAGTGCTAAGTGCTAAGTGCTAAGTGCTAAGTGCTAAGTGCTAAGTGCTAAGTGCTAAGTGCTAAGTGCTAAGTGCTAAGGAAAAGATAAAAAAGTCATCCTCGGGCTTGACCCGGGGATCCATCTTTTCTTGACAGCCACTATGGATGCGGCATCCATCCCCGTCGGAGAGTCATGCCGCCCTGTGAAATTCAAACATCTATTTCACGGGGTGATCCGGCATCTATGGAGACTTCCAATATCAACAATGGATTCCCGTGTAAGACCTGTGAAATAGATGCTCAGATTTCACGGGTCAAGCACGAGAATGACAAGAAAAAAATCAAACTGGCTGGATGGCTGGATGGCTTAATAGCTAAATAGCTAAATAGCTAAATAGCTGGATAGCTAAATGGCTTAATAGCTGGATAGCTAAATGGCTTAATAGCTGGATAGCTAAATGGCCAAATGGCTGGATAGCTGAATAGCTGGATAGCTAAATGGCTACTCAGCCCTCTAGCACCTAACTCCTAAAACCAGTAAGCAGTGACCAGTAACCAGTCTTCAGTCTTCAGTCTTCAATAGTCATTAGTCATTCCCCCCACTCCCCGTCTTCCAATATTCAATAGTCATTTGACAATAGTCATTTCCCGCCATTCCGGCTTCTGGCTTCTGGCTTCTGACTTCTGACTTCCTCCAGGCTATCCCTTATTATTCAATAGTCAATAGTCATTCCCCCTCATCGCTCATTGCTCATTGCTCATTGCTCAGCACTAAGAACTAAGAACTCAGCACTCTCGCTCCTCCCGTATTCCATTATTTCAATAGTAAATAGTCATTAGTCATTTCCCTCCTTTCCGACTTCCGACTTCTCTTCCCCTACCTCGTGGCGATGGCAAAGACACTTGCTGCCGAGACGATGAGTGCTGCTATGCGGAGCGCCATGTTGGTGTCGAGGCCTTTGTCTTCAGGGATAACGAGCGTGTCGTTTGGCTTGAGTTCGACAAACCCGGTGCGGTCGCCTTCTTCGAAATAACTCTCGAGATTGATCGGATAGGTCTGATTGCCGTCTTCATCAGGTTTGTAGCGCAGCAGTTTTGCTTTTTTCAGGTTCGCGTCGTCTTTTGGGCCACCAACAAGAGAGAGTACAGAGGAAACATCGGAATCCTGACGAACGACATGCTGACCTGGTTTATATACCTCACCAAGCACATTGACATACATGAGAATGTTTCCCATACTGTCGGTAAAATAGGTATCCTGCGGCATACCGTATCCAGGCATCGCCTGCTGCTGCTGATTATAGTTCTGGTAGCCTTTTGATGGCGTCGAATAGAGGTAACTTGAAGAAGAACTATACGGCTGCTGGGCAAAAGCGGCTACAGAGAGCAGCGGTGAAATGAAAATCTGGACGACGAGCAGCAGTGCGATGAAACGCGTGAGGGTATTTTTCATGGTTCATGATTCGGTTACAAAGTTACTATAATCATCCCGACGTACGGCTATATTTCCGATGAGAGCATCAGGTTGTCAATAAGGGCACCTCTATTTTTTTATCCTCGATTCTATTGCTTCGTTGAGCGGATAGAAAGGGGTTTCTGCGCTCCGTTCGCCTTGCTCTAATAAATAGAGGAACTCATAAAAGCACAACCTTGCTTCGTATCTATGAATGAATAGTATTGAGCCTAACGAAAAATAGTGCATTATTTTACATAATAATTACAGCAAATCATAACTATTATGAGCAAAGCAAACAGCTCCGCCATTTCAGTCCCATAACTGCAGTTAATTTGTGTATGTAGAGTAGCTTTTTTTCAGGGTCTGATGCTCATCGTTGAGTTGGATAGGGGTAACGACAAACATCTGATTAAAATACAAAATTTCATGGAAATGCAAACAGAAAAAATGCTGACCAGTGAATACGTTAAGATAGATAGTCATGCCGTCCCGTGTAATAATACGAATATTACACACTGTGAAATATGAACATCCATTTCACGAAGTGATCCGGCATCCATCCTCCCAGAGCGTCATGCCGGACTCGATCCGGCATCCATGCAGTTTTGCAGGAAAAGAATGGATTCCCGTGTAAGACCTGTGAAATAGATGCCCATATTTCACGGGTCGAGCACGGGAATGACAGGAGGGAACGGCACGGGGTGACAGGAAAAAGAGCACGCGAATGACAGGAGTGGAGAGTCAAACCGTACCTTAAGTGCATGTACCCCGTTAGAAAGTCATGCCGGACTCGATCCGGCATCCATGCGGTTTTGGAGGAAAAGAATGGATTCCCGTGTCAGGCACGGGAATGACAGGAAGGAACGGCACGGCGGTGACAGGAAGGAACGGCGCGGGAATGACAGGAGGGGAGAGTCATGCCGGACGTGATCCGGCATCCATGCGGTTTTACAGGAAAAGAGTGGATTCCCGTGTAAGACCTGTGAAATAGATGCCCATATTTCACGGGTCGAGCACGGGAATGACAGGAAAAAGAGCACGGGGGTGACAAGAAGGAACGGCACGGGGTGACAGGAGGGGGGGAGACAAGTGTATGTCAAAAGTCAAACTGGCTGGATGGCTGGTTAGCTTAATAGCTAAATGGCTACTCAGCACTAACTTTCCCTCTTCCATTGTTTCAATAGTCATTTCCCATTCCCCTTCACCAGCCTACAGTCACCGCGGGCAGACACAGGGGTCTGCCCCTACATTCTCGTCTCTCAACTCTTGTCTCTTGTCTCTCCTGTCTCCGGCCTCCCTCTCCCCTACTCCCCACTACCCATTATCCATTTCCCCCCATTCCGACTTCCGGCTTCCTCCAGGCAATCCCCCATTATTCAATAGTAAATAGTCATTAGTCATTTCCCCCCTTCCCCTCCATTGCCACGGCCCGGTTTTCGTGGAAATTGCTTACCTTAGTCAATGATCGTTGGCAGATGGTATTCAAGAATTCCTCAAGCACACTTTTTTACTTGCAATGACAGAACAGACAGATCTTGCACTGACCCGTACTCCTCTGCAGAAGGAACATTTTTATATCTCCCGTGAGGCGCTTGAGAGCATAGCGCTTCCTGAAGAGTGGCTTCCTGAAATACCGACAGATAAGCGTGTCGCTCTCAAGCTGGCAGAAGAACAGACAAACAGGATCAACAGGAGACTGCGACAGCGTTACGGCGATGATGTCCGGCTGCTGCTTCCCGCGCAGTTTCACGCCATGAAACTGCTACACGCAGCCGCTCACCTGATCATGAGCCGTATCGTCCTGAAAAACAACCCCGCTTTGCCGGGAGAGGTTGAAATGGCTGCCGGAAAAAAACTGGACGAAGCCTCGCTCTCCGCATATATGAAAGATTTTATCACCCTGTTTCCTCCTCCGGGAGTGTTCCAGGGTAAGGTGACTGATGGGGCGTATCTGGCTAAAGCTGTGAACCGGCACGTTGTACTGGAAGAAAGTCTTTTTGTCTGGCTGCAGAACCAGAATCCCGCGCTTGACCAGTTCGGCTTTCTGCTTTCCGATACAGAGCTCAGGAAGAGCACGTCATACCAGACCGTGGTGAAGACATTTCTGCATTCGCTCAAGGCAATGGGCCCGATTGGCCCGGAAAATATCGACCCTGCCGAGCTCCTGACCAGGCCATTCCGCCATTGCCCGAACTCGCTGCTTGAACAGCTGCGGTATATTTCCATGCACTGGGGTGAACTCCTCGAAGGCTCCCCCCTTATGGAAATGATTGAGGGCAGCATCAGCCTTATACAGGACGAAGATACCTGGCTTTTCTTTGAAAAGACCGGCCGTGATAGCATGGAAAAGCATGGAACCTTTTTTGAAAAACATGCCCAGGCCCCATCCTACAGCGATCTTGAGGACGCACCGGAGAATTATTCTGTCGACTCCTCATGGATGCCTGAAGTGATCATGCTTGCCAAAAGTACGTTTGTGTGGCTTGACCAGCTGAGCAAAATGTACAAACGACCGATCCGGCGGCTGCAGGATATTCCGGACAGTGAACTTGACGCGATCGCCGGAAGGGGATTTACCGCTCTCTGGCTTATCGGCCTCTGGGAAAGAAGTCCCGCGTCAAGAAAGATCAAACAGATGCAGGGCAATCCTGATGCCATTTCATCGGCTTACGCGCTGGACAGCTATGAGGTGGCCGCGGAACTGGGCGGATACGACGGCTATCTGAGCCTCCGCCACCGGGCACTGCAGCGGGGTGTCCGTCTCGCGAGCGATATGGTACCCAACCATACCGGTCTGGACTCGGTGCTGGTGAAGGAGAAACCGGAGTGGTTTGTCAGCAGCCACGAGCCTCCGTTCCACGCCTACTCCTATGACGGCCCGAACCTGAGCAGCGACCCTCGATACGGCATCTATATCGAGGATGGATACTGGGATCGATCGGACGCGGCTGTGACGTTCAAACGGGTAGACTATCAAAACGGGGATACACGGTACATCTATCATGGAAACGACGGAACCACCATGCCCTGGAACGACACCGCTCAGCTGAATTTCCTGAGCGCGGAGGTACGCGAGGCGGTGATTCAACAGATACTGCATGTCGCGAAGATGTTTCCGGTGATCCGTTTCGACGCGGCCATGGTGCTCGTCAAGAAACATATTCAGCGGTTATGGTACCCCCTTCCGGGCCATACGGCGGGCATACCGTCCAGAAGTTCAAGCGCGATGAGTATGGAGGATTTCAACAAATTCATTCCTGAAGAGTTCTGGCGGGAGCTTGTCGACCGCATCCACGCAGAAGCTCCGGACACGCTGCTGCTGGCCGAAGCGTTCTGGATGCTCGAGGGATACTTTGTTCGAACCCTCGGCATGCACAGGGTCTACAACAGCGCGTTCATGCACATGCTGAAAAAAGAGGATAACGCGGGATACCGCTACCTGATCAAGAACACACTTGAATTCGACGCCGGGATTCTCAAGCGATATGTGAATTTCATGAACAACCCTGACGAGGATACGGCGATAGAGCAGTTCGGCAAGGACGACAAGTATTTCGGCGTGTGCGTGATGATGGTGACCATGCCGGGTCTGCCGATGTTCGGACACGGCCAGGTGGAGGGGTTCAGCGAAAAATACGGAATGGAATACGCCCGGGCATACCTTGACGAGAGCCCGAACGAGGGACTGATCAACAGGCATGAAAAGGAGGTTTTTCCGCTCCTGAAAAAACGCTACCTCTTTGCCGAAGTGGAACACTTCTTCCTCTACGATGTCTATTCCGACAACGGTTCGGTGGAAGAAAATATCTTCTGCTATTCCAACCGTTCAGGTGACGAACGCACCCTTGTCGCCTACAACAACGGGTGGGAAGAGCGCAAGGGGCATGTAAACAGCTCCGTCGGGTTCAAGACCGGCAACGGTATCGAACAGCGCTCCCTGTGCGATGGCCTCGGGCTGAGTCATGAACATGACGCATATGTAATTTTCAGGGATCATGTTTCAAACCTTGAATTTATCCGGAAGGTCAGTGACCTTCGTGAACAAGGGATCTCTCTTATTCTTGGAGGGTACCGGTACAATGTATTCCTTGATTTCAGGGAAGTCCGTCCTTCCGGACTGATGCCCTATGATCGCCTCTGCGGCGAACTGAACGGCGCGGGCCTCGACTCAATCGACAGGGCCGTGCTTGAAATGAGCCTCGCGCCGCTGCATGGAAGAATCGCCCGCTTCTGCTCAGAAAAGAATCTCGATCTGCTGCTCGACGAAACAGTAAGCGCCACTGAACAAAGAACGCTGATCGAAAAATCCCTCACAGAACTGCTCCAGCATCTCTCCGATGAATACGGAACGCTGACCGGACAGGAGATCACCCTGCCGGACACCCTTGTCAGGAAAGCCTGCGACAAGATCGAACGGGCTGCCTCACTGGAGGATTTGCTGCGTGGGACGGACAACGCATCTGATCTGTATACCACGCTCGGAATGCGCAAGAAACAACCGGACAGCTTCAGCCATGTTGCAGTGCTCTGGGTTATCATCGAGTCGATCGAGCGTCTCTTTCAGAGCAATCATCTGGTCTCACAGGGAGTTCTCGACGGCCTCCTGCTCAAGGAGCCGCTGACTGAGGCGTTTTACGAAAACAGTAAACTGAAAGAACTGCCGGTTGAACAGCTGGCCGCTCTTTTCGGCAGCATCCTTTCCCTGAAAATGCCTGTCGCGACGGTTAAAAATCCGGAGAAGTATCTCTCCGAAATGCTTGGACGACTTCTCGACAATAGCGGCACGATACACACCAGCACATTTCTTGTGATCAAGGAACAGCATTACAAACGCTGGTTCAGTCAATCCCGGTTCACACTGATGATCTCCTGGCTATCTGCAATCACCCTCCTGCATACATGGCCGGACAAGAAAAAGAACGAAAAACCGTTCACCCCGAAATCAATCACAGCATGGATCGAGGCCATGGATAACATCCAGGAAGACGCCTTCATCGCCGGATTTGAAACCGGGGCGTTCTTGAAACAACGAGTTCACTGACGACGAATCGGCAGAAGAGAAAAAAAACTTCTTTTGTCCACGAATTAACACGAATTTTCACGAATTAGGGGAAAAGAAGGAGTGAAATCAGGGTTTTATTGTCCGGCTTGCGCCGAATCAATAAAACCCCGGGCCTGTCACCGGCGAACATCAGTGACTTTCCAGCATGCAAAGCCGGTGAATACGATTTTTGCCCCAATGCTTTGAAAAAGAAAAAGGCTGAATGGCTGGTTGGCTAAATAGCTATAAAGCTAACAGGCAGGATAGCTGAATGGCCAAATGGCTGGATAGCTGAACGGCGAGATAGCCAGAAGACGACAAAAAAGGCGAAAGATTTTTCGCCCCTACCAGTCTTCAATAGTAAATAGTCATTAGTCATTTGCCTTCCGTCTCCTTGTCTCTTGATTCTGGCTTCTGACTTCCGGCTTCCTCCAGGCTATCCTTCATTATTCAATAGTCATTCGACAGTAGTCATTTCCATACATTCGTGCCAATTCGTGGACAGTACTCTTCTCTTCCTACAAATAAAAACGCCCGGGGGTGCCGGGCGTTTTTGTTCTGTCTCTGTCGGGAAGGGTTCCTACCAGCCGTATTCGAGGAATACCCTGAACGTTCCGATAAGCAGGAACGCGAGTACCAGCAGGCCGAAGATGGTAAAGAGAGGGCTTTTCTCTTCTCTTGAGGCCTTTTTGTCCATGAAAGGAACCAGTATCCAGATAATGGCGCCGACAGTCAAAATCACGATGGCAAGCAGCTCTCCGCCCTCAAATTTCAGATCCTTGAGCAGCTGGAACTGTGCCCAAAAATACCATTCTGGTTTGATACCGTCAGGAGCGGCGGCGAGCATATCAACCTTTTCACCGGTTTCCCACGGGAACATGACGGCAAGATAGATCAGCAGAGCGAACCCGATTATCCAGGCGATACCGTCTTTTGCAAGAAAGTTCGGGAAAAACTTCTCGTAGCCTTTGATGAGACCGGCTTCCTTGTAGCCGATAGGTGCCGAGGTACCGAGAACCTGAACAAGCATCAGGTGAGCGGAAAGGAAAAGCATGACCAGTCCCGGAAGCAGTATGACGTGCATGGCGAACATACGGGTCAGCGTCTCACCACCGACTTCTGCACCGCCACGAAGCAGTCTGACGATAAACTCTCCGCCGGGAGCGACTTTTGGAACTTCGGTACCGATCTGGGTCGCGAAGTATGCGAGCTCGTTCCAGGGAAGAAGGTAACCGGTAAAGCCGAAACCGAGTGTCAGCACAAGAAGCACGAAGCCTGAGACCCACATGAGCTCACGCGGCTTACGATAGGCTTTCATGAAAAAGGTGCTGAACATGTGAATAAAGGCCATGAGCACCATCAGGTTCGCAGACCAGGCGTGGACCTGACGAATAAGCCATCCGAACGGCACTTCGGTCTGGATGTAGACAAATCGCGCAAAAGCTTCTGCTTCTGTCGGTCTGTAGTAAAGCATCAGCAGCAGTCCTGTTATGATCTGGATCATAAAGAAGAACATCGCCAGACCGCCGAAATAGTACCAGAAAGAAAGACGATGCTTCGGCACCTCTTTTTTCCTGAGATATGCGATAACCGGAATCAGTACAGCAAAGCGCTCTTCCAGCCATCCGGCGACAGCTCCTGTTTTAGTGTCTTTGAAAGGATTTGCTTCAGCGCGTTGTACAGGCGGTTTGTAGACGCCTTTTTTCCCGGCGTCCTGTTTGGCGGCAGCCGGCTTTGCCTTGGCAGGCGCGCCGCTTTTTGCCGCAGCTGGTTTTAAGGCGCCCGGTGCTGAGGGCTTGGCCGCCGGTGGTTTAGGCTTTCCTGCCGCAGAAGACTTTGATGCAGGTGCCTGTATATTTTTGTTTTCTTCAGCCATTTTTTATGACTCCCTTGTTATTCAAGTAGTTACGTTATGCTTTTGAAATAATCAGATCATCACCATCCACCCTGACGCCGAAAGGGGCCAGAGGCAATGGCTGAGGGCCGGAGATGATTTGACCGTCGTCTGTGTACCTGGCACCGTGGCACGCGCAGTAGATGTTTTTTTCATCGGATTTCCACTGGACGAGACAACCGAGATGCGTGCAGACCGCGCTTACTGCGGTAAGCGTGCCTCCATTGTTGACGACAATAACCTTGTCCTTGTTGAACTGGTATATCTTGCCGCTGTCGGGAGGAACTTCAGAGGCTTTTCCGACAACGATCTCATCCTTCTCCTTGACCTCTTTTTCAGGAGGTGGGATAATGTAGTTAACCACCGGATAGAGTGTACTTGCCGCTACCACAGCCCCTACACCGACTACCGCTTTACCGAGAAAACTACGACGCTCAAAATCCACACCGTCAAGGGACCCTCCTCTTGCCTTTCCCCCGGCAACAGACCCTGATGATTGACCGGCAGCGCCGCCTTCAAGCGCATCCAGTCTTTCAGGACTTTTGAAATTACTGTTTTGTGCCATTACGATCTATCTCCTTTTTTAAGACTTTCGTGCTCCTGTGAAGAACAGGTACTCAGAGGAGCCATTGTAACTATGTATGCGAATAATGATCTGATTCCGCACTCCCTGGCTTTCCCTGACTGCCAGGAATTCAGACTGCGGAGAGAGGCTTCACGCAAACGTGGTCGAATTTATAATTTTTTACCGTTTAATCCAATGCAATGAGGTCTTGAAAAAATTATACATCCCGTACATTACCGACCTGACCCCATGGCGCCAGACCCTGCATCGGGTAAAAAACCTGAGCGCCGACAACTCAAGCCGTCCGGGACTGAGAAATTCCGAGATCCCTCTCAGGGAGATATTTTCACGGCCATCTTTCTGAAACACGATATTCGAACTGTATCGCAGATAAAACGGTCCTGAATCAAGAACCTGCCTCTGACGGATATCGGCACGAAAATCATCACAGGAAAAACCGAGATTCCTGCTGTGCAGCGGAGCGAACAAGCCGCGCCGCAGTCCTGATTTATCGATACGCAGGTCTTCATACACCGTAAGCTCTCCGGTGCCGTTATCGCGCAGCATACAAAGGGTAAGGGGATGGTAACCGGAATTTTTGAAAAAAATCATATAGTAAATGAGGTCGTACTCCTCTGAATATGCCCGCCCCCAGTACCACGTATCAATATATTCATGCACCGGCATGGTACCGAGATTGTGATCGTGATACCCTCTTCCCTGAAAATCAAGCGTGCGGGATTGCTTTCTGAGCGTATCGCCAAGGGTGAGCGAACCGCTCACATCCGCCCTTGGAAGCGTAAGCAGCCATTCGTGATGCGGAACGTTCCCGTTGTTGTTGCCATCA
>Ga0272441_10007092_pt1 | contig 18371 bp, 14 predicted proteins | sample SSMProp6N_FD_193582 | JGI IMG/M metagenome (GOLD analysis project Ga0272441, IMG submission 193582) | Marine sediment archaeal communities from Little Sippewissett salt marsh, Falmouth, MA, United States - SSM-Prop-6N | ecosystem: Environmental > Aquatic > Marine > Wetlands > Sediment ... | reverse complement strand
AAGATGGGTCTTCCGGGGACGGTTCGGGATCCGGCTGGCTCCTGCCGGCGGTCCTGGTTGCCGTGGCGGTAGTTGTGGCAATTCTACTGGGAGCGATGTATTTCATGAAGGGACGCGGCCCCGGCGGTGTAGGACCGGACGGTGCTCCACCGGTATCCCCGTCAAAGTCATTCGATCAAGGTGGGTCCACCGGCTTGGAGAGGGGACCTCCGTTAAATGATCAACAAAGGTTCTGAATAGATATCTGAAGAAGGTTTTTTACCATGACGATTGGAAAAGGTGGTGTTATGCTACACAAAAAAACAGTGGTTATGGGTGTTTTGTTTTTACTGATGATCTCATTTCCACAGGGTTCAATTGCATCCAGTTCCGGTTCTGATGAGAATATCCATGATCCGGTCGATGCATGTGAAACGTCGATTGAAGAAGTTGATACCCGTGCGGATCCGTCCATTGCCCGATTGAGGGATGGTGAGGAAGACATCGATCTCAAAGATGTGAGCATCGGGCGGTACCCTTTCACGGTGGACACGTCGGACCAGTCCACGCTTGACGGATTGGACCGTGTCCTTTCCCAGACCGCCGGGGGAGAGAAGTTCCGGGTTATCAATTTCGTAACCAAGATACTCCCCCCGCTTCAGAAGGATACCATGTTGGCAAAATACGATGACATGGTGGACTATCTGGCCAACGAGTCCGAAAACGGTTACGGAAGCTTTCTCTCCTACCCGACCCTGGCCCCCCGCTTCGATCCCGAGGACGGCCTCACTCCTGTGGTTGAGGACAGGTTGAGCGACGGCACGGTTATCCAGAACCGTTACAACAAGGCTCCCAACTATGCAATCATTGATGTTACCGATCAGGCACAGAGGGACCGGTTCCAGCAGTACGTCAGGGAAATATGCTCCCACCTTCACAACAACACCAACGTGGTGGGGTTCAACCTGGCCTGGGGAATGCTTGGCGAGGCCGGACACACCAACAACAATGCAACCGGTGTCTATTACACGGCCATGTCCGGTTACAGCGTGAATTCCCTCAACAAGTTCAAGACCTGGCTGGCAGACCGGGGCCTTCCTGGCGGGGATACCATCGACGTCAACGTTCAGGCTACCTGGCCTGTCCCGTCACCAACTTCACAATCGGACCTCTACATGAATTTCATCCGATTCCAGCAGGAGCAGATAATGGAGTTCAACTACGAGGCCATCGCCGCGGCAAAGTCCGTCACAGACAAGCCAATGTCTTTGTTCTCATACAGGTACTGGGGACTCAGCCAGTACGCCAGGTGCTGGTCTCCCACGCCCAACGCGGACCACGTTCACTCGGTGTTCGGCGAGGGCTCGGAGGATTACTCCAGGGAGATATCCGACACGGGTCTCCACGGCGGGATATCTGTCCTCACAACCTTTCAGCCCCAACCCTGGCTCTACGATGTGTTCCTCAAGCGTGACATGGCCCGAGGGATTTCTCACTGGGCCATGCTGTTTGAGAATTACTATTCCGAGGGCAACACGTATTACAATCCGGAACTTTTTCCGGGATTATCAAGAACAGTGATCTCCCGATATGACGGGATGGGGGAAACGGTGGTCCCCCGGGATACCAAGGCAGCGGTGGTGGTCCCGTCATGGTCGTGTGCTGCAATACCGGCCAACGACGCAACAAACCTGTATATGCCCAAGTACCGCTCTGACATACCACCCATCTACAACAGGCTGGAGTCACTGGGAATCAACTATGATCTGATAATCGAGGAGGACCTTCAGAACCCTGTTCTGCAGACCACCGCCTCGACATACGATGCGGTGATACTTCCATACGCTGACTATGTTCAGAACGCCTTCTGGTCCCAGGAATGGACAAATCTCACATCGGCGCTGGGGTCCAAACTGTATCAGATAAATACCGAGTCGGTCCCCGATTTGGCAACCTTCGAACAGGCCATGAGCGACCGCGGGGAGGGCTCGCATCTGGACCTGGGCCTCAACGGGGACGGCAAATGCCAGGTGGGGATGTTCAACAACATCCTATACAACGTGGAACAGGAGGTAAACACCGTTACGGTGTCCGGGATACTGGACCAGGACAGGACCTACGTCATTCCGCCCTGGGAAGCATTCCCCGTGATCGATGACGATCTGGTGGAGGCGGAAGACGTATCCAACGTCACCCGAAGCGCTGGTTGGTACACGCATGACAATGCTGGCTTTTCAGGAGGGACGTCCTTGGCCAGCAACACACCGGGAGACACCATGAGCTTCACGTTCAACGGCACATCGATCGCCATGGTGGTAGGTCTTGGAGAGAACCGAGGGATCGCCCAGGTGAGCGTGGACGGCGTGTCTTATCGGGATTTCGATCTCTACGTCCCCGGTTACACGCCCATGGGTGAGCTGTTCATCCGGGGAGGGCTCGACCCCGGTGACCACACTGTGGTTGTGACCGTGTCCGGACAGAAGAACGATTCCGCCACCGATGTTTACCTGGTAATAGACGCTTTCAGGGTCGGCCACATCTTCAACAACGATCCCCCCCAGATCCCCGGGGCGCCTTCCGGGGCATCATCAGGCCTGATCGGAATCGCATACGAGTACACTGCATCTTCCACCGACCCCGACGGTGACAGCCTCCGCTACATCTTCGACTGGGACGATGGCACATTTTCCTCGACAGATTTAAAGAACAGTGGGACAGCAGGATCGCTATCCCATGCATGGAACCAGGCGGGAACCTATCAGGTAAAGGTCAAGGCCGAGGACGAATACTGGAGCGGCAGCGGCTGGTCAAGTGCTCATTCGGTCACCATCTCCGACCAGCCGGCAAACGACCCTCCGGCCAAACCGTCCACTCCCACGGGCCCCTCCTCCGGCGACACCGGCATGTCCTATTCCTATTCCACTTCAACCACGGACCCAAACGGCGACCAGGTGAAGTACGGATGGGACTGGGACGGTAACGGCGTGGTGGATGAGTGGTCATCACTGGTTAACTCCGGAACCGGCGACACCCGCGGCCACTCCTGGCCATCCGCAGGGACGTACAATGTCAAGGTGAAAGCAGAGGACGACCAGGGTCTCAATAGTACCTGGTCCGACCCACTGGCGGTCACCATCTCCGAACCACAGCTGCCCCAGAACCATCCACCGGCTGATCCTTCAGCCCCCTCGGGACCCACGTCGGTCCTTGTCGACGATGTTCATACATACTCGGCCGTGACAACGGACCCGGACGGCGACAGCCTGATATTCGAGTTCCGCTGGGATGACGGGACCGCCGATTCCGAGACCGGCCCGGTTGCCTCGGGCACCGACGGCACCGCCGATCACGCCTGGTCGTCCGCCGGCAGCTACAACGTATCGGTCAGGGCCCGGGACGGCAGCTCTGCCTATTCCAACTGGTCCGACCCGTTGACAGTTGTGGTGTCCGCCGAACCCGTGGAAGATAACAACTCGGCTCCCCTGACGCCGGACGTGCCTTCCGGACCCGACACCGGCCAGGTCGGGGTGAATTACATGTTCAGCACCTCTGCCGGGGACCCGGACGGCGATCCGCTCACCCTGACCTTCGACTGGGACGATGGTACCACCACCACCACCGGCAGCATGGCCTCCGGGTCCTTGGGTTCGGCCATCCATTCCTGGTCGGCCCCGGGCACCTACCAGGTGACCGTGAAGGCGTCGGACGATGGTGGCAAGGCATCCCCCGGCTCAGGGGCTCACTCGATCACCATCGTCGACCAGGGCGGCGGCGGTACTACGAATTCACCGCCCGGCAAACCCCAGATCAGCGGTCCTTCCGAGGCCGAGACAAACACAGTGGTGCTCTTCGAACTTCTGTCAACCGACCCGGACGGCGACGACGTCAGTTTCGTTGTGGACTGGGGCGACGGCACTGGTGACCATTTCACCGACTGGACGCCTTCCGGAACCGCCCTGACCGTGGGCCACCTGTGGAGCGAGCCCGGCAGTTACTCCATACGTCGTACCCAGGCCCTGGACAGCTCTTATACGCCCTCGGAATGGTCCGATCCGCACCCGCTGGTCGTCACAGACCCCGGCGGCGGTGGGTCCCAAGAACCCGTTGACGATTGCCAGGTTGCCGACCACACCGCTCCCGGCGAGGTGACCGCCGGTGATGGTTTTTCGATCACCGTTGCTTTCAAAAACACCGGCACCACCATGTGGAGCCATCCCATGTATTCCATGGTGGCCACCGGCGCGGACGTTCTGGGGGACAGCGAGTATTTCCTGACCCCCGGTGAGACGGTTCTCCCCGGCGGCACCAGGACCTTCACGCTCGACCTGAGCGCACCCACGGTTGCGGGGACGATCACCCTGGGGTGGTCCATTGCACGCTCCGGTATACCCTTCGGCGAGGGATTCGACCTGACGTTGGATGTGCTTTCCGACGGTTCCGACGATGACGACCCGGTGGAATTGCCGGTCCCGGACATATCCGAAGACTCATTGTCCCAGGACGGAAACGAGGTGAGCTTCGACATTCCCCTGGACATATCATCGATTGCAGGTGTCGATGACATGACCGTCGAGGTTGACTGGGGTGACGGCAACTTGTCGACCTATCCCGTGCTGGCCGAGGGTGCCGTGAGCGTGTCCCACGTTTACGAGACCTCGGGGGATTTCCAGATCAGTGCCAGGGTGAGTTCCGTCTCCCACGGCGTGTCCGACTGGTCTGATGCCTGGACCGTGACCGTAAATTCTCAATCAGACGATGACGGAACCGATGATGATGCTGATGATGACAGTGATGGCAATGACGATGATGATGGGGTCGGTGACGGAGGGGAGGGAGATGACGGACTTGATGACGACGGTTCGGGGACCGATGATGATAAATCCCGGGAAGAAGGTGCTGACCAGAGTGAAGGGGGCTCTGGACGTTGGCTTGTCTGGGCGGTGGTGGCAGTGGTGGTCGCAACAGTGATGGTCGTTGCGGTTCTGTTCCTTGCGGGAAAGGGTCCGTTTATCAGAAAATCCCATCCGTTGGAGGACGTTGAAACTGATGGCGGCGGGGAAGATGGGGAGGATATATTGGACACGGACCCCAATGAGAAATTCGGTTACTGACCAGATATGCTCTTGTATTGTGATCGGATAAACATGTGGGGTATTCACAGGATAGGACCCCGGTGTGATCATGCAAACTTCCGATCCGAATAAACCGCCCGCCAGTTCTTTGAAAGGATACGCGAGGGAAAGGAAATATTTGGCTGAACAAAGTTTAATTAACCCAGGTAAAATGGGTCTCTCTGGGACGGTGTGGCTATCGTAAAAATAAAAAAACCTATCAAGGTTGCCATAATTGGATTGGACGGTTTCACCTGGAAGGTGGCCGATCCGCTCCTCAAACGGGGTCAACTTCCCAATCTACAGGGCATGATTGATAAGGGGGTAAAATCGGAGCTCGTGGTGGAGGGGCCCCTGCTCTCACCTATCATATGGACCACCGTGGCCACTGGTTTCCCCCCCGAATCCCACGGGGTTGACTATTTCACCAGGCCTAAGGCCCTTCTCATGAAGGACCCTTTCGGTCCGGGTAAACGTTTGATGGCCAGGTCCGTTGTTTACTTTAGATGGCCCTCCGGCAGGGTGCCCGATGGGAAGGCTCTGCCGGATTCTGCAAAGATCGAGTTCCGTTGCAGGGCCTTTAAAGGCTGTCCCCATCAGAAGGTCAGACTATCCTTGAACGGCACTGAATTGACCCGTATCCCTCTTTCGAGGGAGTGGAAAACTTACCGGGTCAACGTTCCCAAAAGATATCTGACCGTTCCCAGGATGACACTGATGCTGGATTTTTCATCCTCCCGGTCCCCTGATAAGACAGATCGTCCGGGGGAAGGTGACAGGCGCACTCTTTCCGCGGAATTCAAGTACATATCAATTGAGAACCGGAAAGGAGAAACCCTCTTTTGCACAGATTTCACCGACATGATGTGCATAACCGGAGATCCAAACAGCCCGGTCTCTTTGGGCATTGGGTGGCATAAGGATATCGATGTCTGGTCCAGAAACCAACGGCCAGAGTCGCTTTGGGCGGGTCGTTACCCGGATAGGATCATGAACAGGACCATGATGAAAAAAAAACCCGTATGGGAGATATTGAGCGAACTTGGTGATAAGGTAGGATCCTTTAACTGGTGGATAACATGGCCGGCACAGAAGGTCAGGGGCTTTATCTTCTCGGATTTCGTGACCTACAATTTGGATATCCTCTCCAGGTTACCAGATCGGGACCGATCGCTCAAAAAGGGGATAGTCTATCCTGAAAATGTCGATGATTGCTTTCACTATCCCCAGCAAGTTCCGGCTGATGCAAAAAAAGTTCTGGCCCTGGACGGTGTGGACAAGAAAAGATACTCGGAGCTTGAAAATGGTATCAAAAAGGAGGAATACCTCTGGAATACCGCCATGGGATTGTATTCAAGGTTCAATCCCGATTTCTTTGCATTCTACACCCATTCCCCTGATTGGATACAGCACCGTTGGTGGGACCATCTCGGGACCAGCATGAAAAATGATCGAAAGATGAAAAAGTGCCAGGTTGATATCATAGGCGAATACTATCGCTACCTGGACACGCTTCTGGGCAGGATGTTGAAAGTGTTGGACCAAGACACCCTTATCCTCCTCATCTCCGATCATGGGTTCAAGTCCAGCGGTTACCCTTCCCTGCCGGGAATACACGAGGGGAATGGCGTGTTTGTCATGTCAGGAGGTCCGGTGAAGAAAATGGAAGTGACCCGTCCTCCCCGGGCCCTTGATATGGCACCCACGATCCTTTTCCTAAGGGGCAAGGCTTTGCCTGAGGATATGCCCGGGATACCGTTTTTGGAACCCCTAGAAAAAGACGCTCTTGCGGACGGATCGCCGGAGAGGGTATCCACCTACGGGGATGGTAAAGAGGTATCGGTGGGTGCCCGTCTTCCCCGTTCTATCGAGGAAACCGTCAAGGAACGATTGAAACACCTGGGTTATCTGTGAGACCGTTTTGAGTTATCAGGGTGTATGATGCCTTACGGTTCTTCATTTCATGTCTTGAAACATACGATGCTCTCATTCATTGGGTGAACCGAACGATTACCGCTTTCCGATATGTCCGGATCATACCGAAGGGGTATCTCACGATATTCTTTGCGTATGACCTGGTCTACAAAATCCGTCAGTCCGTTGTAATCGGGATGATTGTAGTCATGGATCAGCAGGAACGCGTTTCGTATGCTTTTTATAAACGGCCATTCGGCGGCCATGTGATCCCATTCGTGGGTGGTGTCCCAGAATACGAAACTGGCCTTTCGCATATCATCGGCTCTGGGGTGGGTGATAAGGTTCCTGGAATCGTTCATTATGAAAACCGTTCGTTTCAAGATGTCCCTTTTTTCAACATACCTGTGGGTCTCCCTGTCCACGGAAAAGAGTAGGGATCCATCGGGAAGCGCATCATCGATCAGGTGTGTGCTCTTGCCGTATCCCCGTCCCAGTTCCAGGGCCGTGATCGGACGCGTGAATCGGAAAAGCACATCTCTCATCGCATGCATCTCCCTGACCGCCAGAGCGCCATTGACAGATTTTGCCCTTGACACCCCTTCCGGTTCAGAGCTGTAAGATCGTGGGCGCGGCCTTTTCAGTACATGGATGGAAATCGGTCTCCGGGGTTTGTCAATCAAGTCTCGGCTCGAATCTCTCGAAACCCTGCAAACGCCTGCCTTCAGCCCTTCACCGTGCCCGGTTCTTTGGAACCTCACAAAAAACCTTTCCAGTGGTTTTTTTGAAACATTGGAAGATGAGGCCACTGATACCCAACCATCGGGATAGTTGATGGGATCATCCATTGAGAACTCCAGTTCCAGGTGTTCATTGCTTATCCATTGTGGTTTTAGAAATTTCCTTCGATAAGGACCATTGAAAGGCGCTTTCCGATCAACGGAAACAACTGTTGTGGGAAGAAGGCTCTTCCCTTTGAGCACCATCACGATTTTCCCACGGTTGAGCCTGGAACGGGAAAAGGTAACCGATCGCAACCGGGGTGCTGCGTCTTTTGCATTTCTTGTAGCCTGTGCAGAACGGGACGGTCTATCTGGCCGGGTTCTTGTAATTTTGGGATCAATGTGCAATAAGCCGCCACCGGCAGATTGCCCGCTTTCCTCAATCTCTCTCAACAGTGGACTGTTGTCATTCATTTGGTCCATGGGTGAATATGCAGAAGTCATTTTTCAGTTATACATCTTCTCCCACAGGATATTGTTCGAAGCGGACTGTCGCCCGGTCGTATCATCGTCCCCCCATCCAATGCCCACTTTTCCCCCATCCCTCCCTCCTTACACTTACCCCCTCCACTTCCTCGCCCCATTAAATCCATCGAATCCTTGTCTCCATTTCATTGACTTTTTGGATGCTGAGCAATTATAAATCCCGTTGCCAAAGTTTTTTGATCGATACGACATTCCACCGCATATCTCACATGACCCAAGATGGTACCAGCCGGCAGATCAGGAAACCGGGAAAAAAACAAAAAAGGCCGTCAAAACGCCCTGAGCTATCCATAGTGGCGGTTGTTATCAACAACACGGAGATACTGAAACGTTTCAACTCCAGTATAAGACAGTACACGAACGTCCCATACGAGCTCATCCTGTTGGACAATGCATCCGACGATCCCGATGCCATAAGGACCATCAGGGACCTTGCAGATGTCCACCACCGGTTTGAAGAGAGGATGTCACTGGCCACAGCCTGGAACAGGGGGATATCCATGTCCCGGGGGAAATTCATTGCTGTTGCAAACGATGACACCGTGGTAAGCCCCAACTGGTTTTTGCCGCTGAAGGAAACACTTGTGAAAAACAAATCAGCAGGCATGGTCACTCCCATGACCCTCTACCACCTGAAACTCTACTTTCAATATGGTAACATGGCCGGTTTCAACGGAAATTTCGAAAAACCCCTGAGACTGGAGAGATTCAAGGATATGGTCGTCGGTGAGTTCTGCGTATTCAAGCGCAGGGCGCTTTTGGATGTTGATGGGTATTGTGAGCTCTACAAGGGCACATCCTCCGAGGACATTGACATGGATTTCAAGCTCTATTCAAAAGGATACGAAATATACATGGACCCCCGGGTATTCGTGCACCACCAGCTGGGTTCATCATCCGAACACGGTCCATCACGTGATATCAAAAATAAAAACAGGCTGATCCTGCGAAGCCGATGGCCGGAGCACGTGGATGACGTGCTTAGACGGTTCGGCATCGAAGGCTTTTTCGATTGAAAGGCCAAGCGAGTTCCTTTTGAATGCATTCCTTTCGAATGCATTCCTTTCGACGATATTCCTGGAAAGTCCATTTTTCAAGATTGGGTCGATATGGCGGCATTGCGGTCCGTCCTATCCTTAGTTGATCATGTCAAGATCCCGGGTCATCATAACTTATCCATGTTCGGGAACGGATCTCTAAGCGGGGACGCTGGTTTTGACAAAATTTATATCTGTTCAACGGGTGGCATTTCGTGTAGGGTGGCGTTCAGTTGGAAAAGGACACGTCCGGCATCCCGCGGCAGAAGGATGGCGAAGCTCGCCAAACGCAGTGTGCAGGCAAGAAACGATCTGACGGGCCAACTTCAGATAAGGAGGACGGTTCCGAACCGGAGCTGACGGTGGTGGTCACAAACCATAACCTGCGCCACTCCCTGGAACTCTGTTTGGAAACGTTGCACGCCTACAATCAAATCCCCAAAAAACTAGTCATTGTCGACGATGTCTCCACCGACGGATCAAGGGATTACATAAGGAAACTGGCTTACCCATCGGTCAAGATGGGAAAGAAAATACTTCTCAAACACCGAACGGGCCATCCCAGAACGCTCAACATTGGGATCAAACATGTGGACACACCGTATTTTCTGTGCCTTGATGCTGACGTGGAGTTCCTGCGTGCAGGATGCATCGGGGACATGATGGAATTGATGCTGAGGTCGCCCACCAATTTTGCAGTGGGCCAGTACGTGAAGGGTTACCACATAAATACAAAGGAGCGGGATAAGAACGATTTTACCATCCCCTGCGTGAAATTCGTGGGGACGGACATGGATGAATTGTTCAGCTTTGAACGATTCTACATGCATCCCAGAATGCACACCGCCCTTCTTCTGGTTGACACGGAAAAATACAGGCGCATCGGCGGTCGTTTCACCCAGTACATGCTCAAAGGTCACGGCTACGATGGTGGATCCTACGTTTATCTAAAGGGACTGAAACACGGTTACAGCGTAGGCAAGATAAACGGCACCCCTATTATGAAAAAGTTCAAGCATTACGATGGACTGAGCCTCTATGATATGTCCCCCGGGAACGTGGCCCGGGTGAAGGCCATTGGCGATGAGATTAAAAGGAAGTGCAGGGAAAGGCCCTGGGAGAGGAAGAAAGGCGCCAGGAAGAAATCAGTAAAAAGTCAAATCGGCAGTTGAACCACATTCTCCCGGGTGGTCAGTTGGGATAGAACCTTCACGGCCGATTGCCGGTGTGGACGCACCCTTCGTTCATCCTGGCGTAGACGCTGATCAGGGGAAGCGTACCACCTTCGGGCATTCTTTCACATTCCCGGGTGATCCTGTGCCTGGCCAGGGACTTTCTGCAATAGCGTTCGATGAAATCATCGGATATTCTGCTCAGGGATGATATCCTTTCAATGCATCGGTCCACTTCCCATGACCTCACCTCAACGGACGGATCTTTCACCACGGGGTATGAGAAAAGTTCTCTTCCGGTCCCGCATTCAGTCGCCATCGGGTTTTCCGTGAAGAAGGTGGTGCCCGATGATCTCAGCTCTTGAATATTTGCATGGTAGGGGCTTCCCTTGAGTATCTTCAACCTGGAGGGGATGAAATGTATTCCGGGGTCTGTGCCGGCCTGGGTGGTGGCGTGTTCATAACTCTTTTCGATGGTCCGGGCGAACCTCTCTGTCCTTTTCATTGAGTCTTTATGTTCTCCAGGACAACCCACCAGGAAATACATGGATGGGGAGATGTCATTTTTTAAAAGACCTTCAACAAGCTTCCGGGCTTTTTTGAGATAGCTTCTGTACTGGTTTTTACTTTTGAGCTTTCCCAGCCCAAGAAGGGTTGAGAAATCCGCCGATTCCAGACCCATGACCATGTCGTAGGCCCCTGCCTTTTTCAAATCCTTGGTAAGTTCAGGGGGAAAAACATCCACCCGGCTTTCGAAAGCGAAGGAGTAATCGTAATCTGAGAACATGTCGCAGACCCTCTTGGCCAACCTTGGCCGTATACCGAAGAGCGGGTCCGTCAGTCCCAGGTCGTTGGTTTTCAGGGTGTCGTGAATGTGATCCAGTTCGATCCTGATCTTTTGAGGGCTCTTGTGCCTGTGAGCCATCCTGATGGACCCCTCCACGCAAAAGTTGCACCGGAAAGGGCAGCCGGTTGACGTGTTGTACACCGCCACGGGGTATCGTTGAGGTCTGTTCAGATGGTTCAGATCAATGGGGGGTATGGCCTTCATTTCCAAGGTCTTCGAAAGTGGTTTCCGCACAGCGTTGCCGCCTTTTCGGAAGGCCATGCCGCTTTTCACCCCGTGGTGAAATTCCAGACCGTTTGCCAGGTTTCTGCTTATCTCCACGGCCAGCGATTCGCCGTCCCCTATACCTATGCCGTCAACGGCACCGGATGTTTCCAGTATATCGTCCCAGTGGGAGGACGAGAGGTATCCGCCCATTATGACAGGGGTCCGGTCACCTTCATTTTTTAGCGATTCGGCAATGTCCAGCGCGGCCTCTCCCTGGTGGGGGGCCAGGGCGGAAATGCCCACCCAGCCGGGGCTGTCTGAAGATATCCTGTTCAGTACTTTTTTAATCTGGGCCCTTTCCGCAGCGGGTGTGAAGGGTATACCGTAATCCATCTCCATGTCGATTATGGAAAAGTCCATCCCGTTCTTTTCCAAATATGCGCTTATGGATAGAAGGGAGAGCGGAGGTGCGCAGAGGCTGTACTTGTCCAGGCATGTCAGACTATAATCCCTTTCGTAGGATTTCATAAACGGCCTTATCAGAACAACATCCAAGACAATCACCCTATCCCCATGTCCCGGCGGCACCTGAAACCCTCCAGGAACCGCGTGAATGCCCATATCCACGGCGGGCCCGAAAGAACAAATGATCCGAGTGGGGTTTTTCAATGTGTAAAACTGTCCGATGCAATGCAGTACTTGCTGCGTCCGTTAATGGGTTTTTACCTGATAAATAATGTTTGAGACCATTCAATCGATCCGGCCTAATCCCGGATTGCCCACCAGTGTGGAGGCTGGCACCTGACTCTTATGTGCGGTCACATGACCCTGTCGCTGGTCTCCACGGATTTGGAAAAAAGGTTTTATCCGATCGCTTTATGGGGAAGGTGTGAAGCCCGGCAAGTCAAAAAATGGTGGATTTCCCAGGACCATCGACACGGTTTACCTGAGAATAACCAACAGATGCAACTGCCGCTGTTTAACCTGTGTGAACGGTGGGTCTGAGGACGGCGATCCGGGAAATGAACTTACATACAGAGAGATTGCGGTGGTGCTTGACGAGCTGGGCGGTTTGGGGTTGAAGCATTTCACCCTTTGGGGCGGCGAGCCGTTGCTGCGGAAGGAATCCCCCCGGGTATTCAAACATGCCAAGAAGGTAGGTCTGTCCACCACAATCTGCACCAACGGCATATTGCTGGAGAGGTTGGCCGATGATCTCGTGGGTTGCGTGGACCACTTCGTGGTTTCCCTGGACGCCGTGGGTCCCCTCCACGACAGGTTGAGGAACCGAAAAGGAACTTTCGATGGTGCCGTGTCGGCCATACGGGCCGTGACCGACAGGGGCGCCAGTTTCGTGAAGATCTGGACCCATCTGAACCGGAGGAACATCGGGGAGGTGGACAGGTTGATTTCCCTGGCAGACGGGCTGGGTATTGTGGTTGAATTCTTCCCGACCCATGCAGAGACCCCGGACATGGAGAGGGTGGTTTTAACCGATGGACAGAAGCGCAAGGTGTTCTCCCGCATTCTATCGAAAAAACAATCGGGCGCTCCCGTGGCCAATTCCGACCATTTCCTAAATCACCTGATAAAGGGCACCACTTTCAGATGCAGCTATCCAAAGACCGCCATAGAGATAAACGACAACGGTGATCTGTACAGTTGCGAGAGGCCAATGGGGTCCATGTGCAGGGTGTGGGGGAATATCAGGGACCACCGGGTCAGTGAGCTTGTCACCCCAGAGAGGCTGGCACCTTTCATCGAGGATATGAAGGATTGCAACTACTGCTCCATCCCATGCATCTTCGACACCTCGTGGGAATTCAATCACCGTATCCGTGGTTGAACGCCGGGGTAGGCTGGCGGGTTGACGCGTAGGGAATTGCCCGGATGAGTGACCGGGTGATATCCGGGGTAGGCTGGCGGGTTGATGCGTAGGGAATTGCCCGGATGAGTGACCGGGTGATATCCGCGGTAGGCTGGCGGGTTGATGCGTGGGTAATTGTGCGGGCTAGTGCCCGGGAGATTTCCCGGTCCAATGCTCAGATGAGGACCTGGATGGACATGCAGCTGAGTTTACGGCTGAACATGCAAATGATCGCCCGGAATAACTATGGATCGATGTGGAGGACCAACAGCTAAATAAAAGTCAATGCTCTAACGGGACATATGCGGGACAACGTAAAGTCCATCACCGGTCTGTTCGTGGAATGTTTCGATCCCCCCGGACCAGTGGTGGAGATAGGTTCGCTTCAGGTGGAAGGACAGGAGGGTTTTGCCGATGTCCGTCCCCTCTTTTTAAAAAAACAGTTCATCGGTTGTGACATGCGAGAAGGCCCCGGTGTGGACAGGATCGAGAATGGTGAGGCGCTTTCATTTAAAAACGGCGAGGCGGGGACCGTGATCATGCTCGACACCCTGGAACACGTGGCCAGACCATATGCGGTCCTGGAAGAGATCAAACGTGTCCTGGCAGAAAACGGGCTGCTTCTGATGATCTCGACCATGGATTTCCCCATTCACAACTACCCAGGCGATTACTGGCGTTTCACCCCCGGTTCCTTTGAGCTGCTGCTGGAAGGTCTGTCACCATCGGCGATCTTCTATCAGGGTAATCCTTACTTTCCCCACACCCTGGTCGGGTTGGCCAAAAAGGGAGGCGGTGCGTGGCCTCTAAAACGGTTTGCCAAAAAGGGCCGGGAGATGGACAACGAAGATCAGTTGCTGCAGGCCCCCTACGAATATTCCAATGAACCGATGGAGGGCTATCCTGTCCCGGAGCTGTATCTTTACAGCAGGATGAAGAAATACCAGGATCTAATGGAATCCAAGGACCGGGAGATATCGAATCTGAAAGAAGAGCTCGAGATGTTGAAGACGGAAAAAGGAAATTTTGGGTTTTTCCGTCGTAGAAAGAACGGTAACCGCTCCAGTAAGTAGGAAGGACGGGAAGGACGGTAACCGCTCCAGGCAGAAGGAAGGACGGGAAGGACGGTAACCGCTCCAGGCAGAAGGAAGGACGGGAAGGACGGTAACCGCCCCTGGAAGTAGGAAGGACGGGAAGATCGGGAAAACCGGGAACCGCTCCCGGAAGTAGGAAGGACGGGAAGATCGGGAAAACCGGGAACCGCTCCCGGAAGTAGGAAGGACGGGAAGGACGGGAACCGTCCCGGCGGTGGGGGTGTATCATCCATTTGGATGTCTGTCAGTTGGTATCTCTCCGGAAATGTGAAGTATTTAAACTTATCGCAGAAAATCGTAAATACCAAATAAACCGACTCGCATGCTGTGATAATCACAAGAGCGCCTCTTCGAATATCCCTGGGGGGAGGAGGCACCGATCTTCCCTTCTACTGCCAGAAACGAAAGGGCTTTCTCGTGAGCTCCGCCATCGACAAGTACGTGTACGTCACCGTGGCGGAACGAAGGATGCACGATGAATTCCGTATCAAATATTCAATAACCGAGGATGTAAAGAAGGTTGAGGATATCAAACACACCCGGATACGGGAAGCTTTGAAGCTGCTGGACGTGGATGAAAAAGTGGATGATAAGATTGAGATAACCACCATGGCGGACGTTCCCGCCGGTACCGGGCTGGGATCATCCAGCTCGTTTATGGTATCCCTCCTCCTGGCGTTGCACACCTTTTTGGGAGATCAGGTGTCGATCAGAACCCTGGCCGAGGAGGCCTGTCACATAGAGCAGGATGTGCTAAAAGAGCCCCTGGGCAAACAGGACCAGTACATGGCCGCCTACGGTGGGATAAACCAGATGTCCATCGACACCCACCAGAGAGTGACCATCTCACCTCTGGACCTTAAACAGGAAAACCTCAAAAACATGCAGCAGAACACCTTGCTCTATTACACGGGAAGTACCCGCCACTCCGGGGATGTACTGAACGCTCAGAAGAAGAATGCCAATCGGGACAGCGTGTATTTGGATTATTACGATGAGATTAAGGCCCTGGGCAGGGAGGTCAAGAAGGCCCTGGAATCGGGTAACCTTCACCGGTTCGGCGAGTGCCTGAACCTGCACTGGATGCTCAAGAGGCGTACATCGCGCTCAGTCAGCAATCCGGACTTCGACCGGATATACGACCACGCCATACGGCGCGGTGCCTTGGGGGGCAAGATCGTTGGAGCGGGCGGAGGCGGTTTTTTCGTGTTCTACGTGGACGGGAACAAGGACACTTTTCACCGGGAGATGTCGGGCCTGGGCCTCAGGCACATGCCCTACAGCTTCGACCTGGACGGTGCAAGGGTAATTTTCTGCGGCAGGTGATATGTTTGGACCCAAAAAAGAGCGATTATCAGGGAGAAAATGCGGATGAGGAAAGCGCTATCGTTGACAACTTCATTTTAGAGATGTCAGAAATCCTCGACGACCTTGACAGGATCGCCCTTTTCAAGATGACAGATATCCTGGCAATGGCCCGGGACAGGGGCAGCCGGGTGTACATCGTTGGCAACGGCGGAAGCGCCGCCACAGCATCGCATTTCGCATGCGATCTGATGAAATCCGCATCGACACCGGACAGCGGGGGCATCCGGGTGCATTCCCTGGTGGATAACATTTCTCTGGTAAGCGCGCTGACCAATGATGACGGCTGGTCGGAGGTATACCTTCAACAGCTGCAATGTCATTTCGAACCCGGGGATGTGGTACTGGCCATATCCGTGGGCGGTGGCGAGGGATCGGACCGGGCCGGTCCCAGGTCACAGAACCTTATCAGGGCGCTTCAATATGCAAAAGACAACGGTGGGGTGGCGCTGGGTATGGCAGGATGCGGTGGAGGTGCGTTCCGGGAGATATGCGACGTTTGCCTGGTGGTGGATTCCTCCTCCATGTCCCACGTGGAATCCATGCACGTGCTTGTGGAACATCTGATATGCCATCTTTTGAAAAGGAGATTTGCCTCCGGTGGAAGGACAAGGCAGCAGGATGGGTCGAAATAGCCAAAAAGGGAGATAGTGGGAACATGAGAAGGGCAGTTTTTCTTGACAGGGACGGTGTGCTCAACGTTCCCATGCCTCTGGGTGAGTGGGTGATGAAAGATGACGATTTCGTCCTTTACGATGTGGAAGGGGAGCTTCAACGTCTGGTATCCTGCGGGTTTGTTCTTCTGGTGGTGACCAACCAATCCTGTATTTTTCGGAAGCTGATCAGTTCGAGCGAGATGGATGGAATGCACCAAAGGAAAATGGGGCACCTTCCCATTTCAAAAATATACGTCTGTCCGCACAAACCGGATGATGGATGCCCTTGCCGAAAACCGGCACCCGGACTTCTTCTCAGGGCAAAAGAAGAGTTCGACCTGGACCTTGATGGGTCTTACCTGGTGGGAGACAATGATGTGGACATTGAGGCCGGGGAGGCTGTTGGTGTCACATCGATAAAGATATCCCCCGGAGGGCTAAAGGACGCGGTGGATTACATCATCGGAATGGAAACCGGCGAAGACAGGCCGATGCCTTGAAGAAAAAACCCAAAAAACCCTGAATTGATACCTCGTTTCTAAAATATAAATCCGAATAACGTTTCAGAACCCCGTTGTAGGATGTTCATTTAAATGTAACCCAGCCTGCTCAGCCGCTGTCTTACCAGTTCCTCTATCTCCTCGGGTATGGTAGGAAAATCTTGATCCTCAATATCCGATCCGCGTTTCTTTCGGGTATCGGATGGGCCTCGAGATTTAGCTGCACCTGTTTTTTCGTGGGTTGGAACGGTTTTTGGTGGGTGTGCCTCCACAAAACTCCTGGAGAGAATGTTGGAAAGCGGACGGCCGGGCATGTCATCGGCCACCGGTCGTCCCCTGATCGCCAGGACAGTGGGGGTGATGTCCAGTTCGGATGGGCTGATTTTCCATTTCGAACACACCACCGGTCCACCCAGATGTAAAACAGGATCCTTCACATCTCCCTTTGGGACAATGCCATCGGGCCAGGCAAGGTGGACCGTGGAGCGCACCTGAAGGGTGGGGCGTCCGTTGACTGTGTGCCTTTTTGCAAAGGGACGGGTAAACCCCTCGATACCGTGTTCAGACGGCCTCTTTCCAGTGGCCACCGTGGTCCATATGACGGGTGATATGAGATCACTATCGATCACAAGATCGCCCCTGACCCCCCCGTCGATCAACCTCTCGAAATTCGGAAGATGTCCCTTTTTTAAAAGGGGATCTATTATGTTCCAGGTCATCCCGTCCAGGGCGAAGATGGCCACCTCGGGCAGTGTGTCTTCTCCGGATCTCATTGGATAAGGTCTCCTATATCCCTCTGATCGTTACTTTTTCATATCACAAAGGTGCCCATTCACATAAATGATTTTGTCATCGATGGGTTTTGTTCGAAAGGATGATCTGTGATGATCGAAAGAATGATCGGTGATGATCGAGAGAATGATCTGTGCATGAAATCTTGCATGTGATCTGGTTTTTTTCAGGTGGAATCGAATCAGGTGGAATCGAATCAGGTGGAATCGAATCAGGTGGAATCGAATCAGGTGGAATCGAATCAGGTGGAATCGAATCAGGTGGAATCGAATCAGGTAGAAATGAATCAGGTAGAAATGAATCAGGTAGAAATGAATCAGGTAGAAATGAATCAGGTAGAAATGAACAAGGTAGAAATGAACAAGGTAGAAATGAACAAGGTAGAAATGAACAAGGTAGAAATGAACAAGGTAGAAATGGATATGAAACGAAAACGGGAGTCTTTTTAATTTCTCCGGGTCCATTGCATAAATGGGAAAAATGCCACCGTTCTAATTCAACCCCTCAATTCGATTCTGAGAATAGTGTGACGGCACTATTATAGGCCCAGTGGAATATTAAT
>Ga0272441_10007091_pt1 | contig 18372 bp, 17 predicted proteins | sample SSMProp6N_FD_193582 | JGI IMG/M metagenome (GOLD analysis project Ga0272441, IMG submission 193582) | Marine sediment archaeal communities from Little Sippewissett salt marsh, Falmouth, MA, United States - SSM-Prop-6N | ecosystem: Environmental > Aquatic > Marine > Wetlands > Sediment ... | reverse complement strand
TTGCAAATCCCTGGTGGAAATAGGATTTGACATCACCTTAAACGGCAAGAAGCGTGATACGCCGCCTCGCGCCAAGTTGCTTGATGGTGAACAGGAAGCCAAGATCATCGCCCTGCGATTGGGTAAACCGCCGGCCGGGTATAGCAACTGGTCGCTGCGGTTGCTCGCCGAGAAGGCAGTTGAATTAGAGATTGTGGACTCTATCAGCCATACGACCGTGAGTACCACCTTAAAAAAAATGAAATGACACAGCGGAAAATTCAGTATTGGGTGATTCCGCCGGAGCAAAACAGCGAATTTGTGGCGTGTATGGAAGATGTTCTGGATGTCTATTCGAGGCCGTACGATCCGGATTTTCCTGTGCTCTGTATGGATGAACAACCGGTGCAGTTGCTCAAGGAGACGCGACCCCCGATTCCGGCGACATTGAATCATCCGCGTCGTGTTGATTATGAATATGAGCGTAACGGCACTGCCAGTGTCTTTATGTTTACAGAGCCGAAGTCGGGTTGGCGTGATGGGAGTGCTCGCCCCCAACGGAAAAAAGTTGACTGGTCCGTTGAAATGGCCAATTTACTGGATGGACGTTATGCGAATGCGAAAAAAGTGCTTCTGGTGTGTGATAATTTGAATACACACACCAAGGGGGCTTTCTATGAAGTGTTTCCGCCTGAGCGGGCGCGTCGGTATGTGGAAAAGGTTGAATTTCACTACACGCCTAAACACGGCAGTTGGCTCAATATTGCCGAAAACGAACTGAGTTCGATGACCCGGCAATGTTTGAAAGATCGAAAAATGACAGACATTGAGATGCTAAGAAAAGAGACACGTGCGTGGGCTGTGAATTCCAATGAAAAACAGAGAGGCGTGGACTGGCAATTTAAGGTAAAGGATGCCAGATGTAAATTACGCTCGCTTTACCCGAATATTTAAGGATTACAGAGCACTAGATTCAAGCAAAAACACAAATTCCGTATAAATACGGCTTAATCAAAACTCATCACATTTCTTTTCTAATATGATGAGTTTGGGGGGGCTGGATTAGGCAAGATAACTAAGAACTTCTAACTTTATGAAGAAAAACTGCGTTTTCAATACAGAAAATGTATATTTTCCTTCTTTTTGTTAGAGGCACTAAATAATATTACAACAACTGTTATACAACCAAATACCCGATTAGCTCGGAAAAAGCACTGAAGAGAGGATTCATAGGGCCTTCTTATAATAAAATTTATAGAGTACTCAAAAAATGTCTAACATTTATAATATCCGCTTACTTTTTCATCCAGTCGATGAACTGCCGGAAGAGGTATTGTGAATCGTGCGGGCCCGGCGAGGCCTCCGGGTGGTACTGCACCGAAAAGGCCTTCAGCTTTTTCGACCGAATGCCCTCGCTGGTGTTGTCGTTGAGATTGATGTGTGTCATTTCCACATCCAGCCCTTTGAACGATTCCAGGTCCGCACAGAAACCGTGGTTCTGGCTGGTGATTTCGATTGCGCTCGTGTCCATATTCTTCACCGGGTGGTTGGCTCCGCGGTGTCCGAATTTGAGCTTGTAGGTCGTCCCGCCCAGTGCCAGCGACAGAATCTGATGGCCCAGGCAGATCCCGAAAATCGGCACCTTGCCCAGCAGTTTTTGGACATTTTCGACCGCATAGGTCACCGGGGCCGGGTCGCCGGGGCCGTTGCTCAGGAACACGCCGTCGGGCTTTTTCGCGAGCACTTTTTCGGCGGGCGTCTTTGCGGGCACCACTTCCACATCGCAGCCGTGCGACCGCAGCAGCCGCAGGATGTTCTGCTTGATCCCGAAATCATAGGCAATCACTTTATACCGTGTCTTTGGCAGGCATTCTTCGTTCTTGACAACATCGATGGTGCCCTTTCTCCATTTATAGCCGCGTCTTGCGGTCACGTTTTTGACAATGTCACGCCCCACCAGGCCGGGGTATTCATCCAGCATTTTCTTCAGGACGCCGATGCGCTGTTCGGTCGAGGAAATGATGCCCTTCATGGCTCCCTGCTCGCGAATATGCCTGACCAGCGACCGCGTGTCGATGCCCTCCAATCCGACGACATCGTTTTCTTTCAGGTAATCGCTCAGCGAATCCTGATTGCGATAATTGCTCGGGTACGGGCAATTTTCCTTGACAATAAAGCCGGCACAAAACAGCTTGCGTGACTCCCAGTCCAGTTCGTTCGTGCCGTAGTTGCCGATCATCGGATAGGTCATCGTGATGATCTGTTCGTGGTACGACGGGTCGGTGGTGATTTCCTGGTAGCCGGACATCGACGTATTGAATACGACCTCGCCGCACCGAATGCCTTCGGCGCCGAATGATTTGCCTTTGAATACCGTTCCGTCTTCAAGCAATAAAATCGCTTTCACGTTTTTCAGTCCTCAGTCTATGTGTAAGAGTTCACACTTTAGTGTGTGAAACCGTCACAAAACAAGCTTGGCGCCTTGGCTCAACGAGCTTCGGCGTTACAAGCTAAAGCTTGAACTCTTACGTCCTTTCTTGTGTTCTTATTTATAATACATCTGGATGGCCTTGACGTTCATTGTCCGTTTCTGCAATGTTTCAATCGCCTGGGCCATGGCCGCGGCGCCGCGAATGGTCGTGGCGTACGGAACCTGTTTGTCCAAAGCGTTTCGGCGAATGGTAAACGAATCTTTAATGGCCTGTTCGCCGACCGTGGTGTTGATAATTAAGTCAATGGTATCGTCAATGATCAAATCCACGATGTTCGGACGGCCTTCGATGACCTTGCGGACAAACTCCGAAGGGATATTGTTTTCAATCAGGGTAATGCACGTGCCTTTCGTGGCCAAAATCTTGAATCCCAATTCGTGAAGTTTCCGGCCGACTTTGACAGCGCGGTCCTTGTCCTGATTTTTGACGCTGAGAAAAACCGTTCCCTTCATCGGCAGTTCGGTGCCGGCGGCAACCTGCGATTTGGCATAGGCCATGCCGAAATCGTCGCTGAGGCCCATGACCTCGCCGGTGGACAGCATCTCCGGGCCTAAGAGGACATCGGCCCCCGCAAACTTCAGGAAGGGGAAAACCGCTTCCTTGACCGCGTAATGGGCCGGCTCGATTTCTTTGGTAAGCCGGAGCTCTTTGAGGGTCTTTCCGGCCATGACCTTGGCCGCCAATTTGGCCAGCGGCACCCCGATGGCCTTGCTGACAAACGGAATCGTCCGCGACGCACGCGGGTTGACTTCGAGAATATAAATGTCCTCATCCTTGACCGCGTATTGGATATTGATGAGTCCCTTGACATCCAGCTCTTTGGCCAGCAGCTTCGTCTGCCGTTTGATTTCTTTGATAATCTTCGGCCCCAGCGACATCGGCGGCAGACTGCACGCGCTGTCGCCGGAATGGACACCCGCTTCTTCGATGTGTTCCATGATTCCGCCGATGATAACGGTGTGTCCGTCACTGATCGCATCGACGTCCAGTTCCGTCGCATCGTCGAGAAACTTATCAATCAGAATCGGATGCTCGCCGGACACTTCAATCGCTTCTTCGACACATTCTTTCAATGCCGTTTCGTCATACACAATATCCATCGCCCGGCCGCCCAATACAAACGAAGGGCGAATCAGCAGCGGATAGCCCAGCTTTTTCGCAATCTTCAGCGTTTCTTCGTAGCTGCGTGCCGTGCCGCTGAACGGCTGACGGAGTTTGAGCTTGTTGACCACCTGGTTGAACAGTTTGCGGTCCTCGGCCCGGCTGATGCTCTTGGGGCTGGTGCCGATAATCGGTACACCCGCATCCCAGAGGGCATTGGCCAGTTTCAGCGGGGTCTGTCCGCCGAATTGAACGATCACCCCGTCCGGTTTTTCCCGGTCCACAATGCTCATGACATCTTCATACGTCAGCGGTTCAAAGTACAGCCGATCCGAGGTGTCATAGTCGGTACTGACCGTTTCGGGGTTGCAGTTGACCATGATGGACTCGATGCCGATTTCGCGGAGGGCAAAGGCCGCGTGAACACAGCAGTAATCGAACTCGATGCCCTGCCCGATTCGGTTGGGCCCGCCGCCGAGGATCATAATTTTACGCCGGTCGGTCGGAGCCGCTTCGCATTCGTCTTCATACGTCGAATACAGGTACGGCGTGGCCGCGGCAAACTCGGCGCCGCAGGTATCGACCATCTTATAGACCGCCGCGACTGCCTTGTCTTTGCGATACTGACGGAACACCTTTTCGTCCACCCCCAGTTGCATCGCCACATATTTATCGCTGAAGCCGTATTCCTTGATCTGCCTGAGCAGCGCCGGTGTCATCTTCTTCAGCGGGGTCTTTTTAATTTTGGCTTCCAGATGAATAATATCGCGGATGTTTTCCAAAAACCACGGATCGATATTCGTCAACTGGTAAATTTTTTCGGTGGTAAACTTACGCCGATAGGCCTCGGCGACATACCACAGCTTATCCCAGCAGTTGGTCCGCAGTTTGTCCTTGAGATGGTACTTGTCCAGGCCCTGCCTGATGTGCCGTCCGTCCAGCGAATACCGATCGATCTCCAGCGAGCGAATCGCCTTTTGCAGCGACTCTTTGAACGTGCGCCCAATCGCCATCGCCTCGCCGACGGATTTCATCTGCACCGTCAGTTCCGGCGGCGTCGCCGTAAACTTCTCAAACGTAAACCGCGGCCACTTCGTCACGACATAGTCAATCGTCGGCTCAAAGCAGGCCGGGGTCTTTTTCGTAATATCGTTCGGGATCTCGTCCAGCGTATAGCCGACGGCCAGCAGCGAGGCGATCTTGGCAATCGGAAAGCCGGTCGCCTTGGAGGCCAGTGCCGAACTTCGCGACACACGCGGGTTCATCTCGATGACATACAGCTTGCCGTTTTTCGGGTTGACCGCAAACTGGATGTTCGAACCGCCGGTTTCTACGCCGATGGCCCGGATGATCTTCAGCGAAGCGTCCCGCATGATCTGGTATTCTTTATCCGTCAGCGTCTGGGCGGGAGCGACGGTAATGCTGTCGCCGGTATGAATGCCCATCGGGTCGAGGTTCTCAATCGAACAGACGATCACCACGTTATCCTTGCGGTCCCGCATGACCTCCAGCTCGAATTCCTTCCAGCCGACCACCGACTCTTCAATCAGAACCTGGTTCTTGGGAGAAAGCCCCAGCCCCCAATGGACGAATTTCTCATATTCTTCCTTGTTGTAGGCAACATTTCCGCCCATGCCGCCCAGCGTATAAGAGGGCCTGATGATGGCCGGAAAGCCGACATGCTCCAAAATCTTCTGGGCTTCCTTCCAGTTGTGAGCATACCCGCTTTTGGGGACATCGAGACCGATATCCTGAATGATTTTTTTGAAGCGGTCGCGTTCTTCGGCTCGCTTGATCGATTGCAGATTGGCCCCCAGCAGCCGCACTTTGTACTTTTTGAGCACGCCGTTTTCGGCCAATGCCACGGCGGTATTCAAGCCCGTCTGGCCGCCGAGCGTGGGCAATAAGCTGTCCGGCCGCTCTTTGGCGATGATTTTTTCCACGATTTCCGGCGTGATCGGCTCAATATACGTCCGGTCCGCCATCTCCGGGTCGGTCATAATCGTCGCTGGATTGCTGTTGACAAGAATAACCTTGTACCCTTCCTGTCGAAGAACTTTACAGGCCTGCGCCCCCGAATAGTCAAATTCACACGCCTGACCGATGACAATCGGCCCGGAACCAATAATCAGTATCTTCTTGATATCCTTGCGTTTAGGCATTGAAAATCCCTGATTTTCTTAACTTTTCACAATCCGTTTCCTATTTGATACCGGCAAGGTACCGGCAAATTGGGGGGATTATACATGCTCTGCCGCAATCATTCAACCTTTTTCAAAAAATACCTGCGGAATAACACGCTTGAGCGTCAGCGAGGCAGAAAATCCCTGCCGGTCAGTTTGTGTACTTGGCCGGATCCGTTAATCCGGCTTCGGCGAATCCCTTCAATCGAAGTTGGCAGGAGTCGCAATGGCCGCAAGGCCGCCCTTCGGTATCCGGATCATAACAGCTATGGGTTAGGGCGTAATCCACGCCGATTTGGGTGCCCGTCCGGATAATCTGGGCCTTGGTCATTTCAATGATGGGCGCGTGAATGGAATAGCGTCCTTTTCCTTCAATCGCAGCGGCGGTAGCCAGATTGGCCATGGTTTCAAAGGCCGCGATATACTCCGGCCGGCAATCGGGATAGCCGCTGTAGTCGGTCGCATTGACGCCGATAAAAATATCCCACGCCCCCAACACCTCGGCCCAGGCCAGCGCATAGCTCAAAAAAACCGTATTTCGGGCGGGAACATACGTAATCGGAATATCGCCGGCCATGTCCGTACGGTCCTTGGGCACCTCCAGTTCCCTGTCCGTCAATGCCGAGCCGCCAATGGCCGCCAGATCAATATCGACAATGTGGTGCTCTGTCACGCCCATCGACAATGCCACCCGGCAGGCACAGGTAATCTCGTGGGCATGGCGCTGCCCATAGCGAAAGGTCATGGCATAACAGTCAAAACCGCCCTTTTTCGCAATGGCAAGGGTGGTCGCCGAGTCCAGGCCCCCGCTGAGCAATACAATCGCCCTCTTTGGCAAAGGTTTCATTTGATTCCTTGCAAATATCTCATCTTTCGTTAAAATGTCACACAACAGTATAGCGTTTTTTTTAAGCGAGTAAACACTATGAGTGAAAAACCAACATTGGAACTGTTTGATAACCCCCGCCCCCAGCGGGATTATACCATCACGATCCGCTGCCCGGAGTTTACCAGCGTCTGCCCGAAAACAGGCCATCCGGATTTTGGGACGATTTTGATTGAATACATCCCCGATGCAATATGTATCGAACTAAAAAGCTTGAAATACTACATGCAGAGTTTTCGCAATAAAGGCATTTTTTATGAATTACTGACCAATGAAATCCTGGATGATCTGACCGCCGCGTGCAAACCGCGATGGATGCGCGTGACCTCGCAATTTACACCTCGCGGGGGGATCACCACGGATGTGTGTGCTGAATATCGCGCTGAAACGCAATAGATACAGTATCGACACGGATTTATCGGGTAAACCGTGACAAGGAAACAGAGTTTTGATAGTGTAGGATAAGCAGATTGGAAATCATATGATGAAACGATTTCAACTGACCCTGCTTGTATTGATAACTGTCACCTCATTTATGCTGAATGCTCATGCCCGAGTTCAGCTCAAGGGGGACTTGTCTGATCTGTCGCTGGTTGACAACTGGCAGAAACTCGCCAACGGCGTCTACACCACCGAAATCGGCGATGCGGATGCCGAATTGCGTTACAGCGATCTGGCCGGAGCGCCGCCCAAAGTGGATGTCCTTAATACACTGCCGGATGTACTTTTAAGTCAAGCTCTCCGCGGGGCGCGATTCAGGATTGGCGCTGATAATCAAATTCTCGTTCATATTCCAACTGCATCCGATGAGAAAATTTTCGGCTATGGATTACAGTTTGACAAGATCATGCATAATCAACGGATCATTGAATTGAAAGTTGACCACTTCAAAAAAGGCGGCGGGGCCACCCACGCGCCGGTTCCGTTCTTCATTTCCAGCAAAGGTTACGGCCTGTTCTTCAACACGGCAAAATATCTCAAAATCCATAACCAGATCGGCAACCGTAAAGATTCTCCGAACAATCCCCAGGAAGTGGATCGCAATCCGCCCCCGGACGAAAAACAGCCGCATCCATGGTCGGCACAGCCCGCCGGTGATTCTATCGAGGTCAATCTCACCGCTAAAGGGCTTGAACTGGTTGGCTTTACCGGAACCAGTCTTCAGGATATTGTCGCACGCTACAATCTGCACAGCGGCGGAGGGGCCATGCCGCCGTTGTGGGGATTGGGATTCTGGCATCGCACGCCGTCAAAATACAGTGCCGAGCAGACCGCTGAGGAAATCGCGGAATTCAAAAAACACAATATACCGCTGGATGTGATTGGCCTTGAACCGGGCTGGCAGACAAAGTCCTACCCTTGTACCTTCGAATGGCAGAAAAAGCGCTTCCCTGATCCGGCCGGCTTTACGCGTCAACTTCTCGATGACGGCATTCGCCTCAATCTCTGGGTCAATCCCTATATATCCAAACACGCTCGCATTTATAAGGACATGTATCCGCTGTCAGGTTCTCATATGGTCTGGCTGGGGATTGTACCTGACTACACATTGCCGAAGGCGCGCCAAATCCTGCTCAATCAACATAAAAAAGACCATTTCGACATCGGTATTTCCGGCTATAAGATCGACGAAGTGGATGGATATGATTTCTGGCTTTGGCCGGATCATGCCACGTTCCCTTCAGGCACGTCGGCAGAGTCAATGCGTCAGACCTACGGAATGCAGATGGCACACATGATCGACACGGAACTCTTCAGAAAGAACAACCAGCGCACCTACTCGCTCGTTCGTGCCAACAACGGAGCCGGTTCCAATTATCCCTTCGTGATCTACTCGGATTCCTACGGTCACGAGCAATATGTCACCGGTCTTTCATCGGCAAGCCTGTGCGGAGTTCTCTGGTGTCCGGAGATTCGCAGTGCGTCCAGTGAACGCGAGTGGATCAACCGCATGCATACGACGTGTTTTTCGCCGCTTGCACAACTCAACGCCTGGGCATCGGGAACGAAACCATGGAGCTTTGAAAACGCTACCGATTCAATCAGACGCACGATTCAGCTGCGTATGCAGCTGCTGCCCTACCTTTATACGACTTTCGCGAATTATCATTTCAAGGGGATTCCTCCCGTACGTGCGATGATCCTTGAGACCGGCCGGGTTGCCGGGCGGACCGTGGACCAGACAATCAAACTTGACGGCGAAGCCAATCCTTATGCAGACGGATTCCATCAAAAGATCGTTGAAGATAACAGTCTCTTTATGTTCGGACCGGACATCCTTGTTGCTCCTTTCATCAATAAAGAAGTCAAGCGCGATGTCAAACTGCCCAACGGCAACTGGTACGACTTCCACTCCGGCAAACTGGCCGGCAGCGACCAGACGATCACCATCACCGCCGAACAGACATGGGACCTGCCGCCATTGTTTGTGAAGGAAGGGGCTTTGATCCCGATGCTGAAACATCCCGTCAACCGCACCCGCGATGTCAAAGGTGCTACCCTGGAGATTCGCCATTACGGCAAGGCTGACCGAACGTGTCAGCTCTATGAGGACGACGGTGTGAGCTTTAATTACGAGAAAGGACACTACTGCCTTCGTGAATTTTCAATCAAAAACGGTAAGCTAAGCGAACGCTTATTAAATGAGTCAAAACAACGAATATATGGTGAAATCTCCATACGGGAAATGACGAATAGATGAAAGGGGACAGCTATGTCAATCAGTTTGCACTGCGAATCATGCAAGAAGAAGATCAAGGCCCCGGATGAAGCCGGCGGCAAGTGGGGCCACTGCCCGCACTGTAAGCATCGCAACTATATTCCACTGCCGAAAGCCGAAGATGAGCCGGAGTTGAAACTCATGCCGCTGGACGAAAACGAAGAAACGCAGATGGAAAAGCTGATGCGGGAAACCAAAAACCTGACGAAAGAAATTCTCACGCAAAACGCCCTGCCGGATGAGGATCCGGCATCGTCCGCCCATGCCCACACCGCCAACGAAAAAGAAATCATCAAGCAATGCATCCTCTATTTGCGGCAGATGGCGGACGGCGAACTGGGAGCGGCAGAATACACGTTTTCGCAACTGAAAAAAGACAAAAAGCCGGCGCTTCGTATTTTGGCATCCATGGCGCGGGCAGATCAGCCCGAACCGGAATTAGCAGACCTGCCTGCCGGTATTTTGCAGGGGCTGATCCGGGACGTATCCACCAAGCTGAGTTAATTGGCATTATAAGAAGACACCATGGGAAACTCCGTCATACAGGTACAAAACGTCAGCAAAACATTCGGCTCGCTTCGGGCGGTAGCCAACCTGTCTTTTGAGGTCCCTGAAAAAACCTGTTTCGGCTTTCTCGGCCCCAACGGCGCCGGCAAGACCACGATGATGAAGATGCTGTATGCACGGGCCCTTCGTGACAAGGAGCAGGAAAACCGTATCGACGTCTTTGGCTATGACCCGGCGCATCAGGAACTGCAAATCAAATATCTGTCCGGCGTCGTCCCGCAGGAGGATAATCTCGACGAAGAATTGAATGTCATCCAGAACCTGCTGCTGTTCGCCCGGTTTTACAATATGCCAACTGCAAAAGCCAGGGAACGCGCGGAAGAACTGCTGGGTTTTTTGGAACTGACGGAAAAACGAACCTCGCCAATCCGCGATCTGTCGGGCGGGATGAAACGCCGCCTGGTCATCGCGCGGGCCCTGCTGAACCAGCCCCGACTGCTGATTCTGGACGAGCCGACAACCGGACTGGATCCGCAGGTGCGGCATGTCATCTGGGACAAACTGCGTCAGCTTAAACGACAGGGAACCACCCTGCTGCTGACCACGCATTACATGGAAGAGGCGTTCGCCCTGTGCGATACCATCCTGATCCTGCATCAGGGCAAAAAAGTTCTGCAGGGATCTCCCAAACAACTGCTGGCCGAACATATCGAGCAGTATGTACTGGAACTGACGGAAAGCGAAACCGATGCCGAAACATTGCAAAACGGGCTCCCGGAAAATGTCCGGATCGATCCGTCGGGGCAGACGATTCGCTTTTATTCAAACGACATCGAGGCCTTAAAATCGGTCGCCGACCAACTCCCCGTCGGTCAGTATTATCTGCGGCAATCCAATCTCGAAGACGTTTTTCTGAAGACGACGGGAAGGACGCTCAATGAAAAGCAATGATTCCATCCTATACCCGCCCTTGCACCATCGCCTTTACAGCGTGTGGTATCGGCACATGCGCGTCTATACACAGCATATTGTCAGTAACGGGTTCCCGCCGTTCCTGGAACCGTTGATTTTTTTAGCGGGCATCGGGCTGGGATTGGGCCAATATATTACAGAAGATATCGGCGGGCAAACTTATATCGAATTTCTGGCGATCGGCCTGCTGGTGACGGCATCGATGTGGACCGCTTCGTTTGAATGTACGTTCGGCACGTTTATCCGGTTGGAGTTTCAAAAGGTGTATGACGGGATGCTCGCGGCGCCGATCACCGCTAACGATTTGATCATCGGCGAGATTTTCTGGGCGGGCTCGAAAGGATTTTTCTTCTCGTTCGCCGTGCTGACCGTATTGATTGTGGTTTCGGCCTTCGGCCAGGTCGTCGTTCCCCTCCCCAATGCGCTGGCTGCCCCGCTGATCGGTTTTGTCAATGCAATGATGTTTGCTGCTCTGGGACTCCTGGTTACATCATTTGTGAAAACGATTAACCATTTCAACTTTTTTATGACCGGGCTGATCTCACCGATGTTTTTCTTTTCCGGCGTGGTCTTCGAAATCGACCGGCTGCCGGAAAACATTCAGCCCGTCGCAGAGATTGTGCCGCTGACCCATTCGGTCCGGCTGATGCGGTCCATCTGCGGCGATGAATCCACCCTGCTGATCAATTTGTGGGATGTCCTTTATATTGTTGTCTTTATCCTGGTGGTCGGCTATTTTGCCGTCCGGCGGTTGAAAAAAAGATTAATTTCGTAGGATATGCAAGATGCTGAAACGACGAAAAACGAAAACAGCCACCGTTGGCCGTGTCAAACTGGGCCATCAACATCCGATTGCAGTCCAGACCATGACCAAGGTGTTCACCACGAACGTCGCGGCGTGCCTGCGGCAGATTCGCCAATTGGATAAGGTTGGCTGCGACCTGGTTCGGATCGCCGTGCCGACCAAAGCCGATTCCGAGGCACTGGCGAAAATCATCGCCAAGTCGCCGATCCCGGTGATTGCGGACATTCATTTTTCCGCTGCCCGCGCCATCGAGGCCATCGAGGCCGGCGCTGTAAAAATCCGCCTCAATCCCGGTAACGTCAAAGACAAAAACGATATCCGCCGGATTATCGACTGCGCCAAGCAGCACAACATCGCCATCCGCATCGGCGTGAACGAAGCCAGCATCCGCGACCTCAAAAGCGATGTCGCACCGGCCAAACGCACCGCCCTGATGCTCAAGGAAATGCGTTCCTACATCCGGCTGTTTGAAAAGGCGGGCTTTGACAATCTTGTCCTCAGCGCCAAAAGCGCCAACACTGTGCGAACCATCGAGGTCAACCGGGCGATTGCCGCCAATTTTGAGTATCCCATGCATCTTGGCTTGACTCATGCGGGTCTGCCGGAAGATGCTTTAGTCTCATCCTCTGTCGCCATTGGGACATTATTGGCCGAAGGTATCGGCGATACCATCCGTGTCAGCATCGCGGGCGATCCGGTCAAAGAAATTCAGCTCGGCAAACAGATTCTTCAATCTCTGGGATTGACCCCGCATAAAGGGCCTGAGTTGATCGTCTGCCCCACCTGCGGCCGCTGTCAGGTTAACGTCGTGGCATTGGCCAAAAAAGTACGGATACGATTGGAAGGGATAACCAAGCCGGTCCGCGTCGCCGTGATGGGCTGTGTTGTCAACGGCCCCGGCGAAGCCGCCGACGCCGACATCGCTGTCTGCGCCGGTGCAGGAAAAGGGTACATTTACAAAAATGGACAAAAGACCGCTACCGTCGAAGAAACTAAGCTTTTGGACACCTTAGTAGCAGAAATCGAAAAATCCAAGACCGAATCGCCCAAAACTGACAGCAAGAAAGACATAAAAACAGAAACAAAAAAAGCGGACTCAAAGCCCGCTCAACAAACGACATCCAAAAAAGATAACTGAACCGCCCGATACTGTTCAGGCGGCCAACTTTTTGAATTTCATCAAACTTGCTACCACGGAAATTACATAACCGCCCAGACAGAACCACAGCCCGACCCCCATGTGCCTGACCTGAAATAACAAGCTGATTGTGATAACACTGCCAAGAAGCAACAGGAATATCTGCAACATCGACATTTTGTACAAGTAGTCCTTGGGTGTAATGAACACAGGCAGTGCTGCCAGAATCGCAATAATCAAAACCGCCCACCCAATCGCTCCCGCATGATAACCGGCCTGATAGCCGGAAGTCCCAAACAGCCCCGGCATATCGATACGAATATATGCCCATGGCAGGAAAAAGCCAAGCACGACCAATCCGATTCCCACTAATGTCATCATATCCAGGCGTGAAAAAGTATCCTGTCCGCGCATCGCACTGGAACGTCCCAATGCTTCGAGTAGCTCCGATGCTTCATCGGTGCTTATCTTGCCTTCTTCAACCATCTTTAGTGTTTTCTGTCTTTCTTCAGACGTAACAACGCCGCCTGTATTTTGATCGCTCTTGGCCACCCATCGAAAAAATTGGATAATCAGAATGGCTCCGCAAATCGCTGGCAACAAAAATAGTCCGCCCCATTTAAATGGTGGCCCTCCAAAAATGGAAATTCCAAGCATCACTGGGATCGGTATGATTAAAATCGCCAAACAAATTGATGTTAGCCAGGATAATTTAAAGACACGTCTAAAAAGAAAAAACAACCCTACCGGGATAACGATTTGAATAAGTAAAAATAATAAGCCCATTGGTGACATTTGTTACCTTCCTTTCATTGTATTTATTCCTGATTTTTCAAAAGTTTTGTCGCCTCTTTAACACTCATCTGGCCTTTGTCGATAGCGTCGAGAATCTCTTTGCGGCTCAGTTTTGATTGAGTTGGCATGTTTGCTTCGGCCTGCTGGAGCATCTGATTGATCGTATCGAGCATTTTATTGATTGTTGGATACGAAATGCCCAGTTCCTTTTCGATGCTTTTCAGGTTTCCCCGATGGGCCAGAAATACCAAAATAAATTTCTGATATTCCACCGGGAGCGAAAAGACCCCTTCGGTCAGAAATGTCCCCTGTACCTCGCTGCCGCAACCGGTACATTCAAACCGGGTTACCCGCACCTTGTCCCCGCATAAGGGACAATTCGAAGGCATCAGGATTTCTTTTGTCTCTTTATTCATACGACCTATCCGATTAACATATTTGCATTATAATCAATATTATTAATTCACCAATCAATATCTTTAACTTTTATTGTTTTTTTGAAAATCTGTGAAGAATAACTCTAAATAGGCATAAAAACGCTAAAAAACGCATTTTCCCCTGTGAATAGAAAGGGTAATTGAATTTTTTACATTCTTTTTACTTTTTCTGTAAACAGTATCAATTAAAATTACATCTAATTCGTTATAGGGAATATTTTTCGCAAGCGACATCTATGGAGCAAAATCTCCTGTATTTAACATTAACATGAAAATGGAAGGACTAAAGATGGAAACACAAAAGCATTTTTACACACTGCTCATCTGGACAGTTTTAATCACAACAGGTCCGGCTGTGGCGTTCAGTGGTTCAGGATTTGGAACAGAAGCCAATCCCTATGTAATCACGACGATCAATCAGCTTCAAGAGATGAGGAATGACCCGAACGCCTGTTATATTTTGGGAAATGACATTGATGCCACCGAGACCAAATACTGGAACGACGAAGAGGGATTTGAACCGATCGGTACATTGTCAAAGGAGAGTGCCACTGCATTCACCGGGTCTTTTGATGGTAAAGGATATGCGATAAGTAATCTATATATCAATAGAATCAATAAGGATCAACAGGCCCTGTTTGGAGTTCTGATAGGTGCCGAAGTGAAAAATGTAAATTTAACTGATGCAGATGTTACTGGTAATTATAACGTCGGAACGTTAGCGGCCCAGGCGCTCTTTGAATCACACATTCTCTTTTGCGCTGCCACTGGAAAAGTGACATTAAAACCCGGAACGGGTAGCTCCAAATCAGGGGGATTGATCGCAAGCGTAACAACGGGATCTCATATAGACATGTGTTTTTCTGATGTGGATGTGAATGCTGACACTAGAAAACAAGTTGGAGGATTAATTGGTTATTTGCGCGGAAGAGGATACACACCGATCGCAAAACTCACCAACTCGTTTTCATATGCAACCGTTACAGGGAACGGCAGTAAAGTTGCAAATCTGGTTGGAGACGCTGATGGTTCCCATGTTGATAAGTGCTATTCAAACGGAAAAGGAAAAGCGTTGATTGGCTTTAATTATCGGAGCCCTGTAATCACGAATTGCTACTGGGATAAAGAGGTCGGAGCCGCTTCAAGCCACTACGGAGGTGAGCCAATGACAACCGAGTTGATGACGCACAAGAGCACATTTGTCGACTGGGATTTTGAAGAGATCTGGTATATCGATGAGGGCGTAAGCTATCCCTACTTTAAGTACTGGTTAGAATAATCCAGCCCCAACATCTGTGAAATCTATTTAATCAGTTTCGCCAGTTCGCGGAATTTGGGGTGTTTAGCATCCCGCAGCAGTTCGAACAGCAGCATTTCCGTGGAGGTAATCACCGCCCCTTCTTTGGCCATGCGATTGATGCCGATGGTTTTGTTTTCGTTCGTCCGTGAGGATGTCGCGTCCGCCACCACATGGACATACAGGCCATGCTTAATCAGGTCCATGGCCGTCTGAAAAACACAGACATGGCTTTCGATGCCGCAGATAATGGCGGTTTGTGCCTTGAGTGCGTCAATTCGTTTCATGAATGCTTCATCGCCGCAGCAGCTAAAAGTGGACTTATCAATCGGCTCTGCACCATCCAATAAAGAAGAAAGCTCCCCCACCGTCGGCCCCAATGCCTTGGGAACCTGCTGACACCAGAGGATGGGAATGTTCAGCGCTTTGGCAATTTGTATCAGAACCGCGGAGTTCCTGACGACCTGTTCGGGATCGGCCATCACAGGCAAAAGCTTTTCCTGGATATCTACGATAACAAGGCAGGCGTTTTCAATTACCAGCATCCATTCTCCTTTTCAAATCCGGCAGTCATACTCAAAATCTGATTATTCCGTAATACGTTCAACCTGAATTCGCAGTCGAACCGTCGGCTGCGAGGGGTCAACAGCATTGACCGCCGGTTCATTTCTTCCCGTTGGAATCGGAATGGTAAAGGGAGGCATCTCAATCAGGTCATTGCTTATATCCGCAGGTTTGTCATCTCTGGCAAACATGTTCTCTTTATTGATGTTTGCCGAAGCATACTGCCCCGCTAAACGATTCAGCATTTCGGGACTGTCCTCCATCGCCAGTACCTTGATCTGTTCGGTCAGAACATTCGGAATATCCACATGACTGTCTCGCGTCTCGTCAACAACGTTCAGGGCTACTTGCTGACAATGGGGCCAGACATCTTTAAGAGAGTCGACCAGAACCGCGATCTTTTCCGGCGGCGCCGTGATCTGATACGTCGCCGAATCCCCCGTCCGGTTCGGTAAGGTAACACTGACCAAACCCTGATCAAAAATCATCTTTTCCGCATAATTGCTCACGGTCATCGGCTTCTGAGTTCTGAAAGTCAGGATGCCGTCAAAAGGAAGGGACTGGGCAACGACAGATGCGTTTGATCCTGCGGCTCCGGATCCATCGTACTGGGCCAATCCGCCTCCGACCGAGGGATAGTCCACCGGCCCCACCGAAGGCGGCTTGATGATTTCGTAAACGACAAACGACAATATCCCGATTGGCAGCAGCAGCATCGCCGCGGTTGTCAGGACACGCCGCATGAATAAATGGCCGGCGCCCACAATCGTTGGCTGTGTCGCGGGAACGGGGCGGGGGATCGGCTTGCGCTTAAGTCTCGAAAGCACACCCCTAACCAATGACGCCGGAGCAGAATCAACCGGTAACGCGCCGAGAATCTGCCGTTGCCGCTGCATCACGGCAAGCTGCTCCGCAATGGACGGATCATGCAGAAGCAGGCGGTTAAATTCATTTTTCTGACGCTCGGTCGCCTCGTCATCCACTAAGGCGCTCAGCAGTTCTTCCATCTCAATTTTGCTTTTTTCGCTCATGTCAGCACCGTTTCCAATAATTCCCGTAATTGGGTTCGTGCCCGGCTTAACCGGCTTTTGACGGTTCCGGTTTCAATCTGCAGGACGTCGGCGATCTCGGCATAGCTCATTTGCTCAATATCACGAAGCACCAACACCGCACGGAAGTCCTGACCAAGCTGACCGATTGTGTTCACAATAAGCCGGGACAGTTCTTTTTGCTGGGCCACCGCCGCCGGATCCAATCCATTGGGATCGGCCAGCATTGCCGCAAGTTTTCCTTTGTCCTGTTCTAGTCGTTCATTTTCGGCATCCAAAGAAACCGGCGACAGCTTAGAACGTCTTTTGCAATAGTTCAGTGTCAGGTTAACTGCCACCCGAAACATCCATGTATAAAAGCTGCTTTCTCTGCGAAACGTACCAATGTTCTCTAATACTTTGACAAACGTATCCTGCGTAAGTTCCGCGGCATCGTCACGATTTTGACAAATTTTATAGATTGTATTATATACTCTATCCTGATACTTGACAATAAGATGGGACATCGCCTCTGGTTGGCCCCGCTGGCACCGGCAAACCAATTGGGCATCATCTAAGCTTTTATTATCTCTATGTTTATGAAATATAGTCATGTTTTTATGTCCTGTTTTGCGACTCAACCGGATTGATGTCGCAGACGTATCTCACCCCCCAATTATACGCATTTCTAACGCTTTCGGACAGAAATTGTTTTCCCTGTTATGGCTGATACTGCATCTTAAAAAGAGCATCAAAACGCTGTTGTTTCATCATACAGTTGACTTCTAAAAGATACTTTTTATCCGGTTGCGGCACAAATTCCAAGGGCAGATAAAATTCATATTCGCGCAGAAAATCCTTCCAATGCTCATCGTTCGTGCCGGGATCATTTAAATCCTGTTCCGGCCAGATCGCCAAACGCCGGCCGCGCGGGTTCGAAGACAGCGGCAGAAATTCATACAATTCAAACCGCACAACAAAAGCGGTTTTTATCGGGGTATCCAGGGAATCAATAAGCTCGACGAGGGTTTTAATTTGCACTTTACCAGGCGCCGAAGGCACAGGAACAAACTCGGTCAAGGCCGAAATACGTATCCGTTTGACCTCGCCGGCTCGAATATCGGAATGCACGGGAACGCCTGACATGTCGCAACCGAAAAAAATGACTGCAACCACCGCCATGCATATCCGCCCAAAGACGGAATACGGCCTCGGTGGCCTACAAATCTTCATCCAGCAAATGTCCAAAACGGGCCTTCTTCGTTTGAAGATATTTGAGGTTATGTTCGCCGGGCCGTGCCTGAAGCGGGATCTGCTCGACAATGTGAATGCCGTACACCTCAAGCCGGGATACTTTCTTCGGATTGTTGGTCAGGATCCGGACATTTTTCAGCCCCAGATCCCGGCAGATCTGAGCGCCAAGACCATAATCCCGTTTATCGGCCATAAATCCGAGTTTAATATTGGCA
>Ga0272441_10007090_pt1 | contig 18373 bp, 13 predicted proteins | sample SSMProp6N_FD_193582 | JGI IMG/M metagenome (GOLD analysis project Ga0272441, IMG submission 193582) | Marine sediment archaeal communities from Little Sippewissett salt marsh, Falmouth, MA, United States - SSM-Prop-6N | ecosystem: Environmental > Aquatic > Marine > Wetlands > Sediment ... | reverse complement strand
ATGCCTCTGTTCATTGAAAAATGGAGCAGGTAGCTTAATCCGGACCTGCGGCAGTTATGGGACACCGCTTTCATGAAGAGCCTCTCACAGAACCCGAATCGTTCCGGTTTCAGCTCCCGCAGTACCGCATCGGGAACCGCCGCCTGGAGGTAGCAGCGTGTGAAATGGAGCGTAAGGTAGACCATCCTGTCGATTCCGGATTGTTTCGCTTCATCCATGAGAAGCGTCCAGTCCAACCCTGTGCCATAGGCGTCGATTGATTGGGCGATGTCGCAAAAGTAGATCAGCTTGTTCAGGGAGTGCGGTACCCTGAGGGCATGCTCGCAGAGATGAATCAGAAGATGGTGGGGGGCCATGACCCATGCACCGGTGCCGGCAATAGTCGTCCGTTTTGCCCCCTTTCTGAATTCATCAATCCTGATCGTGCCGATATAGGATTCATTCGGGATGGTTGAATTGACGAAGTGCCAGTGAACGTGAAAGGATGCCGACCGGAGTGACGGTTTCCGGTAGATAAGTGCTGTAAGGTATCCGTCCCCTTCTGTGATATTCCCGGGCGTCCGGGCCCAGGGCGCGTAATTCAGGGATTGGAGAACGCGGTCCAGGCGGTGCAGGTCTTGCTTTCGTATCAGGAGGTCGATGTCGGACATGGGCCTGAGCGCGGGATTTCCGTAAACCGGTTCGGCAAGGGCGGCCCCTTTCATGACGATGACATCGATCTGTTCCCGGTTGCATTCCGTGAGAACGGCCTTGAGATCATTCAGGGCAATACTGTTCTTTGCCGCCGTCAGGTAATAATCACGGCGAAGTTCCCTCCACACAGGGCGTGGAACCGAATCCTGATCGACGATCTGAGGAAGGGCCTGAAATACGATCGGCGCGATGCCTTCTTTCCGGGCCTTTTCCAGAAAACGGTCCCAGTCGATTGCGGAAGAGGGGGCCGTTGCAGGAGGCGCCGTGCGGCAGCATGCAATCAGAAGGGCATCTTCCGGTGCATATTGCCGGGGGTCTGACCTGTGCCGTGCGGTTATACTGCGGAGTGGTTTTCGCAAGTGTCCGAGGGGAGAGAGAAGCCTTCTGAATCCCGACAGACGGGCAATAACGAGACCGAGCAGGCGGAGACGTCCCCGATCGATCCGTTCTTTTCCGCCGTTCCGTTCACGGGCGGTGACGATACCGAGGGTATCTTCTTTTTTCACCCGTTCCGGGGTGTAACAGGCATCGCCTCTGACGATCACATCCCGTGATTTCCCCACTTCTTTGATGCCCACGACCCGGTGAAGGGCAGGATTATTCTGTGCCATCCTGTAAAGAATCACATCGCCGATCCTGATGTTTCGGGTGCCGGTCGGCCGGACTGTTGCATAATCGCCGTCCGTCAAGAATGGGTGCATGCTGAGACCGGTGACGCGAAATCGTATCGATACCCCGTTTTCGAGGAGACTGGTGCTGAGGGCGATAAGATCGGCACCGGTGCCTCTGATAGTGTTACTCATGGGAGTATACATCTCTGACAAAGTCTATGACATCGCTGTCCGGCCTGAAATAGAGATCGTAACATGCCAGTGAGGTCTCCATATCTTCAAGAAAGGCGAGGGTGTTGTTCATGCCGTTGCCGTCCCAGTAGGGGGGGAAGGACCGGGTCATCATCATGGAGATCGCTTCCGTGCCCTTTCGGGGAACGATCCTGTTTTTGTGCCCGTGCTTGAGAAAGAATATGGTTCTGACCGCCATATCCGAGAGTGAGGTCTCGGGAAAGTCGCCATGCCAGGGGGTGCCGTACATGCGGAATTCCCCCTTTTCCTTTTTCACGATGATCCTGTCGTCATTGAGTATGGTTGCGCCGGCATCCTTCCATATTTGAGCTATCGTTGATTTTCCGTGGGTCGAGTTGCCGGTAAAGAGATATCCCCGTCCTCTGTCGATTATGCCGCAGGCGTGGAAGAGCGCGCCCTGAGTGCGGGAAAGAAGCATCAGCGTGAGAATCTGGTTGAGGGGATATTTCAGCGGGTCACGACTGACGTTCCGGTGCAGCCGTTTCCCGGTGTAGTATATGTCACCGCGGTTGAGCTCCGGTTCAAGGACCACGAACTTGTGAGGAAGCAACGGAGAATCAAAGGAACGGTCCTGAAGGACGAGTTTCCCGTCCTGGAGGTAGAGGCACCAGTTGCTGCCGGAATCGAATATTTTCCTTTTTTCGCCTTTTCCCGGCGGGAGGCCGCGGCGGAGGGTGAGGGTGATGCCCCCTTCTGCAGCGTGCCGCTCATCTTTCTCCCGGGGGGCAACCTTGATCCTGAAGGCGGTCCTGTCGTAGCGAAAAGTGATGGGGATATTCCCGATTGCCGTTTCAAATTGTCCGGGGCGAGGTTCCTTCATTATTTTCTCCGCAGCCTCTCAGGTGCGACCATGCGATATCTCTCCGCAGCGGGAGAGGCTGTCACTTTCTACGAACCGACGATGGCGAGGCAGGCCTTCTTTGGATGTTTGCAGGGGAATGACGGCTGAGGGCCTTTCCCCGGCGAAGTCTTGCAGGCGGCGAGGACCGTTTCTTCCACTTCCAGCCTGACGCGCGTGATTGCAGGTGTTTCATAGGGCTTGCGTGTGAAGTCGTTCTTCATCGTTGTTCGCTCCTTTTTCCCGTTTGGTATAAAAAACTTCCGCCCGCCGGTGGGCGATTTCACAGAGGTATTCGACGGGAGTCTCGGGGTTGCCATGTTCCATCCATGCCCATCCCGGGCACTGGCCGCAGAGCGAAAGAAGATCGCACCGGCCGCAGGGATAGTCACCGCTCCGTTTCAATTCAAGAAAGGCAGGGATGGCCCGGTGCCAGCCCTCGCTGAAGGAACCCTTCCGCAGGTCGTAGGTCTGGAACCGCACCATGGAGCAGGCGCTGAGCCGTCCGTAGGGGTCGATGTTGAAGGAACTCATGCCCGCCCCGCACCGAAAGAGCCGATCGGAGGGTTCCGGTGCATCCACGTATTTTGCGCAGAACTCCCGCCACTCATCGGCGTATTTCCGTTCGGAAAGATCGAGGGCGATCACCTCGTCGGGAGCGAGCCGGTAGGCCGCCGGTGCGGCCGATCCGTCGAGCCGGTGTGTAAGCATGGCATCGAAGCGGAAATCAACCCCCAGGGTTTCGGCGAATCCTTTCATCTGGGCTATTTCATGATGGTTGACCGTCATGGCCATGGTCTTGAGTTTCAGGGGGACCTCTCGTTCGCGGAGGAGTTCAATACCCCTGTGGCAGCGGTGAAAGGAACCGGGGACCCGGGTAATCTTTTCGTAGGTGGCCACGGTGGCGCCGTAGAGCGTTATTTCGACGTACTCCGGCGGCCATTCGGCAAGATGGTCGGCGATTTCGGGAGTTAAGAGTGTGGCGTTGCTGAAGAGCGATATAAGGAACCCCTTCTTTTTCGCATGCTGATAGAGGTCAAGGAAATCTTTCCGCAGCAGCGGTTCTCCCCCGGTGATCAAAAGCCAGAGGCAGCCCGCTTCGGCCATCTGGTCGAGGACCTGACGGATTTCGCCTGTTGAGAGTTCGCTTTTCAGGGCATCGGGATTGCCGGCGCGCAGATTGCAGTAACAGTGAATACAGTTGAGATTGCACCGGAAGGTAACTTCGAGGGTTCCGCTCAGCGGCGTGCGGCCTGCATAGAGGGAATGGGCATACCGCTTGTCAAATTCCGCCAGGCCTATTGACGGTATGGAAGATGATCCGCTCATTTACGCCGTTCCGACCGCTCTGATTTCCTCGAGCTGCCCAAGGTATCCTTCTATATCACCTTCCGCCTCGGTTTGAGTGACATCGTATTCGTCCACGATCAAATGTTCTATCTCCCCGACGTTTTTTATGCCGTCGACAAGTTCCCAGATGCGTGCCGCCACGTCATTGAGCGTATAGATGCTTTCCAGGTCACCCACGTCACGACTGATCGGGACCAGAATCACTTCGTCGCCGATCTTGCGGGAAACCATCGCCTCGTTTTTTCGATAGACCCTCTTGCGAAAATCCTCATTCATGGGATGTGCATTCCTTCGGTGGATGTCGGGAGTTTAGAAAAGCTCCGGCAAAAAGTCAAATATCTTCTTGGTGATTTTCTGCCTCTCCGGGTAATTTCCTATCGCCGCGCAGTGCGCAGGTTGAACCTTCGGGATAGATGGGTGAGTCCATGCAGGAAAGCGTTTGCTGAGCATCCGTGCACGGTCCCGCGAAAGGCAGCGGGTCGAACTATAGTGAGAGGTCGTCCCTGTCGACGGCTTCTTTTACATAGAGTATGGGGTGTTCCGTCAGGTCGATGATGTTCTCTTCCTCCGCGGGGTTGCCGCGGCTGTTGAATTTCAGTCTGACCACCGGTTTCATGGGATGTTCCTTATTGGTTCCCACCACCTCATATATTTCCTTGTTGTTCAGGCGCACGAAACTTCCGATCGGGTAGAGTCCCATTTCTTCCAGAAAGGCCTTGATGATGCGTGGGGAAAAGAGCAGGTTTTTCGATTTAATCATTTCCCTGACGGAGATATGCTGTGAAAGGGCCTTGCGGTGCGGGCGATTGTGGATCATGGCTTCATAGGTGTCGACAAGTCCCATTATCTTTGCATATTCACAAATCTCGCTGCCCTTGATTCCGAGGGGATACCCGTGAGTGCCGCTCTCACGTTCATGGTGCTCGAAGGCGACGCGGGTGAGCCATGGGTTCTCCTCTGAAAAGGGCGTAAGCAGGTGCCGCCCGATTTCCGGGTGCTTCCGGACGAGGGCGATTTCCGGTTCCGTCAATTTTTCTTCTTTGCAGGTGATACTGGCAGGGATTCTGAACAATCCTATATCGTAATAGAGTGCCGACGTCCCCAGTTCCAGCAGTTTATCCTCGGCATACTGGAGGCCTGCACCGATCTTGAGTGCATAGATGAGGGCGTTTATCATGTGGGCGATGATATAGTTTTCGGAGTAATAGAAGTATATTGTCGCCTGGTATAATTTTTCAATAAGAGGGGGTGCCTTAACGACGGACTCCACCAGACCGATACCGGTGCCGATGTCGAAGGCCATTTCGTTCCATACCTGCTTTCTGACTTCAGTGAGATGGTCGACGAGCTGGGAGTGAATGCTGCCGGCGAGTTCGATATCCCGGGGTGACAGGGAAGAACCCTTTTCCCCAAGACCTTCTTTCGTTGCGATACTGCTGAAACGGACAGGATCCTGCGATGTCGTGTGTGTGGCAGTTTCACCAGACGGAGACGCATCCCTCTCTTCGCCATGATTTCTGATGATTTCAGAATAGCGTACCATGATATCCCCCAATTTCACGAATTGCTTTACCTAACAACATCCTTCCAATAATGCAATAGAAAAAAAAGTATTTTTTAAATCAATCAAGACAAACCGGTAAGCTGAATAAACCGTCGGTATTGCAGGGACGGCAGTTCTGAACAATTCAATGATTACATAATGATAAGTGTTGATGACACTGCATGATACTCGTGAGCCATCATTTTTTTCAGTCTTTGTACAGGATAGTTAAGTATGGATTGTTATTATTTTTTTCCTTTACGAGAACCCTCAATTGTGGTAGGTGACCCGTGACAAGGTAGATCGGGGTTTCAGCAATTCAACAGAATTTGTAGATTACACCACGTATATGGGGAAAATACTGGTGTATTTTTTCATATTTCACAATCATTTCAGTTGTAAACAACAGAGCGGTGTCATTACATCTTGAACCTGTGTTCCCGTGCGGATGCTTGTCGTACGTCTCTCTCCTCCGGAAGCCGCGGTATTTTAAGGAAGTTCCTGGACCCATGGTGATCAAAAAGATAACAAGTGCGTTGTGTGTCAGTGTCATTCTCGGCCTCATTATTTCCTGTACGCCCCAGACAAAGGGCGTTCCCGTGAAACAATATCTGAAGACCGCTTCCGAAGCCACCCCGGCAACGAGACAGGTCAGGCAGGAAACAAGGGAGCAGGTCGCCGCCATGAGTGCCGTAACGGAAAACGCCGTATTTACGGAAAAGCGGGGATATCCCGAGTATAAGATCGGTGCCGGTGACATAATCACCATAAAATTCATGGAGGGGGCCGAGGTCAGGGAATATGTGACGACCGTTCGTCCCGACGGCCGTATCTCCTATTCCTTTGTTGATGACTTACTGGTGGAAGGCCTTACGGCAAATGAAGTCGACGAGGCATTAACGGAGGCGCTGAAAAGATATATACGAAACCCGCGCATTGAAATTACTGTTAAGGAATTCAAGAGTAAAATTGCCCTTCTCATGGGGCAGGTTAACCGGTTCGACTGGCGGGAACGGCGCTCAGGACCGGGACGATACTTCCTTTCGGGAAAGACCACCCTGCTTGATTTGATTGTCATGGCCGGCGGCGCCATCATGGGCCAGGAGGAGAGCAACGCCGATCTGAAACGTGTCGAGCTTGTCAGAAAGGGCACGAAGTATACCATCAATCTTTTTGATGTCATGTTCAGAGCAGATGCCCTGCAGAACGTCATTATTGATGACGGTGATATCATCACCATTCCCGAACTTCCCACCTTCGGGGAGCGGGTTTATGTGCTCGGCCAGGTGGGGTCCCAGGGGATTTATCGTCTGAAGGACGCCCATGATCTGCTTGCCGCAATTTCCATCGCCGGGGGAACGACCAAGGTGGCGGTTGATTCGGATGTGAAAATTATTCGCGGCTATTCCGGGGAAAACTCCACCCCGATGATCCTTTCGGCAAATTACGATGAAATTGTGAAAAAAGGCGATATCGCACAGAATATTTCTCTCGAGGACGGTGATGTGGTCTATGTGCCGAGAACGCCGATCGGTGACATGAATGAATTTATAGCAAACACCGTCCCTCTGCTTGAGTACATGCTCTATCCCGGAGAATACAGGGATGCCTATTTTGACTATAATAATCTTCGTTTCTGATCGAGAGAAGTGGGGATGTAGAAATACACCGTGGGAACGCTAACCCCCTGGAATGGGGAAGAGTAGATAGGCTTATTGCGGAAGACCGTTTTCGTTCATTCAGGTTTTTGTATGCGGCATTTACCGATTCAACGGGACGTAATTCATGGCTCAATATGATTTAAACCTCAGAGATTACTGGTATGTGGTCAAGAAACGGAAAGTCATTATCTTCTTTACGGTGATTTCTCTGGCCGTCTTCAGTGTGCTCTTTTCTTTTTTCTGGCAGCCCGTTCCTCTCTTTCAAGCGACGGCAAGTGTCAAGGTCGAACAGAGCGGGACCGTGACGGGTCTCTATATCCAGGCGATTTCATGGTCACAGACAGACTACATGCAGACACAGGCCGCCGTTATAAAAAGCTATTATGTCATGGAGGTCGTGGCAAAACGGCTCGGCCTGATTCCATCCGATATCCCCTCTCACGAGGTGCGTGCCAACAAGGATTACCAGAAAATCATACTTGATCTTCGGGACCATGTGGAAACGGAACAGGAAGGCTACAGCAACATCATCAATATATCGACTGTTGCGGAAGATCCTCTGTATGCCCAGCGTTTCGCGAATATGGTTGCCGCCGTGTATAAGGAACAGCACGTCCTCGACATCAACAAGAGAATCTTTGAAGCCAAGAAATTTATCGAAGGACAGCTGAAGGTCGTCAGGGACCGTCTCCAGCATGCAGAAGAAGCGGTACGGGATTTCCGGGAAGGCAACAAACTTATTTCACTCAACGCGCAGACAACATCTGTCCTGAATCAGATGGCGCGGCTTGAATCTGACTATGAACGCGCGCTGGAAAGCAAAAAGAAGATTGAGGAATTGAAGAGATTGCTCACGGTAGCCGGTGATCGTCCGGTGACGGCGGATACCAGTTTTTACAGTGATGAAGTCTCGGTGCTCTACAGGAGCCTGAACGACCGTCTCGTGAAATTGATGCTGGAAAGGGAAACGCTCCTTATCACCTACACGGAAGACTACCCCCGAGTGGTCGAACTGAACAAGCAGATCGGCGAGACCATCGCAAGCATGAAGGCCCAGCTTCTGTCCCAGGAAGCAAGTATCGATATCCGGATAGGAGAGCTTGCGGGTCATATTGCCCAGCTCGATGAACAGATAAAGACGCTGCCCGAAAAAGGTCTTGAGCTTACGAGACTTGAACATGATGTGCAGGTGAATGAAGAAGTCTATCTGATGCTGGAAAAGAAGTACCAGGAATCGCTCATTCAGGAGGCGGAAAAAGTCGAGGAGGTGCAGATCGTCAGACCTGCCGTGGAGCCCACCGAGCCGATCAATCCGAGAAAAACGGCGGCGACGGGTGCCTTCGGCACCCTGATTGGTCTCATTTTAGGTGTTATTCTGGCCTATGTCGTTGAAACCTTTGATACCTCTCTCGGGGCCGTGGAGGAAATCGAGCAATTGACCGGCGTCGGCGTCCTGGGTGTTATTCCCCATGTCAATATTTCCGATATCAGATCCCACCTGATGAATGAAGGATCCGGGGAATTTGACGAGGAGACAGCAGAGCGCTATGCTCGCATTGTCACGCATTTTGCGCCCAAATCCACTCTTGCCGAGACATACAAGACCCTGAGGACCAATATCAGTTTCGCCAGCCTGGAGCATCATGTCAAGACGCTCAGCTTTGCCAGTTCTTCTCCCCGCGAAGGAAAAACGACGGTAGCGATAAATCTGGCCGTGGTGCTTGCGCAGGCGGGGAAAAAAGTCCTGCTCATCGATGCCGACATGAGAAAACCCATGATTGCCTCGGTTTTCGGAATCGGTCAGACCCCGGGACTGTCGGATGTGATCCTTGGAAATTATGAATGGGACGAGGTGGTGGTCACAATTTCGGATATCATGGTCGGCAAACTCGGTTTCGACGACATAATGAAGACTCCGGGAATCGAAAATCTCAACATTATTCCAAGCGGTTCAATTCCTCCAAATCCTGCTGAACTTGTGGGATCGGGAAGGATCGCCGAACTGCTGAGCGAGGCAAAAAGGAAGTATGACGTTATCCTCATGGATACCCCGCCACTCCTTTCAGCTACCGATGCCGCCGTCATCGGCGCAAAAATGGATGGAGTCCTCCTTGTCTACCAGGTCGGCAAGATCGGCAGGGGGATACTCAAACGTGCAAAGGCACAGCTCGATGCGGTTAATGCGAGCGTGCTCGGTGTGGTGCTGAACGGGCTGCGGGTTGAAGTAAGCCCCGATTTTGTCGGCCAGAGTCAGTATTACAAACATTATTACCATTACGGATACGGCAGGAGCAGAAAAAAGCACTCCGACCCCTCACTCTGGGAAAGACTTTCTTCTGGAGGACCGCTTTCGGTGTTCGACCGGGTGAAGGACTCAAAGGTGGGACGAAAGCTGCATTTTTAGGGGGACCCGACGAGATGGTCCGGACGACGCCGAAACGCCGGAATCTGAGTATTGGTGCAGTTCTCCTTTCTTTCATCCGGAAGATTTCTTCGAGGCAGCCAGGTGGGTGCCGTTGTGGCAGGAGAAGAACCCCAGGAGGGTGAAGAGGTCTTGAAGAATCGTGTACCTGAATTGATGAATAATGAAAAGTGAAACCAGTCATATAGATTCAGCCAGTATCACCATTATATTGATTGTTCTTGCTGTAACCGCGTTAAGCGGAATATTCATTGCACATGTACCCTTCAGTATATCGCTTCTCGTTTTGATATCTTTTGCACTCGCCCTCGCGGCGTTCATGAGTGCCGAAGTGGCGCTCTATCTCCTTATCGTCTCCATGCTCCTCAGTCCCGAATTCATGCTGGGGAGTCTCAGCAGTGAAGCGACCCTGAGCAGGGGAATCACCATCCGTTTCGATGATCTGCTGCTGGTAATAATAGGAGGAACATGGTTTTTAAAAAGCGCTATTAAAAAGGAGTTAGGCCTTTTCTTCAAAACCCCTTTGAACAGGCCGATGGGATTATACATTGCTATCTGCCTCCTCGCCACGCTTCTTGGTGCAATGATGGGGCGTGTGGACCTTACGTCGGGCATTTTCTTCGTTCTGAAATATTTCGAATACTTTATCGTCTACTTCATGGTCGTAAATCATATGTCCGAGAAGGACCAGATCGAACGTTTTCTCACAATCATGCTCTGTGTTTCGTTTATTATCTGCATAATAGCCATAGTGCAGATTCCGGGAGGTGAGCGTGTATCGGCGCCTTTTGAGGGAAGAGAAGGTGAACCGAACACCCTTGGTGGATATCTTTTGCTGATGTTCTCGATCACCCTTGGGTTGCTTGTGACGCCTCATTCTACGCGTTACAAAAATATCTTGATCGGCCTGGGTGTGCTCATGGTGGTGTCAATCCTGGCGACGTTGTCACGGAGTACCTGGCTTGCGATGGGGCCGATGTTTCTGGCGCTTATTTTTTTCAGTAAAAGAAAGATGATTATAATCGTTCCTCTTGCAATATTCTTGATTGCATCTCCCTTTGTGCTCCCGGAAAGCGTCAAAGAGCGTGCACTCCATACGGTGACACAACCCCCGCACAGGGGACAGATAGAAATAGGGAAGGTGCGACTTGATACATCAACATCGGAAAGGCTTAATTCGTGGAGATATGTGCTGGGGGAAGACTTTATCAAGCATCCCTTTTTGGGATTTGGGGTGACGGGGTACCGCTTTCTTGACGCTCAGTATCCGCGGATACTTATCGAAACGGGCATCTTTGGTTTTGTGGCGTTTTGGTTTCTTATTTATTCCATATACAAGAATGCCTTTACTATATATCGTGAGGTGTCGGACCCATTCTTCAGCGGAATCACTCTTGGATATATTGCGGGGTTTGTCGGTCTGTTGGTCCACGCAATAGGAACGAACACGTTTATTATCGTAAGAATAATGGAACCATTCTGGTTTTTGACCGCTATAGTGATTATGATGCCGGTGATCAAGTCAGAATCGGTAACAGAAACGGAAAAGAATATCGTGGGTGACTGAAGAGATAAATCGCCTGTGGCGGTTCAATGAAGGAGTAGATTTGTCAAAGCCTATAGCCGGATTTGCCGGAAATGTGTTGAAACTTACTGCGGGAAGTACCTTCGCGCAGGTACTGGGCGTTCTGGTTGCGCCAATTGTTACGCGTCTCTTTGCGCCCGAGGCATTTGGTGTCGCGGCGCTATTCGCTTCTATAGCGGGAACTATTAGAGCAATATCCTGTCTTCGATATGAACTTTCCATAATGCTTCCGGAAAACGATGAAGAAGCTGCTAACCTCCTTGGAGTAAGTATCTGTTCTGCCATTATAATAACGTGTGTGACCGTTCTGGCCATATTTGGTTTCCAGGATTCTATTGTCCAGCTGTTCAATGCACCTGAGCTTAAAAAATATTTATGGCTTCTTCCACTATCCGTTTTTCTTGCTGGAATGGTATCCGCATTAACATACTGGAATTCAAGGGCAAAAAATTTCGGGCGGCTTTCTGTTGTCCGTGTTCTTTCTTCAGGTATCACCCAAACATCGAAACTGACTTCCGGTTTTACGGGATTTGTAAGTGGTGGTGCACTTATCGTATCGACCATATTGGGGCAACTCATAGCCAGCGCGTTTTTAGGTATCCAGACAATAAAGACTGATTGGAAGTTACTAATAAAAAAAATCAATTTCAAAAGAATGAACGCCAGCGCAAGCCGTTATAGAAAGTTTCCAATTTTCAGTACATGGTCAGCACTGATAAACACCGCATCATATCAATTACCCGTTTGGATCTTGGCGATTTATTTTTCTGCCGATGTTGTTGGATATTACGCCCTCGGCAATCTTGTGCTTGGCATTCCCATGATTCTGATAGGCAGTGCCGTTTCTCAAGTCTTTTTCCAAAGAGCGGCGGAGGCGCGAAACACGACGAACGATTTGCCAGAAATCGTTCAGACTATCCTGATCAGGTTAGTTTCACTAAGCATTTTCCCGACATTACTGTTAACAATAATCGGTAAAGATGTTTTTGCCTTAACATTTGGCGTGGAATGGGCGGAAGCAGGGATGTATGTCCAAATTCTTTGCATATGGGTATTCTTCCAGTTTATCTCATCACCTCTCAGCACCATATTCGGCGTTCTTGAAAAACAGGAATCGTACCTTATGTTCGATATTCTTATTTTTGCAACTCGTTCAATAGCACTTGTCGCCGGGGGATTGACAGGAAACGTCCTGATAACTTTGGCGTTATTTTCTTTAGCCAGTGTTTCCTGTTACGGTTTTCTCTGTTTCTGGATTCTTTTGAATACGAATGTGTCTATGAAAGTTACGTTAATGAGAGTTTTTAAATACCTGTTGTATAGTGCTCCTTTAATAGGGATAGTTGCAGCGGCAAAATTCTTCTTTCACATTGGGTCGCTGTATATACTCTTATTAAGTTTGTTGGGTACAATTACCTATTATGCCGTAGTTGTAAGTGAAGACAAAACACTCCACCGGATATTTGGTTTTTGCAAATAAATATAATATCAGAATGGCAGAAAGAGATTGGTGAAGGAAGAAAAAACCGACAGAGATAACAGCAAGGTACAATTATGAACAATGTTTTATTTATAGCGTACTTTTTCCCGCCCTGCGGAGGGGGCGGTGTTCAGAGAAGTTCCAAATTTGTAAAATATCTACCAAAATTTAATTGGTGTCCTTATGTTCTTACAGTACGAGAAAGGAATTTGACAAAGGACACCACATTACTTAAAGACATACCTTCGGAGGCGAGGGTGTATGAAACATTTTCACTGGAAGAAGTATTCATAAAAGTAAAAAAAAGATCTTCTGAAGAAAAGCATACTCATAGAATTAGTAAAGGTGAGTACAGAACATCTAAAAAAGCTTTCGTGTCACGCCTTAAAAGATTTATAAACCAGTATGTATTTCAACCGGACAGCGCAATCCTATGGTTTCCCATCGCAGTATTACAGGGGTTGGAGATTCTCAAGAAAAATAGAATTGATATCATTTACGCATCAGGAAGTCCCTGGACGGATTTCCTGATCGGTGCGGCACTAAAAAAGATTTCAGGGAAGCCCCTTGTTGTTGATTTGAGAGACCCCTGGTCTCTAAGTAAAGACAAGAAAATACTCGATGAATACCTGGAACGAAAAACATTCGGGGCAGCAGATGCCATTATTATGAATAATGAATATATCAAGGATGAATATGCAAAAAAGTACAAGGAATACAGAAGGAAAATGCTTGTGATAAACAATGGTTACGACAGGGACGATTTTTATGGCGCGAAACCTGAAAGCTGCGATGATTCAAAATTCAGATGTATATATGCGGGAACTTTGCAATCAGTGACAACGGCCCATAGCTTTATGGAAGCCCTTAAGAGGCTTTTAAGAGAGCGCCCCGAGATTAAGAAGAAGTTTGAAGTCGTGTTCATCGGTTTAACCCCAGAAAATATCATTCATGACAGTGAATTAAAAAGCATCGTGAGATCGGAACAATATAAGCCACATGATGAGCTGGTGTCATTTTTGAAGAGTTCGAATTTATTATTGATTATTCTTAACCGCCAGCCAAACAATAGATGGATAACAACCGGTAAGGTGTATGAGTATTTCGCTTCCGGGACACCTATCCTGGCGATTGTACCCGAAGGGAATATCCTTTTTAATTTAATTAAAATAACGGGAACGGGATCGGTTGTAGAATATGATGACATCGAAGGTATAAAGGATTGCCTGTGGCAATATATCGAAGGTTCTCTTGGTTATCATCCCGATATGGAACGTGTCTCAAAATTTGATCGTGAAGTTCTGACGATGCAACTTGTAGAGATATTTGAGGGATGTATGTAGCAGAATGCTTTAAATATTCATCCCCTGCACCTTTGAAAATGACTATCATAGCAATGTGCTACTTTTTGAAAGTGGGGTTACTTGGAAAAGAAATTGAGAGTTCTTCAGGTAATTAATAACGTCGGGCTGGGTGGAGGAGAACAATATGTGTTCAGGCTTGCCAGGCATATGATCAGGCATGGTTTCGATACGATCTGTACCTGCCGGCCGGGGGGCGAATTCGAGGCATTGCTCAGAAAACATAATATTGAATGTTTTCCAGTTCGTCTTTCAAAAGAGCGAAACATCTTCACGGCACGGAAGATCGCCCGGTTCTGCAGGGACCGTGATATAGGGATCGTTCATGCCCACGGAGCGGTGGGGGCGCAGGCGGCGCGACTGGCATCACTCGTCTACGGTGGGCCGCGACCAATTACGACCTATCATGTCGCCATTACCAATATTACCGACATACCACCGTGGAAAAAGAAACTGTTCGCTCTATTTGACCGGATGATGAGCGTTGTCGACCGAAAAACCCTCTCCGTGTCGGGGGCGGTGAAAAACACGTTGATCCGTGAGGCCTTCTTCCAGCCGGACCGTGTCCATGTTCTCTATACGGGCATTGATATCAATGCCGTCGCCGATTGCAGAAAAAATAAATTCCGGGAAGAAATTGACGTGGCTCCCGATTCCCTGCTTGTGGGAGCGGTGGGGCGCCTCTCCGAAGAAAAGGGTATGGATATTCTTGTCGATGCGATGCCGTATATTCTCAGGGAATTTCCCTCCCTGAACCTTTTGATAGCCGGCGACGGTCCCTTAAAGGATCTGCTTCAAAGAAGGACCCGCGACAAAGGAATCGGCGCTCATATCCGTTTTCTGGGGTACCGAAATGATGTTGAACGGTTACTGTCGGATATCGATCTCCTCGTGATGCCGTCTAAAACGGAAGGCTTTCCGCTCGTTCTCCTTGAAGCGATGGCGTCGGGTACGCCGGTGGTGGCGTCCAACGTGGGCGGAATCCCCGAAATCGTGCATGACGGGCACGACGGCATCCTGGTGCCGCCGGGCGATCCCCTGTACCTGGCCGATGCGGTAATTGAGATTCTGAAGAATAGTACTTTGAGAGAAGATTTAGGCAGAAAGGCAAGGAAGAAGGCGTCACAACACTTTCTACTTGAGAAGATGCTTCTGGAACTGAATGATATTTACAGGGCACATTCTTGAAGGAACTGCCCAGGCGGCAATAGTATGAGCAGGCGGATATGTTGAACGAAGATTGCGTGAAAATCGTCCCGGTCAAAAGATGATGAAGACTCAAAAAGAATCCATATTGGTGGTTCTGGTTGCGGGGATCGGTGATCTCGTGATGGCGTCGAAGAGCCTGCGGGCTCTCAGGAGGGGGCACCCCGATGCGCGTATCGAACTTGTTACCACTTCCGACGCGGTGCCGATTGCAAAGATGTACCCCTCCATGGACCGGGTCTGGTCTTTCCCCATTCGGGAGCTGAGAACCGACAAAGTCCATTTCCTGGATGTGGTGACACTGCTTTACAGACTGCGAAGAAACACCTATGATTACGTGGTGAACCTCTTCCCCGTGAATACGTGGGCGGGCGGCCTGAAGATGGGATGTTTTTTTGCTTTACTCAGGACCGGAGTGAAAATAGGTCACAACCATAAAGGCTTTGGATTATTTGTAAACAGGAAAGTGCCTTCGAAAATATTTCGAATGCACAGGGTGGATGCAATGACCGAAATTGCATGTATGATGGGGGGTGTTCCCGACAGTAAGGGTCTCGATATTTTCTGGGAACAGTCAATTGAAAAGGAATGCAGGGGATTATTCGAGGATGACGGGATTTGGCATGAGGATCGGGTAATTGTTGCAGTAAATCCCGGAGGCGACCGGGCGACGAAGCGCTGGAGTCCTTCAAATTTTGCGTCTGTTGCCGACAGGATTGCCGGTGCCTTCGATGCGCGGATCGTTATTCTGGGTGGACCGGGCGAGGAAGACGTGGGGGAAGAGATCAGGAAGAAGATGACGAAAGAGGCTGAAAACTGTGCCGGGAAGCTCACCCTGTTCCAACTTGCCTGTGTCCTGAGCAGGTGCGATCTGCTTATTACGAACGACAGCGGTCCCATGCATATCGCGGCGGCTGTCGATACTCCCATCGTGGCATTGTTCGGGATGGGAAATCCGATGATGGTAAGCCCCTTTATGAACCCCGGGCGGTATCGTGTTATTTATAAAGATCTTGATTGCCAGCCCTGTCATAAGATGAAATGTAACAGTCTCCAGTGTTTAAACAGTATAACGCCTGATGAGGTATATGAGAAAAGTTTAGAATTATTGACGATGCGCCATTCAATTTAAAACGGGATTTTCTGACGGACGTTTCTTGTTGAACCGTGAAAACGGTGTTTCATGCGGGAATGAGATGATACGGATTCTTCACATTCACACACTTCCGGTAGTCAGCGGGTCGGGCATCAACACGTTTCTCTCCATGCAGGGGATGGACAGGAATGTCTTTGACGTCGAACTTGCCTGTGCACCCGGAGGAGATCTGATCGAGCTCGTGCAGTGCCACGGCATGAAGGTACGGCTTTTCAGAAACCTGGTTCAGCCCCTTGATCCCGCACGGGATGTGCGTTCTCTTGTCGATCTGGTCAGGTTTCTCCGGAAAAATTCCTACCATATCGTTCACACCCATAATTCCAAGGGCGGTTTCATCGGCCGCCTTGCCGCAAGGTTGGCCGGGATACCCGTCATAATCCATACGGTTCACGGTTTTGCCTTTCATGATCAGGAATCGCCCTGGAAACGGTATCTTTATCTGACCCTGGAACGAATTGCCTCTCACTGGTGCGACGTAATGATATTTGTATCCCAGCCGCTCATCGACTGGGCATTACGTGAGCAGGTGGTCGGTCGCAGGAAGATCGAAAAGATATACAGCGGCATTCAGCTCGATAAATTTAAGCCCGTTGGCGGGCAGGAACAGAAAGAAATCAGGCAACGGTGGGGGCTTGAAGGGGATGATGTCGTGATCGGCATCGTTTCCAAGCTCTGGGAGGGCAAAGGACACAGTGTTCTTATCGACGCATTTGCAGAGATAAAACGGAGTGTTGCGCGGGCGAAACTTCTCATTGTCGGTGAAGGTCATCTTTACGATGATCTGTGTAAGATGGCGAGGGGTCGAGGGGTAAGTAGTGACGTGATCTTTACGGGGTTTCAGAAGGACGTGGCCCCACTGATTGCAATATTCGATGTCGCCGTTCTTCCGTCATTCTTTGAAGGTATGGGTCGGGTGTTGCTCGAGGCCATGGCTATGGAAAAACCTGTGGTGGCAAGCCGTGTAGGCGGAATACCTGATGTGGTGGAAGACGGCGTTACCGGTATCCTTGTGAGTCCCGGTAATGCAAATGAGCTTGCACGTGCAATAAAAAAAATACTCGGGGATAGAAAACTCTCCCGGGAAATGGGAAAAGCCGGGCGAAGAAAAATGACCGAGAGCTTCAGCGCTGATTTTATGGTGAAGGAAATTAACAGAGTATACCGTACTGTCATGTATCGTAAGGGTATTACCAATGAAGAGTCCTAAAATTATCTGGCGAATACTTATCGGAAGCCTTCTTGTTTTGATGGCCGTCCCACCGGTGAAATTGTTTTATTTTGCGTCCGGTGTAAGATGGTTGTACATCTTAATCTTTTCGTTCATGGGGGCATATTTCTTTACACCAATCTGCCGGTCCCTTGCCTTCAGGCTGGGCATTCTCGACCGGCCGGGTGGCAGGAAAATCCACCAGGAACCGACGCCGCTCCTGGGCGGTATGGCAATCTGTCTCGCCTTTTCGCTCTCCCTTCTGCTGAACGGTGTCTTCCTGCCGGGCATGAAGATCATGCTGGTAGGTGCGGCCTTCATTTTCTTTATGGGGCTCTGGGATGATATCAGGCCCCTTCGGCCCCTCGTAAAGTTGTTGTTGCAGATTCTTATCACCCTTGGTGTCGTTGTCTGGGGCGACATCAGGCTTACTTTTTTTACACATTACGTATGGGCGCCCTTTATTAACATTCCACTGACGGTTCTCTGGATCGTGGGATTGACGAACGCCCTGAATTTCTTTGACGGTCTTGACGGACTCGCCACGGGAATGTCCACGATTACGGCGTTTTTCCTCGGAATGATGGCCTTCGAATCAAATCAGCCCGCCCTCGGCTGGCTGGCCATCGCCCTGATGGGGGCCTGCGTCGGGTTCCTGCCTTTTAATCTCAGAATCGGCAAGCCCGCTCTCATCTTTCTCGGCGATGCCGGCAGCACCTTTCTCGGATTTACCCTGGCGGGTCTTGCGGTGATCGGCGAATGGTCGGTCAACAGCCATTTCGTGTCGCTGACAGCGCCTGTACTGATATTCGGCGTCCTGATCTTTGACATGCTCTATGTGACGCTGTCGCGGTCCCGGAACAGCAAAAGCGGAAATATCATGACCTTGCTCATGACTCCCGGACGAGATCACCTCCACCACCGGCTCCTCTTCATGGGCTTTTCAGCCAAAGAGGCGGCCTTTACCATCTTTACGGTCTCCGCCTGCCTGGGGGTGAGTGCCCTCAT
>Ga0272441_10007089_pt1 | contig 18374 bp, 23 predicted proteins | sample SSMProp6N_FD_193582 | JGI IMG/M metagenome (GOLD analysis project Ga0272441, IMG submission 193582) | Marine sediment archaeal communities from Little Sippewissett salt marsh, Falmouth, MA, United States - SSM-Prop-6N | ecosystem: Environmental > Aquatic > Marine > Wetlands > Sediment ... | reverse complement strand
GGAACAGGGCGATAGCAAGAACGATTGCGCGGATCATGGTCAGCCTCCTGCCGTAACTGCGGCCTGGACAGAGAGCAGGTCGTTAGCCCCCGGCGCTCCGGTCGCGGCGAAGATCACCCGGAATTTAACGCACGTCGCAACGTCAACCACGACAAGCGGCGCGGCGGTGGCGCTCGCGATCGTGTCGGTGTAGAGGCTGAGGGTGCCGGCCCCGGCGCTGACTGCCCGGCTGGTGACTTGGCCGTAGTTGGTGCCATCGATCGAGCAGTAGTAGGTTCCGGTAAGGGCGGTCGCCGCGACCTCGGTGTATTGGACCGTCATTTTCAGTTGGGAGTATTGGGCGAGATCGAGGGTGCTCCCGAAGCCGAGATCGACATCGATCGTCAGGGTGGCGGCAGCCCCGTTGAGCGGCGCCCCCCGGATCAGGCCAGTGCCCCCGCCGGAAACCGGACACGTAACGTAGGGGTCGCTGCAGGTGAGCCGCTTGGACGTGACGACCTCGCCGGCCTCGGCGCTCGTCGCGATCAGGGTAACGGCCAGGGCTGCCAGGGTGGTCAGGATTCGCTTTTTCATGATTCAGCCTTTCGTGTCAGTACTCAATTATCACAAAACCGTCTGCACCGTCGCCACCGTTTTGGGTGCTCGTCGCGGCGGCGGCTGCGCCGATCCCGCCGGACCCACCTGACCCCGGGACCGTTGCCGAGTTGCCTGCCGAGTCGGTGTTGACCGGCGAGGCGCCACCACCAAGGAACGAACCGCCGCCACCGCCACCGGCGGCGATGTAGTTGACGAGTTGCCTTCCGCCCTCGCCATCGGCACCGGCGAAACCGTCCGCGCCGCCCGCGCCGCCCGCGCCTCCCGTCCCCGGCGTTGCTGCTCCGGAACCCGCGCCGCCACCCGACCCACCGTTGGCGGTGTACGTCCAAGACGCCGCCCGCGCGACCGAACTCGCCGCGCCAGCCGCTCCGGCGCCGGCGCCACCCGCGCCACCCGCGCCGACCACGATCGTGATATCCTCGGCTGGCGTCACGGTGAGCCCGCCGGCGATTGTCACCGCCCCCGCCCCACCACCGCCACCGGCTCCCGCGTCCCAATCCGCGCCATTGGGATCAGTCCCAGACCCACCGGCGCCACCGCCACCGACGACAGTCACCTGACAGCGCGTCACACCGGCCGGAACCGTCCATGTGTCGTTTGCCGTGTAGATGTCGAGCGCCCCGATCGCATTGAGCCAAGGGGAGTCCTCGGCGCGCGCCGCGAGGGCCGCGGCGAGATCGCGGATCGCGAGTATGTGAGCCGATAGGCCGACTGCGCCGGACGTCAGAGCCGCGTCGCTCGGTGGGTCCCATGATTCGCCTGCCATCTCAGTACCTCAAAAGCACGATGCCATTGCAGCCGCGGCCGCCAAACTGACTAGTCGGGTATTCGTACGCACCACCACCGCCGCCGCTTCCTGGAACGGTGTCGTTGGTCGTGTTGCTCCATTGGCTGTTTCCATTCGCGGCAGCATATTGGCGCGGCGCACCGTCGCCGAAATACGACCGGCCACCGCGGCCGCCGTATTTCACGTCGATCCCATTTGGGTATGCTGGGCTAGGTATCCCGAACGCCCCCACCAGGCCGGCACCACCATCGCCGCCGGGGATCGTCGGAACCCCGAACCCAATGTCGCCGCCGCCGGCGCCGCCGATCCCGTCGCCGCTTCCGAGGGCGCCGTTGAGTCCGCGCTTTCCACCCGCAGCTACGAGATCGCCAAACACGGTCCTGGCTCCGTCGCCGGTAACGTACCCGTCGAGGTCCGTGTTGACCGATGGGTGGGTTTGTGATGGGAACCCGCCGGATCCGATCTTGACCGAGTGCACCTCTCCCGGTGCTACTTCGATCACCTGCCGCACCATTGCGCCCGCGCCGCCACCACCGCCACCGCCGCCGTTGACCCCGAACACGCTACCGAACCCACCGGATCCGCCGCCGCCAATGAGGGTCACGTCGATTCGATAGACGTCCGCAGGAACGGCCCAGTCGAACTCGAGCGATGAATATCCCCACCATCCGGGTTGAGCGAGCCGCGGCGCATCGTCGGGACCGAGGATCACGAACGCGCCGCACCGGTTGATCCAAGGAGCGCCGGCCGCCCTCTCGGCGAGCGCCTCCGGGAGATCGCGGATCGCCCTGGCCTGGCTCGGCTTGCCCGGTTTGCCGGCTGCGAGGTCGGCGTCTATCGGTGGTGCCCAAGTAGCCATCAATCAAACCCACTGATACCCGAAATCCCCGTCGCCGGGTGATCCATCGTCGTCGGAGTAATAGGCGTTATCCTCTTTTTCTCCATCGGTCGCCGCGTCGTAATCCGGCGCGAGCTCGTCGGCCCAGATCCAAAACCGGCCAAGAAACTCAAACCGCTGCATATCGAGCCGAACGGTCTCGCCGCTCACGATCTCCTCGAGCGCGACCACCTGCCACCGCGAGGTGACAGTCGATCCGGTCTCGTCGACCACCGCCCGCGCTGTCACGTCGATAACGTCGGCGGTCGAGATCGCTCGATCTTTGGCGTCGACCTTGAGCGACAGCGTTTGCACTTGGTCGCGGAAACGGGCGAGCAGGCGGGCGGTGGTTTGGATCGCTTGCGGTCCGGTGGTCAGCCACCGCGAGAATATCTGGCGGATCCTCACGTCGCCATGCTGGTCCTCTGACTCAGCGTCAGCGTCGATGCGGCCGCGGATCGATGAATAGTTGCCGATGTCGCCGGCGGCCTTCGTCGGATCCTTCTCGTCATAGTAAAGAAAGATCCGGCTGATCCGCTGGTCGTGGTCTTCGCGTAGAACCGAGCTATCGCGTAGAACGTTGCTCTCGTCGGTGATCGTTTTGACGATATCCCCGATCGGCGGCCGCACCGCGCGGATCGGGATTAGCTGCTCGCGCTCGTCCCACCACAAGTAAAACGGGCATTGCTCTGTGAGCTCGCCGATCAGCGTCACCACCGGCATCGGCTGGGCGACCGTACCCGTGAGGGTGAACGGCGAGAGGAAGGCCTCGCCCTCATCATCCCACTGATCGGTGTCGATGAAATCGGAATCAATCGAAGTGTGATTGAGCAACAGATCGGCGGCGATGTTCCACACCTCGAGAGCCTCGTACCGGCCGACCCGTTGGCATTTCTCCTCGTCATCGTGTGCGGCGGCTGTCGTGCCGAGGCTGCTGCGGGTTACGCCGCTAAGCCGCCAGTTCACGCCGCTTGCGGCGTGGCCGGTGTACTCGAGGATCTCGTCCTCGATCCGCAGGTATCGGGTGGCGCCGGTGTTGCCGAAGTCGGCGGTCAGTTCAGACTCGGCGCAAGACACGTCTATCGCAGCCGTTTGAATGTCGGTGATCGCGCCGGCGAGCTCGATATCTGACACGGCAGGAAATTGCGTCCGCTTGCCATCGGCGAGCCGCAACGGATCCTTGGCGACCAGCACGACGCGATCCGAGCTCGGCCCTTCGATGTGGTCGAGGATATAGAGCCGCACCTGCATGTCGTCGATGTCTTGGCCCAGGTAGCCGTCATAAACCCGAACAAGGAACCGCGAGTGGTACGGGTTGCGGGCAAGCCACTTCGTCCAAAACGTGCCGCGCTCGAGCGGGTTGTATTGCTCGCCCGGAAGCTTCTCGGTCACGTCGTCCCACAATGCGAGCGGCCGCTCGGCTGAGTAGAAGTCACCAATGCTATCGTCCCACAAGTGATCTTGCAGGGTGATCGAAACCGTCGAGCGGCGACCGAGGGGAGAGGAATCGCGGCCGCCGCCTCCGACGTTGATCCTCGTCGGGTTCGTGCTGACAGAGAGCAAGGAGGGGATCGGATTCGTCTTGAAGGTGGCAAATCCTGATTCCTCGTATAGATCCCGAGGGAGCACCGCTGCGGGCTTGGCGAACCGCCAAACGAGCAGCGCGGTTGGATCGTAGTTGTCTGGATCCTGGCAACTCGATCGGGTGTTGAAACATTTCCGCGTCCCGGTGTCGTTGACGACGGCCGCGCAGGTGCCGATCCCGTAGGTGCTCGCGCAGGCCGGTTGCTCGAGCTCAACAATCTGAACCGGCTCGCGCCCGACCGTGGTCTCGTCACTCATGCCCGATCCCCTGAGCAGAGAGAGTGAAGGACATCAGGTCGCGCGGGCCGCTGTTGGTCGCCGATAGGTCGCCAAGCGTCCAGCAGTACCCGACCTCGCCGGGGAAACTCGCCGGCCGCCAGAGAATGAAAAACGGGTCCGTTCTTGCCGATTCGATGAACGGGTCGAGATATCGCCGCACCCATGCGGCGGTGAGGTTGGACCACGACCACGATCCGCTTGCGCCCGATCGGATGATCGAACGCCCGAGAAACTGCCCACGCTCGGATACGTGCGGGCGGATAACGGTCGTGCGCGAGAGAGCGAGCGGCGTGTGCCCGCCATAGAGCGGCCGCGCCATTTCGAGCGCCTTGCCGATGTAGATGACGCCGACCACCGGAGTCGACTGGCCGACGATCCGCACGCGGAATTTGTTCGATCTGGTCTCCTCGACCAACGTCATGATCGGGCGGTCGTCAGCGTGCGAGGGGAGCCCGAGCGTTGCGAGGTCGGCCCGCTCGCCGGAGTCGTACAGCGCCTTGATTTCCACGGCGGTCAGGGCCCGGTTGACGACCATCAGGTCGTCGAGCAGCGTCTGACCGTCCTCGGTCATCCGGCTGGCGCCGGCGACGTGGCCGACGTCGAGGCTCGTCACCTGCGCGAGATCCGGGAGGTTCGTCGTCTCGATTGAGGTGGCGAGCCTGCCGTCGATGTAGATCAGCTTGTTGGGCTCGCCGGAAACGCCGGGCCGTAGCACGAGGGTAATCATGTGCCAGGCACCACCCCACGCAAAAGCGGCGTCGAGGCTGTTGCCTCCGGAGTCGTCGTCGGTCGTGTAGGCGCGGACCCCGTTGGACGCGACTGGACACCAGATCCAAAGATTGTTGGCTGCGCCGGCCGACTCCCGGGCTGCCAGAAAAACCTGATTCGCTGCGCCAGGGGCTCGCGCCCAAAGGTTGACCGTGCAGTCGCCGGCGATCTGCTGGAGGATCTCTGGCTGGTAGGTCAGATCGCCGGCCCCTCGATCGCCGTCGACCCAGGTGTGGGCGACGGTGCCCTCTTCGATCTGCAGCTCGTCGACGTAGCAGGCATCGTCATCGATAGTCACGGTGGCGTAGACCGTCGAGTCGCCAGCACCTGTGGTCTCGGTCGTCTCGAGCTCGCACCAGGTGCCCGCCGGGACGTCGTCGAATTGCACGAACCCCAGCAGGCCGCTGACGTCGCCATAGAGCGCGAGAAGCAGCTGAGTTATCTCCACCGGGCAGGCAACCTTACAGCTGAACGTGTAGTCCGTCGACGGGTCGATCGCGACGGGGTCAGTCTGCAGGGCCGCGACGCCGCCACCGGCGGTCACGAGAATTGAACCTTCTCCGCTCACCGAATGGTCCGTGCTGTAGCTCGCGTCGGAACCGCCGTCAAAGTCGGTCAGGTCCTCGTCGGTGTCGCCGCCATTCCGCACGTTCTCCGGGAATAGGTTTTCGACCGCCGGCTCGACCGCGAGGGCGTGGCTGCCGAACTTCGAGCTCTGCTCGCCGAGGTAGTCACCGGCGCCGGCGTCGTAGAACGGTTTGATCGCCCAGCCGTCTGCGGCGACCCCGCGCCTCAAGGCGCCAATCGTCGCGCCGGGCGCGGCCCCGCGTGCGCCGTAGAAGTCGACGTCGAAGCGCCACAGGTCGCCGATCGTGGTGAGCACCGGGAGCGTCTGCCACGCACCATTGAGCCACGCCTGTAAGACCGCCATCGCGTGGTTTGTGTACAGGGTGTGAGCGGCGATCGCGAAGTAGTCGCAGGTCTCGGCCTCGTCAAGGTCGACCTCCCACGTCGCCGGGAGGCCGGCGCTCCAAAACGAGTAGGTCAGGGCGTTGGCAGCGGCAAGCGCCGGGTAACCGGTGAGCGCATCGGAAGCGGTGATCGCCGCCGCCCGCGCGGTGATCGAGTCGTGCCCGATCCGAGCATGGGTAAGGGGTTGACTCATTCGACCACAATCCTAGCGCCGTCGCTCACGGCCTCGTTGATTCCCTCGATCAGCGCGATCACTGTGTTGCGGCTGAACGTGTCGCCCTGCAGGTTGATCTGCATGAGTTGCGAGGCGCCGCCCTCCACACCACCGGCCGCACCACCGGCCGCCGCCGAAGATCCGCCGCCGAAAGATCCGCCACCCGTCGATCCGGATCTGACAGAAGGAGCCGCAACAGACCGCGACCCGCCCTGGAATTGTGTTGCCATGATCGTTGCGACCTGAGCCGCGGCGGCGATGGCGTGGGTCGCTGCCATCACAATGGCGATCGGAAACGGCGCGCTGCCGAGCGACATAGCAACACCCTGAGCACCGGCCAGAACGGCGCTCGCGATCGCGAACGCTTTGTGCACCTCAAACATCGCCTTGTTTTCGCGAGCGGCCGTAGCGGTCGAGTTCGCCAAGACGTTCGCGAGCTGATTCGCCGCCCCGAGGGCTTGCGAAACTGTGACATCTCTCACTTGCTCCATACCGCTTTCGCGGATCTTGGCGAGCGCATCCATGTGCTTTTTGTCGATGCCTTCGGATAGGGACGCGAACTCACGTTGGGAAAGTAGCTCTTGCTCGAGCGCCGCGTTCAGCTTGGCCAGCCGGTCGGCATAGTGCGAGTCCTCGAGCTGCGTCTCGCTCATCACATATTCGCGCAACACGTTGAGCTGTGCCTCGAGCTTGTCCTTGAGCTTTTTCGCCTCGGCCTCGGCTGCCTCGTCTTTTGCTTCCTCGCCACCACCACCGCCGAAGTCGGTGATCGCGGCGCGGGATTCGATCACCTTGGTCGCCGCCGCCTCGGCCGCCGCTTGGATCTTGGCGAAAAACTCGGTCGCCTTGTCGCTCGGCCACTCCTCCTCCGCCAGCGCTTTGAGTTGTTGGAATACGTCAGCCGTCGTCGCGTGCATGTTGGCTGAGAAATCACCCAAGGCTTTCATCAGCGGCGAATCGGCCATGAGAGCGATCGGGGTGATGTCCACCCCGGGAATTTTGTTCAGCCCGGTGATCAGCTTGTTGACGTCGGCGATCGCCAGGTCGACGAGAAACCCGATCGCTTTTGCGGTCCCTGCGAAAACATCGGCGAGCGCGGTCCCGAGTCCCCAGCCTGCGAGCTCCACCGTTTTGAAGACAATGTGGATCCCTTTGAGCGCGTCGCCGAGATAGCCAAACCCTTTGACCCCATACTCGACCACCGATTGGACCGAGCTCTTTAGTGTCTCGGTGTCGCGGGCCGTGTCCAGGAATTGATTTGAGATCGCCGTGATCACCGGCGATAGGTTGACCGCAAGCTGTTGACCGATGGCCGTCGACGCGAGCTTGACCCTGGCGAGCGCATCGTTTGCCGCCTCGACCTTGGCGGCGTCGACCTCGGAGAGCGAAAGGCCTAGCGCATCTATGTCCTGGCGCGCGGCCCGCAGCGCGTCGCCGCCGTCGAGCAGCAGGCGGGTAAACTCCCCTTGCCGGATCCCGAGGCGCCCAAGGATCTCGGCCGTGCCCTGTGACGATAGGCCGGCCTTCTCGATCGCATCGGCGATCGAGGCCATTCGCTGATCAAGATCCATCGCCGAGAGGTCTCGCGCGTCGAGCCCAAGGGTGGTCAGGGCGTCGTGCGCCTGGCCCGATCCCATCCGAGCGGCCTCGCCGAGCCGGCGGTTGAGCATTTCGGCCGCTGATGTCAGGGCGCCGGCGCTGACCCCCGCGTCGCTTGCTGCGAGCTTCAGCCCTTTCAGCCCGTTGATCGTGCCGCCCAACTGTCGCGAGAGCTTGGCCTCGGCGTCGATCGCATCCATGGAAGCGCGCACCATTGAAGTGATTTCTTTGGCGACGGCGCCGAAGGCTAGCACCTTGAGCGCGGTCCCAAGCGTCTTGGCCGAGCCCTCTACCTTGCCCAGCGACTCGGCGCCTTTGGCCGCATCTTTTCGGATCCCCGAGATGTCGGCGCCGATTGTGACTATCAAGCTGCCGATCGACATTGGGTCTCCTAATCTAGCATCGCGTCGAGCTCGTCGTACTTCTCGTCACTCAGGGTCCGGTGCGGGTCTCGCGGTAGCGTCGTGTCGTAGAGAAGGTAAAACTCCTGCACCGTCATCGCCCAGAACTGCGAGGGCTGGACCCCGAGGTGGCCAACGGCGATCTTGTAGTGCTCGGCCCAGTCGATATCCCGGAGAGCTCCGCCCCCTTCTCGGGGGCCAGTGCGTTTCCCCGGGTTGCCCTCTGCGGCAACAGCGCGAGCAAAACATCGGTCGCCGCCACAGTGAGCGCCTGGGCGTTTTCCGCGCTGTAGAGCTCGGCGTTGATGCTCTCGGCCGTCGCGTCACGATCCCGACACCCGGCCACCTGAAGGCACGTGGCGATCAAGTCCGCAAGCTGCGAGAGCGGTGGGTTGCCCTCGATTGTTCGGTTGAGCAGGCCAGCCAAGCTGATCCGTTGCTCGATCTTTTGGATCAGCGCAAATGTCGGCGTCAACCGATACTCGGTGCCGTTCCATTGGATCGTAATCTCGCTGTAGACCGGCGCCATCAGATTTTCAAAACCGCGATCGTCAGATCGGTGTGATCGTCGTATTGGAGATCGGGATCGCCGAATGCCGCTTCTGGGAAGGGCCCGATGAACCGATCGCCCGAGATCGGAACCACCACAACGATATCCTCGCGGGTGAGGGCGCCGAACCCCGGCTTGCTTGTCGTCGCCACTGCTGGCGCAACGGTAATCGTCCGGGTAGCCCCGGCGTCCGCGTTCACCGCGTGGATGAATTGCCGTTCGGACCCGTCGTTGACAAACGAGTCCCCGAGCTCCGCGGCTGCGTTGTAGGTTGCCTCGAGCCCAGTTTCAATGATGCTTTCCACACTCAGCTCTGCCATGATTTTTTCTCCTGTTACGCCCTATTACGCGGTGAACACCCAAGCGCCGGTGCTCTGGAAACTCCCAGAAAACTGGATCCGGCCGGCGGTCTCGCCGCTGATCTCGAGGCTGTTGAACCGGAAGCTTCCGGTGATTTTTCCGCCAAGGTGGAAATCGAGCTCGTCGGCGGTGATGAGGGTCGGGTCGGCCGCCGCCGCGACCCCGAGCAGGGTGTCTGCCTTCAACACCCCTTCGCAACTGACGTCGATCGACCGGACGCCGGACTCTTCCATGAGGGTCCGGAACCCGTCGTCGTCGTCGTCGGTGATGTCGATCGGCTCGTTGTTGATCGAGAACGTCTTGCTCACGACGTTGGCGATCTTGACACCGCTTCGCTTGATGTACATTCCTCGTCCTGGTCCAGCGGCCATAATTTCACCTCACGATGTCATCGAGTAGGACGCGGAAGCGCTGCACCCCGTGCTGGGTAAGCCCGTCGTCGTCCAAAAAGGTTTCTTGGGATTCAATCTCACAGTCGACATAAACCGAGCTCGCCACCGTCAGCGGCTCACGGTGGAGCGCCGCGTAGGTGGCTTGTTGGATCTGCTTGGTTTCTTTTTCGCCACGGTATCGGCTCCAAGCGTGCACCGTCAAAACGTGGTCGGTGTCGAGACTGTCGTCGACGCTGTGCGGATTGGCGATGTCCTCGCCGATCACCACGTAGGGAAAAACCGCGTCTTGCGGCACGTGGTCATAGACCGCGGTGGCGATCGCCATCAGGTCGGCGTATCCGGTGAGGCGATCATAAATCGCCTGCTGCAGGTCCCAGGATCTCACGTCGCAACCCCCCGCTCGGCGATCAGGTGCACGAACTCCGGGTGCTCTTGCGGGAGAAACGCCGCGGCGATGTTGTAGGCCTCGGCGCCGTAGGTGATCCGTTTGCCGACCACCACACCGGGATCAACGTCGGCCTGGTAACGGGTGTAAATCTCGTGGGTTACCGCTGACTCGCGCCGCATCCCCTCGAGGCGCTGGCTCCCGCTCAGCGGCCGGATCTGGCACCAGAGCTTGCGCTCGGTCGCCCAGGTGATCGCCTCGCCGCCGCCGCCATCCTCGAAGGTGGCGCGGCCCTGCAGGTCGGCATAGTGCCGCATGGCGCCGGTGCGAATGTAGGGCGCGCTGGTCACTTCGAGAGCCTCTGGCGCTTGGCGCGCTTCTCGAGTTGTTTGACAACCTGGCGACCTACTTCCTCTCCGATGTCCTTTTTGTAGGTTGCGCGGGCGGCCTCGGTCGCCGGCCCAACGAACGGCTTGGCCGCCGCGGTTGGCGTGCCGTATTCCACCATGTGCCAGTAAAAGGCATCGTGCTTCGCTTCATTGCCTTTCGTGATGTAGATCGAGGCCTCGATACTATCGCGAGTCCCGCGGCGCTTCTTTGACACGATGGCCTTGCGCAGCGTCCCGGTGCGCCTGGGGGCCGCCCGCCGGATCTCGTTCCGGAGGTTGGCCGCGATCTTGGTCGTTGCGCGCCGAAGGATCGCGGTAGCCTCTCGCGGCAAAAATCCTGTGAGCTGATCCTTCACAAAGTCCATCCCCTGGACCATCCCGGGCTTGATCGCCATCAGGATCGAACCCTCCAATTATCGAGCATCCGGTCAGCATGAGGCAGGCGGTTGCTGGCGAACCCAAGGACCGAGGTTTCGCGGTCGCGGTAAAGCTCGCCGATCCGCATTAGCAGCCATTGACGGATCGCCCTCGGGACCGCGTCGGCGTCGGCGTACCCGGCGACGTAGTCGACCCGAACCGAGTCGATCCCGCCCTTGATGCCGCTCGGCCATCCGATGTTGCCGTCTGGCCAAATCAGCGCTGGCTCGGCGGTCAGGTCGTACATGAGGCCGATATCGTCGGTTGGGGCCGCTGGATCGTAAATCACGACCGAAGAGTCATCTTGATCGCGGATCGTGATCTTTGTGATCGACGTCACCGGCGGCCCAGGGAGATAGACGATCGGGGGAGGGTACCCGTCGAGGGTAAGGCGCAGCGTGCGTGTGATGAGCGAACGGCCAAGCCACCCGTGCGGCGCATCGATCTCATCCGTCGCCGCGCGGATCAGATCCTCGAGCTCGGTGTCCTCGCCGACGTGGTCGATCCGCAGGTGCTTTTTGACCCCGCTCTCCCCGTCGACCTCGAGCGGGTAGGATGCCGGCGGGGTAACCACCGACACCCTGCCGATATCCCACTGCGCGGAGGTTGGCATAGCTGGCTACTTGCTTCCCCGCTTGCGCTTGCGCTTGGGCTTACCCTCTGGCTCGGCTGGCTCGGGCTCGGGCTCGGGTTTGAGCTCGGTAGCTCCCGTCTCTGGCTCGGCTGGCTCGGCTGGCTCGGGCTCGTCAATTGCCGGCGCCCTGAGACACTTCGCCGCGATCAGCCTGTCGGCGACGGCCTGAGTAGGCGGGGTCCAGGTCCCCGGCGGGCTGACGAGCCTACCGTGGGATCTGAACGCGGAGATAATCCGGTGCGGCCGCATCGCTAGAGCACCGTCCAACAGGCCGCGACCTGTTCGTCAACCGCACCCCCGCCGGTGGCCTCCTCGCGGGTGAGCTCGCCGGCGACCACGATGGTGCCGCCGGTGGTTGCCCTGAGCGCAACGTGACTGTAGCCAGCGGAAAGCTGGGCGGCGTCGATCTCGACGATCGCGATCGCCTCGAGGGTCGAGGGGACGATCGTGGCGTCGCAAGCGGTGAGGCTGATCACGACCTCCCCAGGCTCGGCCGCCGTCAGGATGCAGGTCGTGGTGCTCGGCGTGGCGAGGATCCAGTCGCCGAGCAAATGATTGATTGCCGCGGCGAGCTCGACCATCGCGGCTGTGTCATTTGCGCCGCTCGCGAACTCCCCGGCGTCGATGTCGGGGGTCGTGTCCTCGCAAATAAAGACCGCGCTCTCGTCGTCGCCGTTGCGCTTGTGGGCGGTGACGGTGACGGTGGTCGTCCCGTCGACGATCGTGTTGCCGGTCAGGAGGGCGCGGGTTGCCCGCAGGCTCCCGGTGATCGTCGCGGCGGCGCCGGTCAGCACCTGAGCGCCGGTCGCGGCCGCGTCGGTCGCCTCCATGACCTGGGCGATCGCCGTCACGGTGTCAGCGATCGCCGCGGCGTTCATCTTGAAGAGGGCGCGCTTCCACCCCTTCATGCCGTGATACCCGCCGGTCGCGTTGGTGGTGGCAAGAGAGATCGGATTGAGCGCGCTGTCGATCTTGATGTGCTCGCTCAGTTTTCCGTTGGTGAGGTTGGTCATAACGTATCGCTCCGCTGGGCGCGTGCTGCGCCCGAATTAGGTTTGCTTGTCACTAGGCAGGGACGTCGAGCACGACGAAGGGCGAGACCTGGACGCCGTTGACGAGCTCGAAGGGTGCCTGCAGCCACGGGCCGCCGTCGTTGAGCATGAAGATTTTGACGCGCCTGCGGTTGGTCGTGAAGTCCGTGTTGATGAATCCGACATCGACGAACGGGCCGCTCCCGTCCTTGATCACATAGTAGGGGTTGGGCTGGACCAGGGCTACGTCGCCGAGCACGCCAACCGCGGACGCGAACTCGTACGGCATCGCCGGGAGCCCCCAGAGGGTGTTGGGGCTGCCCGGGACAACGCTCGACTGCCAGACCAAGTTGTTGTTGCCGTCGACCATCTGCATGAGCTGGGCGATGAGCAGCGGGTTGTAGAGCCAGAACGCCGAGCCGCCGCGCTGCAACTTGCGAGCGGCCATGTTGGCCACGTCGGGGAGAGTGAACGTATTGGCCACCGCCCGGTTGACACGGTAGGTCGCGCCCGAGTTGAGGATCCCGAGGAACTGAGCGACGCCGGTGCCGTTGTAGCACTCGTTTTCGAGCGCTGCGTTCATGGCCGCCCCGAGCAGGGTCTGAGCCATACCCATTGCGCCGGACCAGTTGCGGATCAGCTGGTCGGTGAGGGCGATGTGTCCGGCGATCTCGCTCGGGGTCCACTTCGCTTGTTTCAAGTCGAAATCGGTTTCGGGCTTGGCCTCTCCCTCTCCGATCCGCGAGACGGTCACGCCGCCCTGCTGGTTGGCGTCCTGGTCGAGCATCGGCAGCGTGACCGCGGCGTCCGGGGAGCTCCCCGGCGGGAGGTGCATGGCGCTGGCGAGGATCGGGGTTTGCGCCGGATCGACTTGCAGCAGCTGCGCGCGGAATTCGTCAGGCACCATGAAACCGCCCTTGGTCCCGACGTCCATGCTCTGCTCGCCGTGAATGTCGAGTTGTTGGAACTCGAGGCGCTGGTCGGAGATCCCGCCGCCGCTGCGAGCGATGGCAACCGCGGCCAAAAACTCCTCGAAGCACTCAAACTTTCGCTTGGCCTCCGGGGCCACCGGCGCGATCGGAACGTTGTCGTCGACCACCTGGGCCGCACCGACCGAACGCCGCGGCTCGGCGAGTCGGGTGCGGGCTTTTTCCATCGCCTCGGTCCGCTTGACCTGGGCGTCGAGCTTCTCGAAATCGGTGCTGGCCTGCTCGAACTCGGTCGCCTGCTCGTCGGTGAGCTCTGTTCCTTCGGTCTCGATCGCGGCGATCTTCGCCATCTGGTCGGCCAGCTCGTTTCGCTTCGCGCGGAGTTGCTCCAAATTCATGTTCTTGCCCTTGCTCGAGCGGCTCGCGCTCGGCGTTGAGTGTTTGGTTGCGGCGCGGCGAACCGGGCCAAAGTTTCATCGAAGGTTGCGATCCGGTCGATCATGCCAGCGGCGAGGGCGCGCTCGGAGCTCAGCACACGGCCTTGGCCATAGTCGGCCTCGACCATTTTGGGTGAGACGCCACGACCGGCGGCGACGTCGGCGACGAAATCGCGATAGGATTCGTCGACGCGCTCTTGATAGTGCGCTCGGGTCTCGTCGCTGAGAGGCTCGAAGGGGCTGCCCTCGGCCTTGTGCTTGCCGGCTGAAATGATCGTGTGCTTGATGCCCTCTTTTTCGAGAGCGGCGCTAAGGTCCTCGTGGATGGCAAGAACGCCGATCGAGCCGGTGATGCCGCCTGGTGTCGAGACGACCTCGGTCGCCTGCGATGCGACCCAATAGGCCGCGCTGGCGGCGATAGAGTCGACCTGTGCGATAACCGGCTTGACGTCGCGGGCCGTGCGCACCTTGGCCGCGAGCTCACGGGTGCCGCTGACTGATCCGCCCGGCGAGTCGATGTCGAGCACGATCGCCTTGATCGAGCTGTCGGCCGCGGCTCTATCGATCAGCCGGCCGGTCTCGTCGGTCGAGACCGATGTCCCGGTCGAGTCGCCAGGCAGGCTTCGCTGCGCCATGACGCCGATCAAAGGGATCAGGGCCACCCGGCCGCCCTGCTGTCGGACCGCGCGCTCCCGCGGCGCGCTCATTTTCTGGGCGGCGTCGCCGGCGGCGCGCTCGGCCAAGTAGGCTATGATCTCGTGAGCTTTTGCGGTTTCAATCGCCCAAGGCTCTTGAGCGATCCAAGCGATGAGGTGTTCGAGGCGCAATTGGTCTCCCAAGGATCCAACTTCTGGATCCGGAAAACCCGCGCATCGAGTGCTTCGGTAGCCGGGTGATCAAGGTATGCGCGAAATAGCCGCGACCTGTCAACTCAAAATTTCTGTGTGGTCCGAACTTCGGATCTCACGATGCGCCCCCCTTGTAGGTGGAACGCCACCACACCGTGGATCCTGGCCTTTTGGTGCGACCTCAGCGTTTCAACCGCCCGCTCGAGATCCCGCTCGCGGCGGGCTCTCGCGGCCTCGTTGGTCTTGCGCTCAGTCATTCGTGCCGTCGTCCATTTCCGGTTGTGGGAAGCTCGGGATCCCGGGTTCTGCGCCCTCAAGCTCGACGTCGTCGGGGTTGAGATCCTCGAGGGCGCGCACCTCGTTGCGGCTCATCCATCCGGTGGCACGGTTGAGCGCCGCAGTATAGAACCCGGCCCGCGTCGCAGCGTCGGCGCGCAGCAGAGCGTTGACGTTGTGACGAACAAAGAGTCCGGCGGCGAGCTCGGCCGGTGAGAGTAGCTTCCGCTCGAGCTCCTGTTCCCAGCGCACCAGCCAGGGCGCGACCGTGTAGATCAGGAACCCTAGAGACATCTGCGCGATCCCCGCGCCCCAGCTCGTCGACTTCGCCTGACTTTGCAACATGTGAAGCGGCACGCCGTAGAGCCGCGCGATCTCTTCGACCTGGAAGGTGCGGGTCATCAGAAATTGAGCATCCTCCGGCGCGATCGTGGTTGCGCTGAATTTCATGCCCTCCTCGAGGATCTTGATCCTGTGCGCCTGACTCAACCCGCCCTGAGCCGCCATCGACTCGCGCAGGTTTTTCTGCGCCTCAGCCCCGAGCTTGCCCGGGTGCTCGAGAAAGCCGCCGCTCTTTGCGTCGTTCCCAAAGAACCGCGCGCCGAACTCTTCGAGCCCGAGAGCCAGGCCAACCGCCTGGCGGGCGAGAGAAAGCGGCGAGTAGCCCCGGATCCCATCAAACGCGAGCCCGTGCACGTGGGCGATGTTGGCGGTGTCGAAGTCGTATCGCAGGCCGTCGACAACCGACTCGTACCCGATGATCCTTTCGCCGCTCGGGCCGTCGCGCCCAACCGCCCTGGTCCTGTCGGGGAGCAGCGGCCACAACCCGATCGGCCGTCCGCCCTCGTCCCGCTGAATGTCTATGTAGGCGTTGCCGTACTGCAAGACGTGCGCTTGCTGCGCGCCTCGGAGATCGGCCGCGGTCATCAGTGGGTTCGGCCGCCGCAGCAGCTCGGCAACTGGGTGGTCGGATCTCTCCTCGCGCCGGTCGCCGACCCGCTGCATCACGTCGATCGGCAGCATGGCGACGGCCTCGGAGATCACCGCGATCGCGCGGTAGACCGCTGTTACCTTGAGCGCCGCCTGCTCATCCACCGCCGGCCCTGCGAACGTCGGCCCGCCGCCGCCGGTGTAGGTCGCCGAGAAGAAACCATCTGAGCCGACACCAGGCGAGCCGCCCCACGAAATCCCAAACAGTGAAGCTGCGAAGCTCATTTGCCATCCCTCGGCGCCATTGCCTCGGCGCGACCACGGGCGAGCGCTGCCAGGAGCAGCAGAGCGCCACCCGTGATCCAGCCCGCCGCCGGAAGTAGATCCCAAGCGCCGTAGGCCATCGCCGCGGCGCCAGTCAAAAGCATAATGTCGGTTGCGACTCTCATAGGTCTATCTCCACTATACCACGTTCCTGATAAACTGACGGGCCCGCGGTCGCCTCGATCAGCATTCCAGATCCGCCGAACGCCATCGCCAGGGCTTGGATACCGTCGATCCGTCCGGTCGCCCGGGATTTGTCCAGCTTGCGATTTCCGGCTGGGTCTCTGACCGCCCGCGCGTTGGCCGCGCACCAGGTGAGCACCGGGTTTCCGCCGTGCCTCAGGTTGCCGTTGAGCAAAGCGCCCTCGAGCGCGTCGATCGCCGGTGCCATGTCGCGGAACCCTTGACCGTGCGGTCGGAGCGGGACCACCTCGAGGATCCGCTCGGCCATATCTTCGGCGCTGGTGTCGATCCCAATCAGGCGGGCGAGCTCTTTCTTAAATACGTCCATTCGCCACCGGTCGAAGGCCACCGCGCCGACGTCGCACTCGCCGCAGAGATCGAGCAGCCGAGCCGCCGGGATCTCGTAGTCGACCGAGGCGCCGGGTGTCAGGGTGATCAATCCCTCGGCCGCCCACACGTCATAGGGCGCGCGGTCGTTGCGAGATCGCTCGACCACTCCGACCGATGGCGCGAAAAACTCAACCCACACGTGCCAGACCTTCTCCTCGTCCTCGGCGATGTAGGCGAGAGCTGTCAGGTCGTTTCTGGCTGAGAGGTCGAGGCCGGCGTACACGGTACGGCTGCGAGCTGCGAGGTCAGGCTCGCCGGCGCAGGCGGCCCACACGGCGCGGGAGATCAGCGGCGAGGTTGGGTCGATCCGCTGATTCAGATTGTAATTTCGGAACGTCGCCTCGAGCGCCGGCATTCGCTTTGCGCGCTTGGCCTTGGCCTGCATCGAGGCCGCCGAGAGGAAATCACCATAGGCCGGGTTGGCCTGGCGCATCGCTACCTCAGAGAAAGCCCAGTCCTTATCCTCTTCGTGGCCGGTGTCGTCGGCGGTCCAAAGGAATAGCACCGTTGCCGGGTCATTCTTTTTGAGCGCGTCGTCGATCAGGATCGAGAGCAGGTCGCCATCGGTCGGCGCCTGCGTACTGATGATGATCGATAACGGATCCTCGTGAGCCATATCGGCGGTCTCGATCGCGTCGAAGAGGTCGGATCGCGGGCCGCGGACCTGGCCCAGCTCGTCGTGGATCGCGAGCTTCGGGGATTTGCCGTGGGCGGTGTGGGCGTCGGCGGCGAGGGCTTTGTACACGGTCCCGCGCTCAGGACACACCAGCTCCTTGGCTGACTCGCGGCACGCCACCACCGCCCGGATCTCCTGTGATGCGCGAACCATCTTGGCGGCGAGCGCGTAGATCACTGCCGCCTGCTCGCGGGATTGGCCTGTACTGTAGAGCTGCGAGTTTTGCGTCGACTCCGGGCCGCACAAGTGGAGCAGGAGGATCGTTCCGGCGAGGGTGGTCTTCGCATTCTTTTTTGCCATCGTGATGATCGCGTATCGCGTCGGGACCACGTTGTCATAGATGCCGAGGATTATCTCGCGCTGGAATGGCCGAAGCACGAACGGCTTGCCGACGTCCTTTCCCTCGGGGATCAGTAGGTGGGTTTCGATCCACTCGATGTTGCGCTCGCCGCGGGTCACCGGCCGCGCCCCGGAGGCGGCACGAGCTCGATCGCCATGGTATCGTCATCGTCGGTGGTCACGTCGAGCACCGTCCACCCGGCGCGACCGAGCGCCCGCTCAAACGCTGTGAACTTCGCGGCGGCGAGCTCGCCCTCGGCCACCGCTTCGCACAAGGCCACGACCTCGAGGGTGGTCGGCATGGTGCCGAGCTCGCGCAGGTCGTCGAGGATCTCTTCGGCGGATCGGTCCATCATCCCTCCCACGGTTTCTTGGCCGCCGTTTTGGCCTGCAGGTCCGCGGCGTCCTGGCGCTTGCGCATTGACGGGCAGAGTCGGAGAGCTCGCTGGATCACCACCGCGATCCGGATGTGGGTCTCGCGGATTTTGAGCGCCGGGTTTGGTTGGACCCCTGGACCGACCACCTGGCCATGGGCGGCGATGTTGATATCGCACTCGCGGATATACCCCTCGGTGCGGATCAGGTCGGCGAGCAGGAGTAGGTCGCTTGCTCGGAGGCGGTCGACGGGGAGCTCGCCGACTAGAGTCTTCCACCGCTTGCGGCCGGCGGCGGTGAGACCTCTGGGTGGCGGTGGCCGCCGTGGTAGCGCGGTGGGGACCGGCGCCATAATTTCGGCTCTGCTTTTGGGTCCGCGTTTTGCCATTTTGTCTCCCGGCTAAAAACTGACGGGTTACTAGAAAGAAGGC
>Ga0272441_10007088_pt1 | contig 18376 bp, 19 predicted proteins | sample SSMProp6N_FD_193582 | JGI IMG/M metagenome (GOLD analysis project Ga0272441, IMG submission 193582) | Marine sediment archaeal communities from Little Sippewissett salt marsh, Falmouth, MA, United States - SSM-Prop-6N | ecosystem: Environmental > Aquatic > Marine > Wetlands > Sediment ... | reverse complement strand
GCCCAGGACGGCTTGGCGGCGGCCCTTTCGGCGCTTCTCGAGCTGGTGCTGGGCGTCTGGGAGGGTGTGTGGCGTCCGTGGGGCCGGTTCCGGCATCTCTCGACCGCCTCCGCCGCCCAACCCCCCCCTCGCTGCCGCCGCGTGACACTCGTCGTCAAAAAGCCGTATTCTTCAACGGGCTGCTATGCCCTACTGAAAACAAACAGGTTACGACAATAACGCCCCTTCCTGCTCGAAGGGAGAGGGTGATCTCGACTTGTCGGGATCGGGTGAGGGTGACTGGCGGCGCGCCACCCCCACCGCCGCCTCAAGCGACACCCGCCACAGAGATCAGGCGCACCCCGAAGGCCCAAGCCTTTGCGGTGGGCTGCCCGGCGGTCACCCCCCCACCAGGTAGACCCGCGTCAGGTAGATAACCAGCGTGACGGTCACGATGGAGATGACGGTCGAGACGAAGACGACCGCGGCGGCGTACTCCTCGTGGTTCTTGAACTCGGTGGCCAGGACGCTGGTGAAGACGGCCGACGGGAACGAGATGGAGACCACCAGAACGGCCAGCAGCTCGGCCCGGATGCCCAGGGCGAGGCCGACCGCCAGCCCCACCAGCGGGGCCACGAGCAGGCGCAGGACGGTCCCCACGGTGATGTTGAGAATCTTGCCGCGAATCCTGACCCGCGACAGTTGAACGCCGAGCGACAGCAGCGCGACGGGGACCAGCGCGCCCTGGAAGTAGTTGAGCGGGGTCCACAGGATGGGCACGTCGCGGCGAAGGCCGTCCCACGTCAGGCCGGCCAGGTGGAGCACCGCGCCGAGGACGAGCGCCCACGTGAGCGGCATGGTCGCGAGTCGCTTGGCAGTGGCCCACAGGCTGGGACTGTTGGACGCCGCGTTGAAGGGCCCGAGCGTGAACGCGACGAGGTTCTGCGTCATCAGGACGATGGGCTGGATGACCGGCCCGAGTCCGGGGAACGCCAGTTCCTGCACGGGGAAGCCGTAGTTGGCGGAGTTGTAGAGGATGATGGAGTTGACGAACGCGCCCCGCATGCCGCGGTCGTGCCGCAGGGCTCGCGAGCCGGCGTGGGCCAGCAGCATCAGCACACCGACCGAGATGAAGCAGAACAGGAGCACCCGTCCCAGGTCGTCGCCCGAGAGGTCCTGCGCCAGGAGCGCCTTGAAGGCCAGCGCCGGGGCGAAGACGGTCATGTAGATCCGGGCCACCGGCTCGGGCTCGACGACGCGCAGCCGGCCCAGCAGGAAGCCCACCGCCGCCATGAGGATCACCGGCGCGATGACCCCCAGGGCGATTTCCATCAGGGCATCGACGTTCATTCGGGTGCCGCTTCACAAGGGAATAGCATGGCCTCGGCGAAGAGCATCTGGAAGTCCGACCGGCCCGACAGCTCGACGTGCTCGACGCCCAGGCTGATCTCCTCACAGGTGTCGCGCAGCCGGTGGTCGAGCAGCATCATCCGGGCGCCCATGCCCGCGGCGTTGCCGACGAACCGCACCCTCTCGACCGGCACGTGGGGCAGCAGGCCCACGCAGGCGGCCCGGTCGGGGCGGATGAAGTTGCCGAACGCCCCGGCCAGGAGCACGGCATCGAGGTCCGACGGCCGCGCGCCCATCTCGGCCAGGAGCACGTGGGCTCCCGCGTGGATGGCCCCCTTGGCAAGCTGGACCTCGCGGACGTCGCGCTGCGTCAGCAGGACAGGATGGTCGCAGCCGGACTCCTCGCGGCGCGACAGCACGACGGCCGGCGCGTCGCCGTTGGTGACCACCCGCGACGCGACGTCGCCGGACAGAGAGGGCAGTTCCTCGGCCGGTTTCATTCTGCCGCCGGCGTCGATGACGCCGACCTTGAGACACGCGGCCACAGCCTCGATCAGCCCCGTGCCGCACAGGCCCAGGGGCGGCTCGTCGCCGATCGTGTGCACCTGGAGGCGCCCGTCGACGATGTCGACACGGTCGATGGCCCCCGCGGAGGCCCTCATGCCGTAGCGGATGCGCGCGCCCTCGAACGCCGGACCGGCGGCCGTGCTGCACGCCAGCAGCCGCTCGCGGTTGCCCAGGACGAGTTCGCCGTTGGTCCCGATGTCGATGACCATGCGGAGTTTGTCGGAGGCGTGCATTCCGGTGGCAAGAATGACGGCCACGGTGTCGGCCCCGACAAAGCCCGCGATGTTGGGCGCCACGTAGACGCGCCCCCGCGCATTGACGGCCAAGCCGACGTCGCGCGGCTCGGCGTAGGCCCCGTGTCGGATCGCGGCGATGAACGGCGCCCGGGCGATCTGCGTCACGTCGAGCTTGAGCACGAGGTGGGTCATCGTGGTGTTGCCCACGACGACCACCTCGTAGATGGCGGTGGGCTTGATGTCGGCCTTGCGGCACAGGTCGGCGATCAGGTCGTTGATGCAGCCCGCGGCAAGGCGGTGCAGCTCGCGCAGCCGCGCGGCCGACCCCTGGCAATACTCGATGCGCGACACCACGTCGTCGCCGCGCGACGCCTGAGGGTTCGCACACGAAGCCACGGCCACGGTCTCGCCCCGCGCGAGGTCCATCAGCGCGGCCACGACGGTCGTCGTGCCGAGGTCCACTGCGACGCCGTAGTTGGCGGCCGACGTGTCGCCTCGCTCGAAGCGAACCAGGCGATCGCCGACGACGACGGCGGTTCCCTTGAAGCCGGCCTTGCGCAGCCGGTCGGGCAATTCCCGCGCCGCGGCGATGTCGATCCGCGCGTCCACCCCCTGGTCGGCGAGGGCGTCGAGCACCCGGTCGGCGTCGGCCCGCTGGTCGGCGACGCCGGGCTCGGCCAACCGCACCGGCACCCGGCGGACGCCCGGCGCCAGGGCCACGCGAACCTCGACGCCCTCCTCCAGAATCTGCTGGTCCACCAGGAGCGTCTCTCGCGGAATGACCACGGTCATGTCGCCCGTGACGCGCGTCTGGCACGCCAGGCGGACGCTGCGCTGGAGTTCCTCTGTGGTCAACCGCTGTCGGTCGCGCGGCGTGGGGGCGGGAGTTCCCCTGGGGATTTCGACGCGGCATCCGCCGCACGTGCCCTTGCCGCCGCACGGTGCGTTCATGTCGATGCCCAGCGACCGGGCAAGTTCGAGCAGCGTCTGCCCTTCGAGAGCATCGGCCTGCCGGCCGAACGGCTGGAAGACCACGCGATGTGTCGCTGCCATGAGACTTACCGCCTCTGTCAGGCGCCCCTGCGTCATCGGAGTCACGCGACGGAAAACGCACAGTATAGCACAGCCCGGCGGATGGTCAAGGCCGCGCAGCGGGGCTCCCGGTCGGGCGTCTCACGGCAGCGCCCTGCGCGGCTGGCGATGTGTCGGCTGCTGCTACCGGTCCTGGGGATCGTGGAAGTCGGTCGGCAAGAGGTGGATGTTGTTGTAGTCAAGCAGCGTGCCCTTGGCGCGCTCGAGGCGGACCACGGCCACGTTGAGCAACGTGATCGCCTGGAGCTCGTTTCGCTCGGCCTCTTCGAAATCGCGTTGAGCACGGAGCAGTTCTTCGTTGGTCACGTCGCCGACGTCGTAGCGTGCCTGCTCGCCGTCGAGCGTGTCCTTTGACGCGATGCGGGCTTCGCGCGTGGCCACGATTTCCTGGAGATTGGTTTCCACCTCACGGATGGCGGTATTGACCTCCAGGATGACGTCCTGCGTGAGGTTTTCGAGGCCGAGCATCGCCTGGCGCAGCTCGAGCGCACTGCGACGATACTGCGACTCGGCGTAGCGGTTTCCGATGGGCACTTCGAAGACAAGGCCGGCCCCGTAGTCGGTGAAGCGCCCGGTGCCCTGCTCCTTCCACGCCTCGGCCGAGTTCTGCGCGATCGAGTTCCGGCGCCACACAAAGGTGGCGTCCAGGCGCGGCAGCAACTGGTTCCTGTCGTAGCGTTTCTGTGCCTCGACGGCCCTGATCTGGTTTCGAAGCTCCCTGAGTTCGGGCCGTTCGGCGACGGCCGTCAGCACCGCGTTGCGCGAATCCATCTCGGGTCGGAGCAACTGCGGCCCGTCGGCGGGAACGATCAGCACCTCGTCTGTCAGGTCCAACTCCGCGTCGTTCAGAACGCTCTTGATCCGGTCCGAGAGATCGCGGACGCGGTTCTGCGCGCGGATGAGCTCGGCCCGCCGGCTCGTCACGGCCGCGCGGGCGCGCGACACCTCGAGGGGCTTGGCCATCTTCTGCTCCTCGCGGCTCTTCTCCCGTCGGAGCACTTCCTCGGCCAGAGCCAGGCTGCGCTCGCGCACTTGGACGTCGCGCACGGAATAGACGAGCTCCCAGTAAACGGTTTCCAAGTCCAGGAGCACGTCCATGACCGTCGCGCGGAACGCCTCGACCGACGCGTCCCGGTTGTGCGACGCGATGTAGATCTGGGCCTTGTTCGCATCCAGCCCCATGTCCCTCAACAGCGGCTGCGTCAACTCGACCATGAAGCTCGTTGCGTAAATGGGCGACTCCTGGACGGGGCTGTTAGTCCTGAAGTAGTCCAGGTTCTCGCTGACCGCGATGCTTCCGCCAGTGGCGAACGTTTTGCGGACGCCCGTGCTGACGATGTGACTGTCCTCGAACGAGTAGCGGCTGTTGGCCATGTTGGTGAAGGCCATGTTCGGCCGATCCGTTTTCTCATAGCTGCCTTCGAGGAAGTACTCGGGGTCGAAGTCGCTTTCCGCCGCCATGATGTCCGTCTCGCTGATCGCGGGCGTGTAGCTGGCCACCTGGATGTCGAGACTGCTCCTCAGGGCCCGGCGGACGATCTCTTCCAGGGTCAGCCGCACCTTGCCGTCAGCCACCTCAAGGTTCGCGATGAAGCCTTCAAGCTCCGGCCGTTCCTGCATTCCAGCCCGGTCGGCCAGATTCTCCCTGGCCCGCTCCGAGGCAACATACCGCAGCCCGGTCGCGTCGAGCCTCGCTTGCGGCCCGCTGCGGTGCGCGCAGCCCCACACGAAGGCAAACGCGGCCACTAGCGCTATTATCAATAGTGATATCGGCGATCTTGGCATCAAGCGTGTCCGGGTCAGGTCCGCCGCTGCGTCGCACGTTCTGCGGCACACCTGGCCGCTGCGTGCGGGCCGCTCTCAGAACAGACCTCCCCCGCAGGCCAGTTCTCCCTGTCCTGGCTGCGAGGCGTGCACGAAACTCCGATTGCGACCGTGCCTATTATCGGCCCTTCGGATGTGGAATCTTCACTGATTGCGGCGGCCCACGGACGAGACAGGATCAGAAGTTTTCGCCGAACAGGTAGCATCGCGCCAGGCGCTTGCACAGTTCCCTGTTGGCGTAGATCAGCGGCAGCACCAGGCCGAGGTTGGCGTTCGGCATCTGGATGTACTCCGCGAAGGCGCGCCGCCAGGCGAACTTGAATTCCATCAGCGCGTCCTGGGGATGCGGGGACCCGAGTGCCCTGCTGATGCAATCGGCGGCTGTCCTGGCTGAGAGCATCGCCGGATAGACCCCTTCTCCGCTGACCGCCCCGGCAAACCCTCCGGCATCGCCGATAAGCACCGTGCGTTTGCCCACGTGCCCTTCAAACTCGATGGCGGCCCCCGCCGGGACTATCGCCCAAGCCGGTCGCCCCGCGCGGCATCGCCTCGGCAGAAGCTCGGCGCGCTTCAGGTCGCCGACCCAGTGCTGGAACACACTGTCGAGATTCGCCGCGCCATCTGCCCGGCACGCGACACCCGCGCTGACCCCCTCGCGCTTCGGCAGCGCCCAGGCGTATCCGCCCGTCCCGCCGTAGCCGATGGCCACGTGGTGACGCCGCTCTTTTCCGTAAAGCCGGTCCAGGGTCCGCGGCTCCACCGAGATCTCCCTTGCGAGGCAGACCACACGGCGGCCCGCCGGCCACGTTTCCCTGAGCCCGCCCAGGCGCGCTACGGTGGAGTCCGCTCCATCGGCGCCGACGAGGATGCGGCCCTCGAACCGCCGGCCCCGCGACGTTGTCACCGCCACGCCGCGCTCCGCCACGTCCACTGCGGTAACCTCCTGGCGCTGGCGGACGCGGACGCGCTCGCCGCGCCGGGCGGCCAGGTGAAGCAGCACATTGTCAAACCTGCGCCGGCTGACCGCGTAGCCCACGATGCTGCGCGGCTTGTAGACGGCCTGCTGCTGGAGATCGGAGCTGAGGAAAACGAGGCCGCGAAGCGGCGCCTCCACGAAGCGGTTGCGAGCGCCGGCCTTGCGGCGCGCCCGCTCGAGGTCGGGGAAGTCGCGGAACGCCTTGACGTTGACCCATCCAGCGCAGGGCTTGTCGCGCGGAAACCTGGCGCGGTCGAGGAGGGTGACCGTATGTCCCTTGTCCGCGAGCAGGCGAGCACAGGTGCTGCCGGCCGGCCCTGCCCCGACGATGACCACGTCAGCGTCCATGGCGGGACATCCTACCAGACGCTCGCCGACGGCTCCAGAGAGAAACGGGCGCAGGTGGGCACCATGTGGACGCGGGGGTGGAGTCGGGCGGCGCTCACTCCGCGACGCGGCCCCACTCTTTCCACAGGGCCTTCTCGGCCTCGTCGTACTTGCCGAGGCCGGCCTTGAGGCGATCGAACATCTCGCTCAGCAGTTCGGGGTCGACCGGGACGCCGTCCTTCTTGAGGTCCACGAGCGCCTTCAACGTGGTGGCGGTGCTGCGCAGGTCGGCGACCGCGTTGGCATAGTTGCGCGACGCGTCGAAGACGTTCATGGTGTCGGACTCGCGCTCGTCGGGCTTGTGGAGCAGTCGCCACGGCGCGCGGCGGATTTCGACGCTGGCGGCCTTCAACTGCTCGCTGGTCTGACGGATGTTGACCATGGCGTCGGACAGGTTCATCCGATTGGCGGCCACGAGGGCCTGGACATCGGCACTGGTGGCCTTGAGGCTGTCGAGCAGGTCGGCGAAGTCCTTCTTGGCGCGTTCGGTCAGGGCGGCCACGTTCTCGACACTGGCCTTGAGGTTCCCCCGGTTCTCATCGAGGATGTTGTTCACGCGTTCGGCGGCGCTGTTCATCCTGCCCATCGTGTCGTCGGCCTTGGCGATGATTCCGGGCATCTTCTCCTTGAGGTCGGCGGTGACGGCCGCGATGTTGTCGGTCACCTCGGCGATCTTGGGCGTCGTCTCGCGCAGGGAAACGGTGATCTCGGCGAGGTTCTCGATGGTGCGTGCGATCTCCTCGCGCTGCTTGTCGCCGATGCCGAAAGCTGCCGCGGCGGCCTCCATCATGCCGCCGCCGCGCCCGACCAGCGGCTTGGTCGCCGTGTCGTCGGCCACCTCTCCGGTCCCGACGGACTGAATGTCGACCCAGGCGGTTTCACCGATCATCGCGGCCCCGACGCCGATGTCGGCATCGCGGCGGAGAACGATCTCGCCGGGAATCTCCAGGGCCGTGAGGAACCGGTACTCCACCGCCCCCGTGGTCTCGTCCAAAACGTGTTTCGTGAGGGTCATCGCGCTCAGGCGGCCGACCTGACTGCCCCTCAGGAGGACGGGGCTGCCGCTCTTCAGGTTCGGCACGCTGTCGAACTCGACGTAGTAGATGGTCTTGGCCCGGTAGAGGTCTCCCCAGTTGCCGACCAGGATCAACATGGCCACGAGCATGACGACGGCGATGAGGATGAACAGGCCCGCGGCCAACTCGTTTCGCTTTGAACGTGCCATAGTGCTCTCCAAGCGCTTCCCGGCTTCTGTGTCCCGTTGCCGCGCGGCCCGGCGACGGCCGGAGCGGTCGCGTCAGACCTGGCCGAGGAGATCGGCCGCGTAGTCCTTGCTCGATTGCCTGAGGGGAATGGGCCCATCGGCCAGTCCCTCGACGAACTGCTTGACGCGCGGATCGCTGCTCGCGCGGATTTCGTCCGGCGTGCCCAGTGCGATCAGCTCGCCGCGGTAGAGCATCGCCATCCGGTCGGCGATGCGGAACGCGCTGGCCATGTCGTGCGTGACGACGACGCTGGTGACGCCGAGCTTCTTCGACAGGTCGCGGATGAGCGTGTCGGTCACGCCGGTGGCAATGGGGTCGAGCCCGGCGGTCGGCTCATCGTAGAACAGGATTTCCGGGTCGAGCGACACGGCGCGGGCCAGCCCGACGCGCTTTTTCATCCCGCCGGAGAGCTGGGCCGGCATCAGGTGCTCGAAGTCCCTCAGGCCCACCAGTTCGAGCTTCATCTTGACGACGATGTGGATGACGTTTTCGTCGAGCTCGGCATGCTCCCGTAGCGGCAGGGCGATGTTGTCGGCCACGGTCATCGAGTTGAAGAGAGCGCCGCTCTGAAAGAGGATGCCGAATCGCTTTCGCAGGGCGTTCATGGCCGCCTCGTCGAGCGTGGTGAGGTCCTGGCCGAAGATCCGGACACTGCCTTCCTCCGGCAGGTAGTCGCCGATCATCATCCGGAGGGTGGTGGACTTGCCGCAGCCGGAGCTGCCCATGATGACGATCGTTTCGCCTGGCATGACGGCGAGGTCGAGGCGGTCGATCACCGTGCGCCCGTCGAATCGCTTGGTGGCGCCCCTGAGTTCGATGATGGATTCCTGCGGTTCGGTCATGCCTGCGCCGGCCAGAAGTAGAAGAAGAAGACCGTGAGGATCATGTTGCACACGATGATGCCGACAATCGAGAGGACGACGCTTCGCGTTGTCGCGCGGCCGACGCCCTCGGCTCCGCCGCTGACCCGGAGCCCCTCATAGCAGGACACGAGGCTGACGAGCACGGCGAAGAAGCCGCTCTTGATGAGCCCGACCCACAGGTCTCGTGCCACGAGGACGCTGATCGTGACGTCGTAGAACTCGCGCCAGCGGAGGTTGAGCGCCGCCGTGTAGACCAGCAGCCCGCCGGCCCAGGCGACGACGTCGGCGACAAGGGTCAGGCAGGCCAGCATGACGATGCAGGCCAGGACGCGCGGCACGACCAGGAACCGGATGGGGTTCAAGCCCATGGTCTCGAGCGCCAGGATTTCCTCGCTGACCACCATGGTGCCCAGTTCGGCGGCGATGGCCGCCCCGGCGAAGCCCGACAGCACGATGGCCGCAAAGATCGGCGCCAGCTGCGGGAACACGGCCTTGACGATGATCGTCGCCAACTGGCTGAGCATGCCGTAGTCTTCGAGGATCGGGGCCAGCTCGAAGGCGAGGATCATCCCGATAAAGAGGTGCACCAGGGCGATGATCCCGATGGCCTTCACGCCCACCCGGACCATCTGGAAGCTCAGTGCGTCGAGCCGCAGCTTCGGCCGCCCAACCAGGCCGCGCAGCATCCAGCGGAGCGTGTCGAGCCCGAGGTAGCCGAGGCCGCCGACATAGCCGAGTCCGCCGGTGCCGTAGCTGCCGAGTTTCTCGATCGTGTCGCGGACGCCGAGGCTCACGCCTGGATCGCCTCCTCAACGGTATCGTGGATGGAGAAAACGGTATCGAGCCGGCTGATCTCGAACACCCCGGCCGCACGCTTGCTCAGGCTCGCCAGGCGGAGCTTGCCCTTGTAGCGGCTGGTGCTCTGAAGACACTCGACGAGGGTGGCGACGCCCGAGGAGTCGATGTAGGGCACGCCCGACATGTCGATGACAATGAGGGGCCGGCGCTCGCCGGTCAGGGCTTTCAACTCGGCGCGGAGCTTCGGGCTGACGTTCAGGTCCACCTCGCCGTCGAGGCGGACGACCGTGGCGTCACGGACCTTCTCGACGTTGACCGAGAGCGGCTTGCCGGCATCGTGGTGTGCCATCGTGCCTCCAGTTCATTCCCTTTGGGTCGACTTGCACAGACGCAGTTGCATGCCGCCGCCCGGAGCGGCGCTGTATTCCACCTCGTCCATCACCTCGCGGATGATGTGGACGCCGAGCCCGCCGGGCCGGACGTCACGCAGATCGCGCCCCTTGAACTGGTCGGGGTCGCGGACGTCGCCGTAATCGCGGATGACCACCTGGAAGCGTTCGCCGCCCGAGCCGAGGTCGGCCGTGATGTCGATCCGCTGATCGTGCCGGCCGCCGTACTGGTGCCGGATGATGTTCGTGCACGCCTCGTCGACCGCCAGGACGATGCGGAAAACCTGGTCCTCGTCGAAGCCCGCCACCTCGGCCATCTTGTCAACGAGAGCCCGCACGATGGTCATGCAGGCCGGGTCGCTGGGCACCGATAGCTGAATCGTCCCCTCTGGCGCCATGATCCTCCGTCAGCTCCCCCGGTCGGCGGGCTCATCTGCCCCGCCGCCGTCCAACGCGTCGAGCCTCGTCAACAGATCCGTGAACCTGTCCTCTTCGCCGGGGTGCTCCGCCACGTACCAAGCGGCCCATCGCCGGATGGCCGCGGCCCGCTCCCTGAGGCCGCCCTGGGCCTGGAAGTCGAAGCTCCGGCCCGCCCGGCGGTGGAGGCCGGCCGCCGCCAGAAACCGAACCCCCTCGTCCTCGTCGGCCAGCAGGTGGATCAGCCGCACGTCGGCCTCCGGGTCGACGCCCGTGGACAGCTCATAGACGGCCGCGCAGCGAATCCGCGGATCCGCAGCGGCCAGGCGCGACTCCAACGTCGGCTCGGCGCAGCCGGACGCCACAGCCACCGCACAGGCCATCAGACACACCACGACGCGCCGCTCACTCACAGGGGATCTCCCGAAGCCCCCAGACGTGGTCCCATCCCAAGAGCGAACGCCCATTTTATAGGCAGCTCCGGGCCGGTTGCAACGAAAATGCGGGGACCGTGGAGGCCAGGCTGCGGCACGAAACGGGGCGCCCTGTGAGGCCAGAACGATGCACAGCCAAGCTTGTCGCCCGCTGGCCGGCAGGTATAATGGGCACCCGTGGCCGGGCGGTTATCAATTATTCCGCGGCCCGGCCGGGTCATCCTTCATTCATTTCAAGGAGAGCCCCGCCATGGCACTGATTGTGACTCGACTGCTGTTCATTCTCGTCCTGGTGGCCGTCAGCTACGGTCTGGCACCCCGTGAGGGCGACCGGTTCTACTGCATGGTGGGGGCCATCGGCTTCAGCATCCTGGTCATCGGGCTCGACCTGCTGGCCCGCCGAAAGAGCGTGGCCATCCTGTCGGCGGTCTTCTTCGGCCTGGTGGCGGGCCTGATGGCTTCCCTGCTGCTGGGAGCCGTCATCCAGATCACCCCCGGGCTGGCCGACAAGGCCCAGTTGGCCCGGCCCCTGACGATCCTGCTGACGGTCATCCTGAGCTACGTCTGCATCAGCGTCATCATGCAGACCAAGGACGACTTCCGGTTCATCATCCCCTACATCGAGTTCGCCAAGGAGACCAAGGGCGGCCGGCCCGCCATCCTCGACACCAGCGTCATCATCGACGGACGCGTCGCCGACCTCTGCGAAACGCGGATTTTCGACTCCGAGCTGATCGTCCCCCGGTTCGTCCTCCAGGAACTCCAGACCATTGCCGACAGCCCGGACAAGCTCCGGCGGAACCGCGGCCGCCGCGGCCTCGACATGCTCAACCGCATGCAGTCCAACGAGCACATCGACATCCGCATCCACGACAGCTCGCCCATCGGAGCCGGCCAGGAGGTCGATACCCAACTGGTCAACCTGGCCAAGGACGTCGGCGGCCGGATCATCACCAACGACTACAATCTCAACAAGATCGCCCAGTTCCGCGGCGTCGCGGTGATCAACATCAACGACATGGCCAACGCCCTGAAGCCCGTCTTCCTGCCGGGCGAAACGTTCAAGGTGACCATCGTCAAGCCGGGCGAGGGCGCCGGACAGGGCGTCGGATACCTCGAAGACGGCACCATGGTCGTCGTCGAGGGCGCCCGCGACATGCAGGGCAAGGAGGTCACCCTGAGCGTGACCAGCGTCCTGCAGACCAGCGCCGGCCGCATGATCTTCGGCCGCATGGACGGCGCCCGCAGCCCGGGACGCGGACGCCACCGGCAGCGACCCGACGACGCGGGCGACACCGGCCCCAAGGACACCCCATGACCAGGACGGCTCTCATCGTGCCGGCCGCCGGCTCAGGATCGAGGTTCGGCGGGCAGATCAAGAAACCCTACGCCGAACTCGCCGGGCGGCCCATCCTGCTGCGCACGCTCGACCGCTTCGCCGGCCTCGACGCCATCACGTGCCGCATCGTCGTCGTCTCGCCCGAGGACCTCGACTTCGTCCGGTGCAATTTCCTCCACGAGCTGGAGCGGTTGGGTGTCGGGTGCCTTGTGCCCGGGGGGGCGGAGCGACACGATTCCGTCCGGGCCGGCCTGAAGCACGTGCCGGACGACTGCACGCTCGTGGCGGTGCACGACGCGGTCCGCCCGCTGGTGCCGCTCAGGGCGGCGGTCGAGGCCCTGCGCGTGGCCGAACAGGTGGGCGCCGCCTGCGTTGGCGTCCCCATGCACGACACGGTCAAGCGGGTCGGCGAGGGCGACATCGTCGCCGAAACCCTGCCGCGCGAACACCTCTGGCAGGTCCAGACCCCCCAGGTGTTCCGTACGGCCCTGCTGCGGCAGGCCTACGCCCGGTTGCACGCGCTGCCGGGCACGGCGACGGATGATGCTCAGCTCGTCGAGGCCCTCGGCCATCCGGTCGCCATGGTCGAAGGCGGCCGAGAGAACCTGAAGATCACCACCGTGGCAGACCTTCATCTGGCCGAGGCCTGGCTGAAGGCGACCGGCGAGGGATAGGGCTCCGCACACCCGCCGGCAGGTCTTGACACGACATGCCGAGCCGGTCTATAATCACAATCGGTTATGTTTCTGCGCCCGTGCTCGGGTGGTGGAATTGGCAGACACGCTACGTTGAGGTCGTAGTGCCCTACTGGGCTTGCAGGTTCAAATCCTGTCCCGAGCACCAGTTCGTTTGTAGCCGTCCATCCGTCGTGTCAGCCGCGCGCGGACCAAACGCCGCGGGTCCGGAAGCCGGGGGTACATAGCGTGACTCGCTGGGCAGTTATAGCAACGGTGGTTCTTGCGACGGCACTGGTCGCCTGGTTCGTCGCCCAGGAGCGGTGGGACTCAGGCCCGGGCCGGCTTCATGCCGCCCCGGAAGAGAGCCCCCCGGCGAAGACCCCGTTGCCGTCACCACAGGAATCCGCGCATCCTTCGGTCGGCGAGATGGTGGCCCTGGGCGCGCTGCTCGCCGTCGGCATCGGCGGACTGGTTTTGATCAGCCATCTGCACCGCCGGCGCCAGAAGGCCATCAGGGAAGCCCGCAAGAAGCACAAGGAAGAGGTCCGCTCCGCCGAGTGGACCAACCGCGACACCGACCAGCCGTGACCCCTGCCCTTCCCGTCTGCACGCTTGGCGGCACCTCGTCATCGTGCGGCCGTGACGCGATACAGTCGCTCCGCGTTAGCCACATAGATCTTGCGCAGCACGTCGAGCGGGAGGTCGAGGCCGGCCACCATGACGGGCCGGCCGGCGTCGGGGTCCTCGATGGGCGATCTCAGCAGACCGGCACCTTCCCAAAGGTGGCGATGCACGTAGTAGCGCGTGGCGTAGTCCTCGAACGCCATGTCGGACCGCCGCCCGACGACGAGGTCGCTGCCCCACAGGAGCCGGTCGGCATAGCGGATGACGAAGTCGCGCGCTTCGTCGGGCTTGGCCGACAGTTCGCGCGCCACCCACTTGGTCGCGGAGAGGTCGAAGTGAAGGTTCGCGTAGGCGTCGAGCAGCGTGCTCAGGTGGTCCAGGTGCTCGGGGTCGCCGCCCAGGTGCGCCACCTGGACCACGAGGTCGGGGTGCCGCCGGCAGCGGGCCTCGAGCTGGACGTAGGCGTCGGCCTTCGTGCCGTAGCGGGACGTGTCGCTGTACACCCGACGGAACCAGATGTCGGGGTCCGCAATGTGAACCACGGCCACCAGGCGATGCTCGACGAGGAAATCGAACACAAAATCCAGCCGCGCGTCGTCCCAGTAGAGCCCGCTGGAGGCGTTGAACTGGGGCTTGAACCAGAATTTCACGCCGCGCACGTCCTGCTCCTCGACCGCGCGACGAAGCAGGTCCAGTACCCGGCGGCGGCAGCGGGCCGTGTCGGCGATGTCCTCGTACGTCACCCGGGCGACGCCGACCACCCTGCCGGGCATGGCGGCGCGGCAGGCGGAAAGCGTCGCCAGATCCGCGATGCCTACGTACGTCCGCACGCCGTACGCCTCGGCCATCCGGACGAACTCGCCCATCATCTCCGGGGGCCGCACGTGCACGTGCGCGTCCACGATCGGGCCGTCATAGCGGGCAACGGGTGGGACGCTCACGTCGGGCACCGGCAGGTTGGCTTCCGCGGGACCGGTCATCGCTCCCCATACCACTGGTCATAGAACTGCCGGTACGATCCGTCCTTGACGCGCCGCCACCACGCCTCGTGCTCGCGGTACCAGCGGAGCGTGTCGGCCAGCCCCTTCTCAAACGTCCACCGGGGCTGCCAGCCGAGTTCGCGGACGATCCTGCTGCAATCGATGGCGTAGCGCCGGTCGTGGCCGGGCCGGTCCTTCACGAACCGAATCAGACTCTCGGGTTTGCCGACCTGGCGGAGGATTTCCCTGACGACCTCGATGTTGGGCCGCTCGCTCCGCCCGCCGATGTTGTAGACCTCCCCGGGCCGGCCCTTGGCCACCACCAGCATGAGGGCCCGGCAATGGTCCTCGACGTGAATCCAGTCGCGAACGTGCAGCCCGTCGCCGTAGACCGGAAGCGGTTTGTCCTCGAGCGCGTTGGAGACCATCAGCGGGATCAGCTTCTCGGGAAACTGGTATGGCCCGTAATTGTTCGAGCAGCGCGTGACGAGCGCCGGGAGCCCGTGAGTTTTCCACGCGGCGCGGACCAGCATGTCGGCCGCCGCCTTGCTCGCCGAGTAGGGCGAGTTGGGCGCCGGCGGCGACGATTCGGTGAAAGCCCCGTCCGTGCCGAGCGAGCCGTACACCTCGTCGGTCGAGACCTGGAGAAACCGCTGCACGCCGCGCTCGGACGCCGCGTCCAGAAGCACCTGCGTGCCCAGCACGTTCGTCTCGACGAACGGCCGCGCGTCGAGAATCGACCGGTCCACGTGGCTCTCGGCCGCGATGTTCACCACCGCGTCCACGCCGTCGCCCATGGCCTCGCGCACGGCCCGGGGGTCCTCGATCCGCCCGCGCACGAACCGGTGCCGCGCGTCGCGGCGAAGCTCAGCCAGATTCTCGAGGTTGCCGGCGTAGGTCAGGGCGTCGTAGTTGAGGATCTCGAGGTCTGCTAGCTCCCCCAGGGCCAAGCGGACGAAGTTCGAGCCGATGAACCCCGCCCCTCCGGTGACGAACCAGCGCATGCTAGCGGGCCTCCTCGCGCTCGGGCGCAGGGACCGGCGCCGGCGCGTCGGCCTTGTCCGGCTCGGCTTTCGCCGGCGGTGCCAACTCCGCGCGGACACGCGACAGGTAGGTTTTCCAGTACGCCCGCCAGCGACAGGCGAGGACGCGATTGCTGACCGGCGGCTCGGTGGGCGACCCGCCCTGCTCCGGCGGCCGGCGCATCAGGAGCGCGGCAACTTGAAAGCGTTCACCGCCGCGAAGCACCGTCAGGCTCACGGTGCCCCCTTCACCGATCTCGGTGATCCGCGCGCTGAAATGGGCGTTGTTGACGTCGCCGACGAACGGCTCGCCGTCCATTGCCGTGATCAGGTCGCCGGTCTGGAGTCCCGCCTTCTCGGCGGCCGTGTCGGCAATCACCCCCTCGACCCTCACGCCCCACTGCCGCTCGCCGAGCACGGGCTCCTCGTCGTTCGGAACGGCCCTCATGCTGATGCCGAGGAACCCCTCTCGTTGCGTGGCCCCGGCATAGAGGCGTTGCGGAACGTGGTAACGGTAGACGCGCTCAAGCCGCTTCAGCACCTCGGGGTCCGACGCCGCGGCCAGCAGCGGGTCGAGCCGCGACAGGACGCCCTCGCCCATCAGCTTCAGCCGCGACTCCGCCGACTCGCGCTCCGCCCACACCGTGTCGCCCAACAGAGACACCAGGCGAGCCAACTCGGTGCCCGTGGGCTGCGCGACGCGAGAAGCCGTCCCGACATCGTCCGCACCTGCGGCCTCATCGTCCGCCGACCACGCCGGCACGGCGGCCGCGAGAGCGAAGAGGGCGATAAGTAGCATGCAGATCCGGTTCATGCGATTCGTCCGTCCGATCCCGCCGCAGCAGTTCCACAGCCCGTCACTCGACGCCGGACTGCTTGCCCTCGGGCTCGGGCTCCTCCGACTCGTCCTCGTCGAACCCTTCCTCGTCCGGACCGGGATTGTCCATGGGCCCCTCTTCGAGCCATTCGCTGCGCGCCTCGTGCACGTTGCCCAGTACCTGGGCCTCGTCAAACTGCCGCTTCTCGGTCCCCTCCGCGCCCCCGGCCGTCCCCGCGGGCGCCTCGTCCCCGGACCGGGAGGCTTCCCACTCCTGCTGCCAGCGCTCGCGCTGCTCGTCCAGTTGTCTTCGCGTCTCGTCCTGAATCTCGTAGACCGACTTGGGCTTCTCTCGCCGGCACCCCGTGGCCACGGGAACCAGCAGCCCGACAGCCATACAGCACACCATGAGGCGTCGCCACCCGATCATGATCCCTCTCCCCGCCCGTCTTGTGGGCGTTCCGATGCGAACCACACCATTCTAGACCACCCGCCAGGCGCCGACAAGCGAAAACGATTTCCGCAACCGCACACCCTCAATACGAGCCGCGCCCGGATGACCGTACGGAAAAACGTCGAACACGCCGCGCGCCGCCACTATAATGAGACGCGCGCAACGCAAGGAGGTCCCCCCGAACGATGGACGTGGCCGACCTGCTGCTGACGAAGCCTTCGGACATGACGATGAGCCTCTACCTGAGGCCCATCCATCCGGAGTTCTTCCGCATCTTCGCCTGGCGGTCCTACAAGGCGCCGGAGTACGAAGCCGAGCTGTGGATCACCGGCCTCAGCCACGTGCTGACCGTCAGTTGCACCGGCAACGGCCGCACACGCGAAGGCTGCGTCGCCGAGATCATCGGCCCGGGCGGGATCGACCTGCCTCAGCGCGGCCTCGTGGAAAGCCTGGACCTGGCCGGCAACAACGAGAGCCGCTTCGAGCTGCGCAACGGTTTTCGCTACAGCATCAGCTTCGAGACGGAAACCTTCAGCGACGCCGATCTCTTCGCGGCCGTCTACGATGACCTCCGCAACCAGGGCGCCCGGGACGGCCTCGCCTGCGAGTACCGCATCGAGGGCGTCGACCGCACACTCTGGCCCCTGGCGATGACCATGCCGTCGCACGCGCGCGGCGGATTCCTGCTCCATGCGTTCCACGTCTTCCCCGATCACCGGTCCATCCTCAAGACACAGACGCTCATCGAGGTGCCGCCGAAGGGCCGCGCCAAGCAACGCTAGGGTCACATGTTGCTGGAAATCGCCGCGCGGGTCGGGTATGATAGCCGCGCCGCTGAGGCATAAGTGTTTAGCGTAGCTGTTCCGGACCCCCACCCCGGGGTGCCATGGCCACGCTAAAGAAGGGAAACCCCGATGAGCCGAACCGAAACCCTCGAACGCATTCGCCAGTCCGGTTGCGTGGCCGTGGTCCGGGCCCCGTCGAGCGAGCAGCTCATCGACGTGGCCCATGCCCTCCGTGACGGCGGCCTGCCGGCCATCGAGATCACCATGACCACGCCGAACGCCCTGAAGGTCATCGAACAGGTGTCGGCCGACCTCGGCGACGACGTCGTCATCGGCGTCGGTAGAGTGTTGGATGCCGAGACGGCCCGCGCCGCCATCCTGGCCGGGGCACAGTTCGTCGTCGCGCCGGTCCTCGACGTCGAGACGATCGAGATGGCCCACCGCTACGACAAGCCCTGCGTGCCCGGGGCTTACACGCCCACAGAGATCCTCACAGCCTGGACCGCCGGGGCCGACGTCGTCAAGGTCTTCCCCGCGAGCGTGGGCGGCCCGGCCTACTTCAAGGCCATCAAGGGCCCCCTGCCCCAGGTCAAGCTCTCGCCCACGGGCGGCGTCAACCTCCAGACCGCCGGCGAGTTCATCAAGGCCGGGGCCGAGTTCCTCGGCGTCGGCGGAGACCTCGTCTCCAAACAGGCCCTCGCCAAGGGCGACATGAAGTTCATCGCAACCCGCGCCGCCGAGTACGTCGAGGCCGTCCGCCAGGCCCGCAGCCAGAAGTGATCGCCACCACCGTCACGCAGTAAGAAACTATCTCAAGAGGGTGCCACGGCGGCCCCGTTTGCCGTTGCCGTCGTAGGGGCACGGCCTGCCGTGCCCGGCCGTTCGCCGTTGCTGTTGTAGGGGCGGGCCTCGTGTCCGCCCGGTCGTTCACCGTTGAATGCGCTGCGATCGCCGGTGTGCCCTTCAGCAGGCTGGCAACGTGGCACTACTCGGGGATCTCGCCGCGCCGGTATTGGGCCGAGCGGCGGTAGTAGGTCCACGCCGAGGGAAGGAAGAAACACACGAAACCCGCGCTCGCCACGGCGAACCCCGCGATGTAGA
>Ga0272441_10007087_pt1 | contig 18376 bp, 17 predicted proteins | sample SSMProp6N_FD_193582 | JGI IMG/M metagenome (GOLD analysis project Ga0272441, IMG submission 193582) | Marine sediment archaeal communities from Little Sippewissett salt marsh, Falmouth, MA, United States - SSM-Prop-6N | ecosystem: Environmental > Aquatic > Marine > Wetlands > Sediment ... | reverse complement strand
GAGAACCCCAATGCGACGGGCTCCTGCGGCTGCGGAACGTCCTTCTCGGTCTGACCATCGCGTGATCGACTCCCGCCTTGAGGTTCGAGCCGTTCCGGTGGGTCCCTTCCAGGCCAACTGTTTTCTCGTGCGATCCGGTGACGACGTAGTGGTCGTCGATCCCGGCGCGGAGCCGGACAGGATCGCGGCCCTCCTCGATGCGTGGGAGGCCGACCCACAGGCCATCGTTCTGACGCACGCCCACGTCGATCATGTAGGGGGGGTCGCGGGGCTGGTGCGCAGGTACGGAATCCCGGTCTACGTCCACGCGGCCGATCTCCCGCTGTACGAGAGGGCATCCGAGCACGGAGCGATGTTCGGCGTTCCCGTCGAGGCACCGCCCCAGCCGGATCACTGGCTGGAGCACGGACAGAACCTGGCATTCGGATCGATCGAGCTCGAGGTCCGTCACGCGCCCGGCCACTCGCCGGGCGGAGTCGTGCTCGTGGGCGACGCGGAGGCCTTCGTAGGCGACTGCGTGTTCGCCGGGTCGATCGGACGGACTGACCTCCCGGGGGGTGACACGGGAACGTTGCTTCGCTCGATCCGCGAGCAGATCCTGACCCTTCCACCCGCCACGACCCTCTATTCCGGGCACGGACCGGCCACCACGGTCGAGACGGAGGCCGATTCGAATCCGTTTGTGGGCCGGAACGCGACCTGGGGCTGATGCTACCTCCCGAGGACTCCCGCCCGGAAGCCGACTCGGAAGGTGCGGTCAAGGCAGAGGCCGGTCCCAAGAACCCGCCGCGTCCCAGGGCCGAGGTCACGGAGCGGCTTTCCGAGATGCGCTGGGTGCTGGGTGGTTTCGAGCGTGCCCTCGTGCTGACGCACGACAACCCCGATCCCGATGCCATCGCTTCGGCTGCGGGCCTCGCGTTCCTCATCGAACGTATCTCGGGGATTTCGGTGACCGTGGCGTTCGGTGGGATCATCGGACGAGCCGAGAACCGGTCCCTGATGGAAGAGCTGGGTGTGCCGTTCGAGCGAATCGAGACCATCGATATCGCCCCGGACACAGCCATCGCCATGGTGGACACGCAGCCGGGGGCCGGTAACAACTCGCTGCAGCCCGGGCGAAAGGCGACCGTGGTGCTCGACCACCACCCTCCACGGCCCGAGGGGGAAGCGCCGGCGTTCACCGACATTCGGCCCCGGTACGGCGCCTCGGCTTCCATGATCGTCGAGTACCTTCGGGCGGCCCGTCTCGAGCCGGACCGGAAGCTCGCCACGGCCCTGTTCTACGGCATCCAGTCCGAGACCATGGACCTCGGTCGCGAGGCCTCCGATGAGGATGTGGCGGCCAGCATCTTCCTCTATCCGCGCACGGACCCCGCGGCTATTTCGCGTATTCGACACGCACGCGTTCCACGGGGCGTGTACCGGTCGATCCACGAGGGGCTGGAGCGGGCCTGGAGCCGGGGAGACGTCGTGTTCGTTCCCCTGGGCACGCTCGAGTACCCCGATCTCGTGGCCCAGCTGGCGGACCTGTTTCTCAGGGTCCACGGGGTGGACTGGGTCATCGCCGCCGGGCTCTACAAGGAGAGCCTCCTGATCTCCGTGCGGGCCCATCGCAGCGATGCTCACGCGGGGGACGTGGTCCAGGGGGTGGTCGGGGACCGGGGTTCGGCCGGTGGCCACGGAGAGATGGCCGGGGGGCGAATCGACCTCGAGGGCACGCCCGATGTCGATCCTGACCGCTTGATCGCGGAGGTGTTCGATCAGTTCGCGCTCGCCCTGAACGTGGGAGGGCTTCCGCCGCAGTCCCTCATCGCGGTCTCACCCGACCCGGACGAGACGCCGTGATCCGGATCGGTCTCACCGGCACCATGGGCGCCGGCAAGAGCACCGTGGGCGACCTGTTCGAGTCGTGGGGGGCACACCGAGTCGACGCCGACATCCTGGCGCGCCGCGTGGTGGAGCCCGGGCAGCCGGGCCTCGTGGCGATTCGTGAGACGTTCGGCGACGGGATGCTGCGAGCCGACGGGACGCTGGATCGGGCGGCACTGCGGGCCGTGGTCTTCGATGACGAGCAGGCTTTGCGGCGTCTCGAGGCGATCATCCACCCCGCGGTGGATCAATTGCGTCACGCCATGATGGACCAGGCGCGTGCCGACGGTGCGCGCGTGACCGTCCTCGAGATTCCCCTCCTGTTCGAGAAGGACCTGCGGGGCGAGTTCGATTCCGTGGTGGTGGTGGACGCGCCCGAGGACGTGCGCCGGAGCCGCGTGTGCGAGTCACGTGGCCTCACGCCCGAGGAGTTTGAAGCCATGGATTCGGCCCAGTGGTCCGGCGACCGCAAGCGCGCCGCGGCGGATCACGTCGTCTGGAACGACGGTGACCTCGAAAGCCTCGAGTCGGAGTCGCGCGAGGTGTGGGACGCGGTGACCGGGGCCAGCGCGGCGTACGAGGAGCGCGCGCAGGCTCGAGTCGAGTGGCGCGTCGATCTCCACATGCACACGAGCGCTTCGTCCGACAGCCTCAGCTCGCCGGCGGACGTGGTCCGACAGGCGCGGGAGATCGGGCTCGACAAGATCGCGATTACCGACCACAACGAGATCGAGGGAGCGTTCGAGGGTCGGGACATCGACCCCGACCTGGTGATCGTGGGCGAGGAGGTGAGGACGGATGAAGGGCTGGATCTCATCGGGCTGTTCATCACCGAGCACATCCCACGCGGGGGGTCGTTTCGTGACGTGGCGGAAGAGATTCGCCGGCAGGGAGGCGTGGTATACGTGCCGCACCCCTTCGATTCGCACCGGGGGACGACCGAGGCATTCCTTGAGGGTGTGCGCGACTGCATCGACGCCGTGGAGGGCTTCAACGCCCGCATCCACGATCCGCGGAGGAATCAGCGGGCGCAGAACTGGGCCCTGGCGAACGGCTTCCCCGTGGGGGCAGGAAGTGACGCGCACCTGCTGAGCGAGATCGGGCAGACCCGGGTCGTCATGCCGTCGTTCTCCGGCCCGGCGGAGTTCCTGGTCGCGCTGTCGGACGGGAGAATAGAGGGTCGCGCTTCAAACCACTTCGTGCACCTCGGTTCCACGTGGGCCAAGATCGCCAGGAAGTTCGGCATCGGCGGATGACCGACTTCCAGCCCCGCGAGCGCTGGGGCACCCGGATCGGCCTGATCCTGGCCATGGCCGGGAACGCGGTCGGGCTGGGCAACTTCCTGCGCTTCCCGGTGCAGGCCGCCCAGAACGGCGGCGGCACCTTCATGATCCCCTACTTCGTGTCCTTCCTGTTGCTCGGCATCCCCCTGATGTGGATCGAGTGGGGCATCGGCCGGTACGGGGGGCGCTTCGGCCACGGAACCGTACCGGGGATGTTCGACGCCCTCACCGACGGGCGGAAGTGGTGGGCCAAGTACGCGGGCGTGCTCGGCCTGTTCATGCCGTTCGTGGTCTTCATCTACTACACCTACGTGGTGTCGTGGATGCTCGGCTTCAGCTTCTTCAGCCTGACGGGGGCCTACTTCGGCCTCGATGAGGTCGAGCAGATGCGGGGCTTCCTGGCCTCGTATCAGAGCCTGTTCGACTCGTCGGTGCACGGCGGCGGGATCGCCCTCGTGTTCTTCCTCGTCACACTGGCGTTTCTCGGCTGGGTCCTGTCGCGCGGGATCAGCGGGGGGATCGAGAAGCTGGCCCTCATCGGGATGCCGATCCTGTTTCTGTTCGCCTTCCTGCTGGCGGCACGGGTCCTCACCCTTCCACCGGCCGAGTCGACCCCCCTGGCCGGTCTGAATTTCATCTGGAACCCGGAGTGGGGAAGCCTCGCCGAACCGAAGGTCTGGCTGGCGGCGGCCGGGCAGATGTTCTTCACCCTGTCGCTCGGCATGGGCACGATCCACACGTACGCATCCTACCTGTCCGAGCGCGACGACATCACGCTGACCGGACTCTCGACCGGTGCGACGAACGAGTTCGCCGAGGTCGTTCTCGGCGGAACGATCGCGATTCCGGCCGCTGTCGTGTTCTTCGGCATCGAGGGGGCGCAGGACGTGGCCAGGGGAGGATCGTTCGACCTCGGCATCGTGGCCATGGGCGTGGTGTTCCAGGGCCTGCCGGGCCCGGAGTTCCTGGCCCGCCTCACCGGATTCCTGTGGTTCTTCCTGCTGTTCATCGCGGGTATCACGTCGGCCGTGGCCCAGGCGAGCCCCGCGATTTCGTTCATGCAGGAGGGCTTCCGGTGGCGCCGCCGCAAGGCCGTGCGTGCCCTGATGGCCGCGGCGCTGGGGATCGGGATGCTGCACGTCGTCTTCTATTCGAAGGGCTTCCTGGACGAGTGGGACTACTGGGCCGGGACCTTCGGGCTGGTGATCTTCGCGGCCATCGAAATCGCGCTGTTCTCGTTCGTATTCGGGATCGATCGCGGGTGGGATGAGCTTCACAAGGGCTCGGATCTTCGCATCCCGCCGATCTACAAGCCGATCATGAAGTGGGTCACGCCGGCCTTTCTGTACACGCTGCTGATCTGGTGGGGCGTCACCGAGGCGGTCCCGCAGCTCCTGATGGAAGGGAAGGACCCCGCGAACATCGGTTACCTTTGGCTGAGCCGCGCGGTGCTGCTCATCATCCTCGGGGTCGGCCTGCTCCTGGTTCGCGAAGCGTGGCGCCGAAAGGAAGGAGACCGAGCGTGAGTGCAGGCGGTATGACACCCTTCGCTCTCGGGTTCATGATCGTGAGCATGGCCAGTGTGACCGTGCTGGTGGTCTACTGTTACTCGAGAATTCTGCGTGACAGACGTCAACTGGATGGGGAGGCGGAAGATTAGATCCATGGACCTGGCCCGGCTTTCGGGCCTCAAGCGCGTGCTCCAGGAGTTGGAGCCCGGCCGCAAGGTCGTGCTTTCCACGCACCTGAACGCCGATGGAGATGGGGCTGGCAGCCAGGCGGCCGCCGCTCACTGGCTGGAGCGCCGCGGCCTGGAGCCGACGATCGTGAATCCGACCCCGTTCCCGGACCAATTCCGCTTCCTTCTCGCGGAAGGAACCGGGGCCTGGACTCCGGCCGACGCGGAGGGCGAAGTGGCGATGCGCGAGGCCGACGTGTTCCTCGTCCTCGACACGGCAGAGCCGTCGCGCCTCGGACCGGTGATGAGCCGAACTTCCGGTCGCAGGATCCTCGTGGTCGACCACCACCCGGCCACGTCCTCGTCCATCGGAGACGTGGTGGTCTGCGATCCGGCCGCCTGCGCGACGGGCGAACTGGTGTTCGACCTGATCCAGGTGGCCGGTGACACGGTCACCCTCGCGGAGGCGGAAGGTCTGTACGTGGCGATCGCGACGGATACCGGTTCCTTCCGGTACGCGAACACCACCGCGAGCACGCACGAGATCACGGCCGAACTCCTGCGGGCCGGCGTGGATCCGGAGCAGATGTACCTGCGGATCTACGCGCAGTACACGCCCGCCGGCCTGGAACTCGTGCGACGCGCCCTGGAGCGCCTCCGTGTATCGGACGACCTGCCGGTCGCGTGGATCTCCCTGCGGCAGGCGGACCTGGCCCAGACCGGAGCGACAAAGGAAGACCTGGAGGGGATCGTCGAATACGCCCGGCGCATCCGCGGCGTTCGGGTGGCGCTGCTGTTCCGGGAGTTGCACGACGGAACGACGAAGGTGTCCCTCCGCTCCACAGGGGATGCGGACGTGGCGGCCGTCGCGAGACGGCTCGGCGGGGGAGGTCACGTCAAGGCGGCCGGCGCCGTCGTACCCGAAAACCTGGAAGCCGCCGAAGCCCGGGTGTTGCAGCTTGTCAGCGAGGCCCTTTCCTGAACGCGCCCGATGCTTACATTAGTGGGGTCCTGCCCGTCCACCGCCTTCACCGGCGGCAGGGATACGTTTCTCCTCTCGGCGAGGGAGTGATGGAACTGGACAGGACAGACAGCCAGGCGATGCCGAAGTCCGGCAGCAACGGAAACGGCGCCGCCGGCCCCACAGACGATGAGACCCGACGGGAGGTGGCGACTCGCCTCCGCGATCTCGGCCAGCGCATCGCGCCAGCCGAGATCAGTGACATCTGGGTCTTTCCTCCGTTGTCCCACCTCGAAGGCTCGACGGAGTTCCTGTTGTTCACCCGGTTCCTTCCCGACGAAATGCGCCACCTGTGCGGGGCGGAATTCACCAACGGGAACGGGAATGGCAACGGGAAGACGGCGAACGGCAACGGCCATGGCAACGGTAACGGTCACGGCAACGGGAACGGCAACGGAAATGGTGCCGCCGCTCCTCCCGATCGCGTGCGGCGCATCACGGAGTACGGGGCCGTGCCCTCACACCGGGTACCGCGCGTGGTAGCGGGGTTCAGGGCGCGCCTCGGAGAGCACCGGGAACCGTTCCACTTCGAGATCGGCGGGTCAGCCGAGAGCTGGGGGCAACTGGTGCAGGTGGAGGAAGCCGAGACCGATTGATCGACCGTCTATCCAGGGTTAGCTTCGGCCCGCGGCCGGAGACCGGCGCTCGTCGCGGAACCGCGACGGGCGCCTTGTGTTTGCAGAGTCTGAGGTTACGGCCGGATTCGTCGGACGATCGACCCTTTGAGGAACCTGGATGAACGAGCTCGAGATTGGAGTAGCCGTAGCGTTTGCAGCCGGCGTGCTGTCGTTCCTTTCGCCGTGCGTGCTTCCGCTGGTGCCGTCCTACCTTTCCTTCGTCAGCGGCGTCGGGATCGAAGAACTGGAAGGCGGCGGTGGGGACGTGAAGCGGGTGGCGTTCATTCACTCCTTGTTCTTCGTCCTCGGCTTCAGCCTGATCTTCCTGGCGCTCGGAGCCTCGGCCACTTTCGTGGGTCGGCTCCTGCGCGAATACCAGGTGTGGATCGCCCGCATCGGCGGTCTCCTGATCATCTTCTTCGGCCTGTATCTGGTCGGACTGCGGCCGTTCAAGGGAATGGCGCGGGAGCGCCGGATTCATCTCCGCAACAAGCCACTGGGATACCTGGGCTCAACCCTGGTCGGGCTCACGTTCGGGGCTGGCTGGACGCCGTGCATCGGACCGATCCTGGGTGGCATCCTGACTTTCGCCGCCACCCGGCAGACGCTCACCGATGGCCTGGTGCTGCTGGGCTTCTACTCCCTGGGGCTCGCCGTTCCGTTCCTGCTCAGTGCCCTCGCCATGTCCTGGTTCCTGTCCACGTTCGACCGGTTCAAGCGCTGGATTCCGTGGGTGGAGAGGGTGAGCGGCCTGATGCTGATCGCGGTGGGGCTGCTGCTGGCGAGCGGGCGCTTCACGGCGCTGGCGGGGTGGGCGACGCAGTTCACGCCATCGTTCATCCTGGAGCGAATCTAGGCCAACCGGGTGATCGCTGAGCCGCGAGAGGCCTGCTAGACCGCCTCTTCCCGCTCGAGCTCTTCCTCGAGGAGCTGGCGCTCGAGCAGTCGGGCGTACACTCCGCCGCGCGCGAGCAATTCGGCGTGCGTCCCGGTCTCCACGAGCTCCCCGTCTTCCAGCACCAGGATCACATCGGCGCCGGCCACGGCCGTGACCCGGTGTGAAACGACGATCGCCGTCCGATCCGCCATGAACTCCCTTAGCCCTCCGAGGATGGCCTCCTCGGTGACCGTATCCACCGCCGACAGGGAGTCGTCCAGGACCAGGATGGGCGTCTCGCGGTACAGGGCCCGGGCGATGGTGGCTCGCTGCTTCTGTCCCCCCGACAGGTTGATGCCGCGTTCCCCGAGCGACGTGTCGAGGCCGTCGGGCAGCACGCCGAGCGTGGACCGGAGCTGGGCGACGTCGAGCGCTCGGTCCAGCTGATCGGACTCCGTAAACCCGGGGTCACCCATGGTCAGGTTCTGGCGGAGCGACATGCTGAACAGGAACGGCTCCTGCGGCACCATCCCCACGGAGCCCCGCAGTTCCTCGAGTCGCATCTGCCGCACGTCCACCCCGTCCACCTCCACACTGCCCGCGCCGACGTCGTACAGCCTGGGGATGAGCCTGACGAGGGTGCTCTTGCCGCTCGCCGTTCCCCCGACCACGGCCACGGTCTGCCCCGGCTCAATGCGGAACGACACGTTCTTCAGGACCCATCGCTCGGTACCCGGATAGCGAAACGAGACGTCACGGAATTCGACGGCTCCCCGCATGGCGGCCGGCGAGATCGGGTCAGCCGGGTCCTCCACGACGTGCGGCTCCGCCAGGAGCGCGTTGATGCGCCCCATCGAAGCCGCGCCCCGCTGGATCTGATTCGTGACCCAACCGACGGCGATCATCGGCCACATCAGGAGCACCAGGTAGAATCCGAAGGCCACGTAGTCACCGACCGTGATCGCGCCGGCGATCACCTCCTGGCCGCCGACCCACAGGACGAGCACGGACCCCAGCCCGCCCAGGAACGTCAGGACGGGAAAGAAAGCCCCCCAGATCTTGGCCAGGTCCATGTTCCGCCGCCGGTACTCGGCGTTCAGTCCCGCGAACGCTTCGGAGCGATCCGCCTCGCGCCCGTAGGCCTTCACGATCCGGATGCCGGCCAGGTTCTCCTGCGCGAAGTTCGAGATCTCGGAAAACTGCTCCTGGATGCGCTCGAAGCGCACGTTGATCTTCTTCCCGATCCATATCACCAGCGGCGGCATCATGACCATAGGGATCATGGCGATCGCGGTGAGCCGTGGGCTGATCCAGATCATGAAGCCAAGCGCCAGGGTCCCGATCGTCAGCGTGTTCACCATGTACATGATCGAGGGTCCGGCCACCTGGCGGACGGCCTGCACGTCGTTCGTAGCCCGGCTCATCAGGTCGCCGGTGCGCCACCGGTCGTAGAACTGCGGCGGCAGGCGAAGCAGGTGCGAGAACAGGTCGTTGCGGAGATCGGTCTCGATTCGACGGCTGATCCCGTTCAGGAACTCCCTCATGCCGTAGCGGGCGGCGCCGGCAATCAGCGCGGCCCCGACCAGCAGGAGGGCGTACTGGATGATGCGCGCCCGGGTCACTTCCGCGGTGAGTCCGTCGATGGCCAGCTTGACGATGAACGGGCCCACGATGGTGAAGACGTTCGAGACCACGACCAGGAGCATGCCGGCAACCAGGCCCCTCCAATAGGGCCTGTAGTATGGCAGCAGAGCACGGAGGTGTCGCATTCGTGGCCCGGTCGTTGCTGGTCGTTGGTACGCTCTTCCGCGTGTCACCGCTGAACCGGATCCGGATCCTGGTTTCGCGGTAGTAACAAGCGGGCGAGACTATAGAGTACGGGGAATGCCCCCGCGAGGTCCAACGATGCAATGGAGAATCCGATGCGCAAGAAGTTCAGATTGATGTCACCCGCGTTGCTGCTGATCGCAGGCCTCTCGCTTGCGGCGTGCGGTGGTTCGGCCGACGAGGACGACCCGCTCGACCGGGAGCTCGATCTCGCGATGGCGCAGGACTCCATGGCCGCCCTCGCGGATACGTCCATGGCCACCGAGGGGGAAGGGGAGGCGCTGGCCGAAGTCCCGGCTGACACCCCGCCACGCCGGGAAGCGCCTGCCACGAGGCCCAGACAGTCCGACCCCAGGCCGCCGCCCGCGCCCGCGTACAGGGATGTTTCGGTTTCGGCCGGCACCCTGATGCGCGTCAGCCTCGATGAAGAGTTGAGCACGGAGACCAGCAACGTGGGCGACCGGTTTACCGTGACGCTGCTTGGCCCCGTGACCGACGCGGCCGGCCTCCCCATTCCGGCGGGGACCAAGATCGAGGGCCAGGTGACCGCCCTCGAGGTTTCCGGTTCAGCGGGGAAGCAGGCCATGATCCGGATCGATTTCGGGCACCTTCTGCTGGATGGCGAGTCCTACCAGGTCGCTCTCACGGTGACCGAGGCCGAGGCGACGACGCGGGGGCGTAAGAGCACCGAAGAGAAGGCCGTCACGATTGGTGCCGGCGCCGTTGTCGGCGGAATCCTGGGCCGGGTGATCGGGGGCAATGCCACCGGAACGATCATCGGCGGCGTGGCCGGAGCCGCGGCGGGCACCGCAATCGCGATGGGCACCGGGGACGTGGACGCCGTACTCGAGGAGGGATCGGAGATGACGTTGCGGGTCGAGGAGACGTTTACCGTGCGCCAGCCGGCCTGAGTCGGGCGCTCCGTTCCGATCTGTGAACCTGCACGGGCGGTCGCTCCTCGCGGCCGCCCGCTGTTCGTCAGTAGCCCAGCGCCCGTCCGCCGCGCCGCCGGTCCGACGCTCCGAGCAGCGTGCCGTCATCGCGGACCTGGATCGACTGCACGTCGCCGCTGATTCCGCCTCGCTCCTCCAGCACGTGCCCGCGCCGCTGCAGTTCCTCGATCACCGCTTCCGGCAGTCCGGAAGGCTCGTAGCGTACCAGGTCTGGCAGATGCTGGTGGTGGAACCGGGGCGCGTCCACCGAACTCCGGACGGGGATCGAGAAGTCGACGTGGTTGGAGACGATCTGGAAGATGGTCGTGATGATCGTGGCTCCACCCGGTGTGCCCGTCACCAGGTCGGTTCGACCCTCCGGATCCACGACGATGGTGGGCGTCATCGCCGACAGCATGCGCTTGCCCGGCTCGATGGCGTTGGCCTCACCCTGGACGAGACCGAACTGGTTCGGGACCCCCGGCTTCGAGGTGAAGTCGTCCATCTCGTTGTTGAGCAGGTATCCCGCTCCTCGCACCACGACCTTTGATCCGAACCAGCTGTTGATCGTCGTCGTGACGGCCACCGCGTTTCCGTCCCGGTCCACGATCGAGTAGTGCGTGGTCTGGGTCGATTCCTCCGGCACCCGATTGAAGCCCCGTGAGTCTGACGCGAGCGTCATGTCGATCGTGCCGGCCAGCGAGTCCGCGTAGGCCTGCGAGAGCAGCCTGTCCATCGGAATGTCCACGAAGTCCGGGTCGCCGAGGAAGAAGTTCCGGTCCGCGTAGGCACGCCGCATGGCCTCGACTGCCACGTGCACGTGGTCGGCGGACAGCCAGCCCAGAGCGGCCAGGTCGAAACTCTCCACGATGTTCAGGATCTGTCCCATGGTCACGCCGCCGGAGGACGGAGGGGGCATGGTGATGATCTCCCAGCCGCGGTAGCCGAGCGTGACCGGGTCTCTCCACACCGCCTCATACCCGGCCAGGTCCTCGTGCGTGATGATCCCCCCGCCACGCTCCATCTGAGCTACGGTGGAATCGGCGATCCAGCCCGTGTAGAACGCCGCCGCGCCGTCCATGGCGATGCTCTCGAGCGCGCGTGCCAGGTCGGGTTGCCGGAAGACCGATCCTTGCGCCGGGGCCTGGCCGCCGGGCAGGAAGACAGCCGCCGTAGACGGGAAGCGCTCGAGAACGTCGGCTCCGGACCCGACGGACGACAGATGCCTGGGCCCGATCACGAACCCATCACGGGCCAGCGTGATGGCGGGCTGCAAGAGATCAGACCACGGCAGCGTGCCGAAACGGCCCCACGCTTCCCGCATTCCCGCTACCGACCCCGGCACGCCCGAAGCCAGGTGGCCGATGACCCCCGCGTCCGTGACGCGGCCGTCGGCGTCCAGGAACATGTCGGCGGACGCGGCGAGCGGCGCCTTTTCCCTGAAGTCCAGCGCCGCGCGAGTGTCGTCAGCCATGCGGGCGACCATGAAGCCGCCGCCCCCGATGTTCCCCGCTTCCGGGTTCACTACCGCGAGCGCGAAATGCGTGGCCACCGCCGCGTCCACCGCGTTGCCCCCCGCCTGGAGCATGCGGAGGCCCGCCGAACTGGCCAGGGAGTCCGTAGACACCACCATGCCGTGGACCGCCCGCAGGGGAGGGTCCGCCGGCGGATAGCGCCAGCCGGGAGGGAATTCCTGGACCAGGGGACGTTCAGCCTGCTCAATGGGCTCAGAGCAGGCTGCCAGGCCCGTCAGGCCCACGGACAAGGTGAGGACCCACGCCAGGGTGATCGCACGAGGTGAGGCGGCTGGAATAGTCATGCCCGGAATGTAGCCGCGAAAGCCGGAAATGGCAGTCCCGCCACCGCGGTTGCACAGGGACCCGCGAAGGGGCGAGATTAAACGTAATGGAGAGCGCTGACACTATCCCCTCGTGAGCCCTATCGAAGGCGTGACGATGAGCAAAGCTCGCTATCTGCCGCTGCTCCTCTTGCTGACCCTGATGCTCGCGCCCGCCGCGCCGGCCCAGGTCACGATCGGGGCATTCGGTGATCTGAATCTCGCGGGCGTCAGCGGCGATGCCCCGGATGATTTCTCGTACAGCGGGAATACCGGCCTCGGTTTCGGCCTGATCGGCGAATTCCATCTCACGGACGACGTGTGGCTGAGTTTTCAGCCCATGATCCTGCCGCGGGGAGCCGGCCTCCAGTTGAAGGTGGATGACGAAGAGGATCCGGTGGACTTCGCCACCCTCAACCTCAGCTACTTCGCGATGCCGATCCTGGCCAAGTTCGTGACGGCGGGTGGCAAGGTGTACGTGATAAGCGGGATAAACGTGTCCTTCCTGACCAGTGCCAATATCACCGGCGTGGAGGACAACTCCGAAGAGATCGACGTCAAGGACTCGTTCAAGAGCTTCGACCTCGCGGTGGACTTCGGGGTGGGTGGTCAGCTGCCGGCGGGCCCGGTCAAGATCATGCTCGAGGCCCGGTACGAGCAGGGCCTGGTGAACATCATGGAGGACGTCATCAACGAGGATGCGCTGCAATCGCGCCTTCGCTCGAAGGGGTTCCAGTTGCTTGCGGGAGTTCTGCTGCCGTTGGGAGGTGGGAAATGAGAACCTCGAGACGGCTTTTCCAGACTTGCGTTCTTGTCCTGGCCGCGTCCGCTCTTTCGTCAACTGTGGTCCTGGCCCAGGACTCGGGCGACAGCGATTGGAAGGCTCCGCACAAGAACGGGCACACGTTCAGCCCGGTCAACGGAATCCCGGATGCGTACGTGCGCTCGTACATCCGGAACAACCTCGGGATGTCTCAGACGAGTGACGTCGACATCCCGCTCGGTGTCATCGGCGAGGACACGTTGTTCGCCTCGCGGGGCGCCCTCCTCTTCGCGAACCTCGGGATCGAGTATCAGCAGACCATCAAGGAGTGGATCGCATTCCGGGTCAAGCTCAAAGTCAACGGGCGGTTGGGCACCGGCACATCGGCTCTTCTGACCTCGGGCGTGTCGGCTACCACGGGGTTCGAGCTCGGGTGGCTGATGCGGTTACTGGAGACGGACAAGGGGTACATGTCCCTGAGCTTCGACGTGAAGAACAGCAGCTTCACGACGATCAACATTGCGGACTTTGTCGATGACATCATCAACGGAGAGAACGCCGAACTGGTCAAGAAGACGCCGTCCATGCGCGCGGGTGTGGGTCTTCGCTACACACACGCCTTCAGCCCCCTCGTGGGCCTCGTCAGCTACTTTGAGACCGGGTACGGAGAGTCAGTGGACCGTGTGTCCGATGACGAGTGGTTCACTCAGTTTGGCGCTTCGGTGGACTTCGACCTGGCGGGAGTCGGCTGGGTGCCGATCGGCCTCGCGGTAGGCTACCAGCAGGACTCCTTTCCGGAGGGTGGGGCCGACATCACCGACGTGGTCCGGGGCTTCTTGTTCCGAATCGGCTACACCGGACGCAAGGACCTGGCTCTCGGGCTCAACTTCGTGTACTCGACGTTCCCGTCGGATCAGCTCGATGAGAAGATCAAGTCGACAGGGGCGACCCTCGATTTGAGGTACTACTTCTGAGTCTGCCGTGAGGGTCACCGAGAAATGAGCGAAGGGCAGGTCGCCACCTCGTCCATGGGGCGGAACGGGCAAGCCGGCAAGCGTGGCCGGTTCGCGATGCTGTTCTGGCTTCTCGTCGTCGCTCTCGCGTTGCCGGTGGCGGTGCCCGACGGACCGATCATACGTCGGATCATGGCGGCCGTCCTGTTCGTCGTCATGCTCTCCGGCCTGAACGCCATCTCGAACAATCGGCGCGAGTTGATCATCGGGATCTGCCTCGCAGTGCCGGCGGTCGTCCTCAACTGGACCGGGCTCGGCCTGGAGGCCTTACGGCTGTACGTAGCCTCCCAGTATCTGTATCTGGCTTTCTTCGCGTATCTCGCGATCCTCATGCTGAGGTGGACGCTGCATCAGCACGAGGTCGATGCCGAGACGATCTACAGTGCCGTCAGCGTCTACCTGTTGATGGCTTTGATCTGGGGTCTCGCCTACTTCAGCATCGTCTTGACGAGTCCGGGGTCTTTTCACTTCCCGGATGAAGATCAACTCGGGGCGATCCAGGCCGCGCGGGCGGCCCCGGTCGTCGAGGAAACCAGCCCGGTCGTCGAGGACTGGACATGGGTGTCCGACAGTGCCCACGGCACGATGGTATACTACAGCTTCGTGACTCTCACGACGCTGGGGTACGGGGATATCTACCCGGCCAGTGACGCCACCCGAATCCTCGCCATGCTGGAAGCCACGCTGGGGCAGCTGTACCTGGTAATCCTGGTTGCACGCCTGGTGGGATTGTACACGGCGCAGGAAACGGACAGGCGCAAGAAGGCCACGCCGACCTAGCGGACCTGTTCGCGGGGCTCAGGATCCCAGGCGTTGCACCGCGGGATACGCGTCGAAGCCCCTGTCGAAGCTCATGACAGTCTCAACTCCGTGTCGCTGCATGGTCGCGATGTGGACCGAATCCCGAGCCGACAGTCCTCTCACGCCCAGCAAAATCTCCTTGGCACGCTGTACGTCGGCCAGGTCGACGGGGAACACCTCGTCCACCACTCCAAGCAAGACCTGGAACGCGGGCTGGATCGCCGACGGCTTCTCGATGGCCGAGTAGCGGTGCAGAATCTCCTGCAGCACCTCGGCATCCGTCACCAGGCGACGACCTTCCGAGATGGCGCCTTCCAGGAGGCGGAGGGCGTCCAGCTTCAGCGGGTGTGAGGCCCCGATGACGTACATCGGGATGTTGGAATCGATGAAGATCACGGAGAACCGCCCTGGTAGCCGCGCTCTATCTCGGCGAGCATCGCCTCGACGTCGGCTGCGGGGAAGCCGTGCTCGCTTCCGGCCCTGAGGGCGGCGAGCTTCTGCTGCCTGGTGCGGGAGGGCGCCGAGCTTCGCGCCTTGCGCAGCGCCCGCCTCACCCACTCGGCTACCGTCGTCTTCTGAGATCGGGCGATTTCCTTGATCTCCGCCATTTCCTCGTCATCCAGGATGACCTGCAGCCGCTTACTCATATAATGAGTATGGTTACCTCTCACTGATGAGTCAACGCGGCGAAATCCATTCTTCAATCGCAGGCCGGGCAACCCATCTTGCTGGCGACCGATCCGCCACCCGGGTAATCTGTCTAGCCGAGTCCGTCCGTTCGACCACCGGAGAAGCGATGGAGCAGGAGACGAAAGCCCTCAGACTCTCCGTGGTCATGAACCTCATCATGGCAGCGCTGGGTCTTGGTTTCGGGTGGATTTCCGGCTCCCAGGCCATCCTGCTGGACGGTTTCTTCTCGCTCATCGGCTTCGCCATGGCGCTCGTGACCATCCGGGTCGCCCGCCTCGTGTCTCAGCCGCCCGACGAGCACTTCCACTTCGGGTACGCGCAGTTCGAGCCGTTCCTCAACACGGTCAAGGGCTTGCTCATGCTCGGCGTGGCCGGGTTCGCGCTCGCCGGAAGCATCGGTTCGATCCTGAAGGGGGGTCGCGAGGTGCAGCCCGGCCTCGGGATCGTCTACGCGTTGATCGCGCTAACGGGCTGCCTGGTCGTGGGAGCCATGCAGCGCCGGGCGGCCAGACGGCTCAGATCGCCGCTCCTCGAGGTCGACTCGAATAACTGGCTGATCGACGGGCTGTTGAGCGGCGTGGTGGCCGCGGTATTCGTCCTCGCCCTGATCCTCGGGCGAACGAGATTCGCCTACATGGTACCCTACATCGATCCGGTCCTCGTGATCGTGCTGATCGCGGCCATCCTCGCCGTGCCGATCCGCACGATTCGCCATGGTCTGCGAGAGGTTCTCGCCTTCGCGCCGGAACCCGAGGTTCAGGAGGATGTACGGGGGCGCGTGGAAGGAGCGATCGGTGATCTTCCGCTCGCGGCCTCGCACATCCGGATGATGAAGGTGGGCCGCTTTCTTTACGTGTTGAACCAGCTCGTCGTCAGCCCGGAGTTCAAGGTCCGAAGCGTGGCGGACCTCGATGCGATTCGAGCCCGGATCGCGGCCGCCATGGAGGGAGTGGAGCCGACTCCGGTCCTGGATACGGTTTTCACGGAGGACGAGAAGTGGACGGAGTAGCGGGTTTGGGCGCGCTCCTCTACATGGCGGCTGCCGCCAGCATCACCATCGGGACGCTGACCACAGCCGTCTGGCTGTCCCGGCCAGGGTCGGCAGCGTATGGGTGGTTCGGTCTCGCTGCCGTCGCTTTCGGCGCGGCCACGCTAATGGAACCGCTGTTCTACTCGGCAGACTCGATCGAGTCCTTCGTTGGGCCCCTTCGCTGGCAGATCGTGTTCCTTGCGGTCTTCCTCGTGAGCTTCACCTGGTTCCTGATCGAATACTCCGGGGTGAGGCAACGATGGCTGGCATACCTCGTGGCAGGCGTTCTTGCCGGATTCATGGTCCTGAACTTCCTGTCGCCCCACACTCTGCTCTACGAGGAGATCACGGGTCTTCGCTCAATCGACCTTCCCTGGGGACAGGCAATCGTCTTCGCCGAAGGGCGCCAGCCGGCCTACTGGCCGCTGATCAACCTTCCGGGCGTGCTGATCGGCGTGCTCTTCGTGATCGGCGTCCGAAGGCTGTGGCGAACGGGGGATCACCGTCGGGCTGCCGGCCTCAGCATCGCGTTCGTTCCGTTCGCCGTAGCTTTCTGGGTCCTCGATCCGCTCATGGAGCTGGGGGCGATCGACGCACCCTACATCTCGTCATTCGCCTACCTGGCACTCGTCCTGTTCGTCGGATACGAGCTGGCCACCGGCGTAGCGCGCTCAGCACTCCTCGCCGATGAAGTCCGGGAGGGCGAACGGCGCTGGAGGGCCCTGCTGGACAACGTGGAACTATTCGTCACCGAGGTAGACGGTGAGGGACGCGTCACCTACGTGAACCCGTTCTATTCGCGCGTGACCGGCTGGGCCCCCGAAGACGTCGTGGGACGAAAGTTCGCCGAGCTCGTTCCCGAGGAAGACGGGCCGGAGCTGCGGGCCAACCTCGAGGCAGTGCACGTGACGGATCGAATTCCACCCCGGGAGGTCGCCTTCCGTACCAGCGACGGCCGGACGCGGACCGCTCTGTGGGACACCGTACCCTTGCATGACACAGGTGGTGATCGGCTGGCGGTGCTCGGCGTCGGGCTGGACGTGACGGACCGGCGCGAGGCTGAAGTTGCACGGGATGAGGCCTTGCGCGAGCTGGAGGAGTTCAAGCGCCAGTTGGAGGAGGAGAACCTCTTCCTTCGTCAGGAGCTGGAGACGAGCCACGGATTCGATGAGATGGTGGGCGAGAGCGATGCCCTGAGGTACATCCTCCACCGGATCGAACAGGTGGCGGCCACGGACACCACGGTATTGATCGAAGGCGAGACCGGAGTCGGAAAGGAGCTGGTGGCCCGGGCCATTCATCGAAGGAGCCCCCGCTCGAGCCGCCCGTTCATCACGGTCGATTGCGGGGCGCTTCCGGCCAATCTCATCGAGAACGAGCTGTTCGGGCACGAGAAGGGAGCGTTCACCGGGGCGACCGGCCTGCACCGGGGGCGATTCGAACTCGCTGACGGAGGGACGATCTTCCTGGATGAGATCGGCGAGCTGTCCATGGAACTGCAGGTCAAGTTGCTGAGGGTCCTCGAAAGCGGCGAATACACTCGGATCGGGGCCTCGCGATACCGAACCGCCGACGTTCGCGTGATTGCCGCGACGAATCGGCAATTGCAGAAAGAGGTCGCCGAGGGAAGGCTGCGCGAGGACCTCTTCTATCGTCTTCACGTGTACCCGATCACCGTCCCGCCACTTCGGGATCGGCGTGAGGACATCCCGCTGCTCGCTCACCATTTCCTGCGCCGCCTCTCGGCGCGCTTCGACAAGGAGCTCGAGACCGTCCCCGGTCCCACGTTACGGCGTCTGACTGAATACGACTGGCCCGGCAACATCCGCGAGCTGGAGAACGTACTCGAGCGATCGGTGATCCTGTCCCGCGGCAGCGAGCTGAGTCTTCCGCCCGAGTTCGGCACCTCCCCAAACGCCGGGAGCGGCTACCTTCAAGCCGATGTTGACGTCACCCTGGACGAGCTGGAGCGCCAGCACATTCAGCGCGTGCTCGAGAGCACCAAGTGGAAGATCGAGGGGGACGACGGCGCGGCGGCCCGTCTGGGACTCAAGGCCAGCACCCTGCGCTCACGAATGAATAAGCACGGAATCCAGAGAGCCTGAAGACCTCTCGCCAGCACCGGCCTTGCGTCTAAA
>Ga0272441_10007085_pt1 | contig 18377 bp, 9 predicted proteins | sample SSMProp6N_FD_193582 | JGI IMG/M metagenome (GOLD analysis project Ga0272441, IMG submission 193582) | Marine sediment archaeal communities from Little Sippewissett salt marsh, Falmouth, MA, United States - SSM-Prop-6N | ecosystem: Environmental > Aquatic > Marine > Wetlands > Sediment ... | reverse complement strand
CTACTCCGATCCCCAACCCGAGGATCGCCACCAATACTAGCAACGTATATCGCTTCACGATGACTCCCTCCCTATCGTGCAACCAGCAGCAGGAACACGTCAGATGATGTCGTTCCCCCAGCCGCCTTCGTCGCGGTGATTATGCAGAAATACAACCCATTGGACACCGCGTCGCCGTCTCCGGTTCGCAGATTCCACTCAAATTCCGTCTCCCCGGCAGCCAGCGTCTGACGGAGGACCTGACTGCGATCCAAGTCGAAAATCCAGAGCTCAGGGTCCGTTGCGCCATCAGGCAGATAGTAGCTGATGGTCGCCGTTGTCGACGCTGGATTCGGGAACGCCCACGTGACAACTTTCGTTGGACCCGCAACCGTAATCTGTACTGTCTTGGCTTCGCTACGACCGCCCCGAGCATCCACGGCAATCGCCTCGATAGTATATGTCCCTGGGGTTGCATAGACGTGTGTTGTGCTATTGCTCGTGGTCGTTGTTTCGCTTCTGTCTCCGAATTTCCACTCGTAACTAACAATGGAATCCCCGTCAGGATCCGTCGTACTCGATGCGGTAATACTCACCGCATCCCCCGTATTTGGAGTCGGTGGATCCACCGAGAGCGAGCCGATTACTGGAGCACCATTGCCAATTGAGATCTCTTTCTCAACCGTCGTCCGTCCCTCACGAGCATCTGTCACGATCAGCGTAACTGTGAAAGTCGCACGCTCATCGTATCGGTGAGTCGGTGACGCCGAGGAACTCGTCTCATCATCATCCCCGAAGTCCCATTCGTAGGTGTACGGCGTATCAGGCGGATCATCCAGATCCGTAACCGTTGCTGTAAACACTACAAGCTCGCTGACATCTGGATTGGCCGGGGTCCAGTTCAAGTCCACTTCAGGCGCGCGGTTGCCAACTGTCACTGGCAACACAACTGTGGTTGTTCCACCTCTCGAGTCCGACACGGTGAGACTCACATCGTAAGTTCGTCGCTCAGCGAACGAATGTATTGGCGCCTCCGAATCGCTTGTCGCCTCGTCGTCGTCAAAATCCCACTCATACGTGTAGGGTTCATCCGCGGGGTCGTCCGGATCCGAGACAGTGGGCGTGAATTGCACGTTTTCATCCAAGCCGGGCGCCTCAGGCTCCATTGCAACCTCGACAACGGGTGGTGCATTCACGACCACTGCCTTGGTGGTAGATCCCGTGAGCCCTCGTTCATCTGTGACCGTGAGCGTAACTTCCTGCTCACCGGCGGTCCCGAATACGTAGATGGGGTCTTGCTCATCTGATTCGCCTCCGCCACGCTCTTCGCCGAAGCTCCACTCATGGGTGACAATATCGTCGCCATCTTCGTCGGTCACGTCGGCAGTGAACTGCGTTTCCTGTCCGACGTTCGCGACCTCAGGCGTCCAGTCGAAATTCACCACAGGACGATGGTTGACACGTATCGTCCATACCGGCCCTGCCACTGACTTCTCATACCCCATTCCACTTTCCGTATGAAGGATACGTGTTTCGAGATTGACCGTCCGCCCAGCGACAGCAACTTCAGGATCGGCAATCGTCAGATAGACAAAGAGGATCATCTCGGCACCCTCAGGGCTATCCTCTAACACGTTGTACTCATCCGTCGTAATGGAGACACCGCCAGTCGTAAACCCAGTTAGGTCCTCGGCGGAGCCCAGTATGTTCCCGTCTATATCGGCAATCTCAATCTTCACAACGTCAGGATTGCCGGATGCTGAGCCTACGTTCTTGACAACAATCGGGTTGACGGTCACACCATCAGAATTCTCATCGATGTCGCGGCAGAGAATCTGCTGTGCAAGAAGGCGCTGTCCGGTGTATGCATCCCCGCCAGTCGGTCCTTCAGGATCTTTCTTCACCACCTCAAACCCAGGAGCATGCAGCAAGACAACATCCGGATAGGTCACGTCATCAGACCAATACAGGTCCACTCGCTCCTCAGCAGTCCGCACAACTACTTTCGGCTTCAGCGTATGGCCTGAGACCGCATTCTCTCCAACGTAGTATAGGATTGTGAGCGTCGTTGACCGATCATCACCCAGTGCCCAGTCCGCAGGGCCATCATCCAGGGCGAATCTCTGCCCTCCGGCAAATCCTGCAGGATTGTCGATGAATCCAATCAATACACCGTCGCGCAGAACCTCAATCCTTGAGAATTCAGCGCCTGTAGCATTCCCCGTGTTTCGCACCTCGATTTCCTCTAGCGCCACTGCGTCAAGATTCACATCATCATCTGTGAGACGAATCGTCTGGGCTAGGTATTCTCCCACGGTAAGAACACCGGATGTGAGGTGCGTGCTAATCTCTTCTGATATTTCGCATCCCTGGTAGCGCACACGCTGGGCCTTCGTCCCCGTCAGGACCTGCGTATAGGCCTGTGTTCCCTCTTCCACTTTGACGGTAGTCCGTGGTCGAATTGTCTGGTTGTCTCGTGCACTGTCCGTACGTATCTTCATGCGAACGGTGATTGTCGCTTCGCGATCATCCCCAACATTCGGCAGATCAGGATCGAAATCCACCGGCGCGAAACTCACGATTCCATCGCCTTCCCACGGCTTTGTACACGCATAGAGAACACCGCTAATGCTTACTGTGACACTTACCGTCTCGATCTCCGTCTCATTGGCTGTTCCACTGTTGTTGTCAATCACGATCGCTTCGCCTTGCCAGGTAACAGGAAAAGCGTTGGCATCATCGTCTGTAAATGTTGTAACTTGGACGATGTTTTCGTTCCCAGGATTGAAATTGTGCGGACCAACCACCGTATCGATGGCATCATCAAATCCGCCTTTGATAATCGTCTCGCTGATCCCGTCATCGTAGTAGCTTGATGTATAGCTCGTTTCGTTCAACACATAGTGAAACTTGACACGCAAATTGACGGTTTCTCCGCCAACGATGGTAGTGGTGGGAGCAATTGTCACTCGAACCCGAATAGACTCATCGCCACTCGCGGGGATTGTATACTGCCCCACGTTGATTGTGACACCACCCGTGGTAAGGCCTGCCAGATTGGTCGCCTCCCCGAGAATGCCACCGCCATCAAGCACCTCAATCTTCACGATCTTCGTATAGTCTGCCGTTCCCACGTTCTGAACGGTCAAACCGTTGATAATCGTATCTGAGGTTGAGTCTCCTTGGGCCTGGATGTCTTGTACAACTATGATATCTGTAGGGTTGAGATTGCCTGCATCGTGATCCAAGTCCGTGAAGGTCGGCAACGCATAGCCCGCCAAGGAGACAAGGACTGCTCCGAGAAGCGCCAATGCGGCAGTACCCCAGCTTTGAATTCTCATTCGGCTCCTCCTCTTTCTGAGCACACGTGTCGCCCGAGAGCCATTCATCACACAGTGCCTCTGCAAGAACATTACTCGGCTTCGAGCAACTTCCTGACGAAACTCGTCCATCCGCGCTGTAGCCATCTGTCGCGTGATCCGCGGACCTTCATCACCAGGGAGAAGCAAGTGCAAAGCAACAGGGAACGCTCCCCAGCTAAGGAGCATTCCCTTCCGTGATTCCCACATCAATCATTCCAGATTGCATTCCCTGAGGGGACTGAAGCTAGAACAGATAGCTGATTGAGATCATGTGTCCCTCGCCGAACACCCGGCCTGTCGTATAGGCGTAATCAAGATGGAAACATTCGGCTAGATAGATCCCGATCCCTGCTGTGTACGAGCTACTATCACCAGCCAGATCCCCCTGGCACCCCCCTCGAATCGCTAGCTGAGAAACTGGAACGATCTCAATACCTGCGTAGATCATCTGTTCGTTTTTCGGCCGTCCAACAGTCCAGTCGAAATCCGCCGCAAGCAGCAACATACCTGACAACAGCTGCGTGGACACTCCGAACTTGTTGACCCAATAGACATAGTTGTCCGGGTCGCCTTCAGTTCCGTACCACTTGACCCGCGTCTCGCCAATATCCATCGCGTTGATGCCAATCGAGAGCGGTGTCTCATTGATCCACAAGTCCCACAGAAGGCCAACATCTCCCCCGATTCCCACCGATCTTCCCTCCAGAATCGCATCTCTGTACAGCTTGATCGACGCCCCAACACGCAGCCCATCCACACTCGGAAGACAAATCCCTACGGACGCGGTGTAGAGCGAACTTGACGCAGAGACAACACGCGGCTCTCCCTCTTCGTCCCACAGCCAGATGTCCCCAATGGACAAGCCAACCCATCCGATATTCCAGCCGATCGCACTCAACACACTCGAATCCGACTGCAGCTGAAGCGTCCCACTTAAGTTGATGTGCTGAAGCGTTGTGTCGAACTCCTCTCCGTACGGCAAGCTATACATTCCTCCTGCCTCGTACCGAGCTTCTCTGCCCAGACCTGCGGGATTGTAGTGCGCAGTGGCCAGCCCCTCAGCCACAGCCACGAATGCACCCCCCATAGCTGCAGGGCGAGCATTCAAGGCTTGACGAGCATAGGAGCTTGCACCGACTCCAATCGGCACAGCACCCACGCTGACTGCTGCAACCATCAGAACGACCGATACGACTACCGCAATGCGACTCATTCCCAACATCCTACCATCCTCTCCACACCATCCCGATTGAGGCTCCGATTCCCGACAAGTCAAGAATCGCGTCACTCGCGCCGCCATTTCTATCACCGTCTAGTTTGATTCGCGCAACATCACCCTGCACTCCGATCTCAACAGCGAGATTTGGGGAGATCGATTGTCGATACGAGATTCCCAACCGCAAGCCTATCCCCCAACCGGATAGAGAAACCACGTCACGTTCTGGAGCATCGTAGCTCGCTAGATAGGCAATGACGTCAATTGCTGGAATCAACTTGCCGAGAAGAACGTCTGCTCCAGCGGAGAAGCCAAGCAAATCGGCCGAGAATCGTCCTCCTTCGGTCATGCGTGACACCGTCCGCAAATCAAGGCCAAGCCTTGTGGTTGCCCGCCAGAAACTCCAGTCTGGAATACGCAGGCCCAGCCGCCCACTCAAAGCATACTCAATGGGCTTGATCAGTTCGTGGTAGCGAATCCCGTACTCGGCTATCTGATCGTTCACCCACGCTGCTGGTACAAACGCGCCTCCGATCGACAAGCTCAAGTCGAAGCCGCATGCTTCAATAGCACTCAGCACGACGCAGAGAATTACAGTAACTCTTAACCCATTTCGCAGTGTTGTACGCATCGTTAATCGTCCTCAGTGTAGAAAAAAAGCCCCGGGCAGTACGCCCGGGGCTCACTATGCCTGATGTCAATCCTCCTACCGGAGAAGGACAAGTTTCTCAAACGCTGTTGGTATCCACTCCCCATCGATACTTGCGTACGCACGATAGAAGTAGATGCCGTTCGCCAGGAACTCTCCGTAGTTGTTGTCCGTATGCCAAACAAGCTCGTTACCCGCGATCTCCTGCTCAAAGACGAGCGTTTCGTTGAGATCATAGATTTCGATTCGAATGGCCTCGACGCCAACTCCGCGGACCGAGAAGACCGTCGTATTGACGTCGGTCACCGGGTTCGGGAAGTTGCGAACGCTAAGCTCGTCTTCCGTCGATCGGCGATCCGCTTCGCCAAGCGTGGCATAACCTGGATCGATCGGACCTCCAGTATCAGACCAGCAGATACTGACGTTGTCGATCATCCAACCGAAGTAGTTGTTGTACCAGCGATCGACCGAGTCGAACACAAACCGGACCCACATCTTCGTCGCACCTGTCGGTATGGCGAACGGGGTTCCGTGGTTCGCTGTTTCCGCCTCCCAAGCAGTGCTGCCTGGATCGCCAGAGTCCTTGTACCAGACCGTAAACCACTGATCGGACGTATCGAAGCGGACTTGAACCTTGGTTCGATCGAATCCGTTGTCGAACTGCTCGACGCGGCGACACGAATCAAACGTGAGTTCAACGTATTGCGCGGCCTGCAAGTCGATTCCTTGCGGAAGATCGAGCAGTGAAAGCGCACCCGTCGTCCGATCCCCTGTGTCGTAGGTCAACGCAGGTGCAATGCCGTAGTAGGCGACATGGTTCCCGCCGAAAATCGAGATGGTCTCGACACCACACGGCGCACCCGCCATCGTTGCGATGTCTTCGCGACCCCACAAGCCTCCCCACGTCCAGATTGGATCATCTTCGAAGTCCTCGAAGAAGAAGCACTTCTGCTCGCCAAGGACCAGATCGCAGACCTTCGACACTTCGGGCGTACTGTTGACAATGACCGTCACAGGATACGTCACAGGATAGACGGTGCCCACAGGCTCCGCACGTGGTGTTCCAATGATCTCATTGTTAAGCACGGACAGACCTTCTGGCAGACCCTCAGCACGCATGCTTAGAGCGGGCGCGCCACCCGTATAGGTGAGGGCAGCGTGGTACGGCTCGCCAACAAAGGCAGCCGGCAGCGGACAACAATCGATGGTAACCGGCATCGGATTCAGCCACACCGTGACCTCATCGACCAGCCAACCAAGCGTATCGTTGCCAAAGGCATCCACGGAATCAAAACAGAACCGCACCCACAGCTGAGGATCGACCGTTGGGATGGCAACACCCGTGAGGGCCTGCTGCCACTCCCAGACCTTCAAAGACGGATCTCTGGAGTCCCACGACAGCGCATCGACGGTCGTCCAGGTCACACCATCCGTACTGACCTCAACATAGGTCTTGTCATACGCGCCACCAGCGTAGTTCTCAACATCACGATAGGACTTGAAGCCGATTTCGACCTCATTGCCAGCGTCAGCAGAATCCAGATATGACGTCAACTCGAGACAGTAGCAGCCCTTGACCCGCTTGCCGGTATCGTAGTCGCACGTGGCGTCCTGTCCGAAGTAGAGGACGTCGCCATAGGCTCCCAGATCGAAACAAGTGAAAGGGCTTGGATACTGTGTAATGTGCCACAGGTTATGGACTAACGTATCAAATCCGCACGGTGTCCAAGTGCCCATTGGCCCAGTGAAGGTTTCCGGTCCGAAGAAAGTGGTGCCGGGGGTCGTATCCGAGCGGATCGCCAAACTAAACTCGAAACAAGCGCACGAGTAGTCGCGGCCTTCGCCCACTTCCACCTTGACGATGAACGTGTACGTCCCCTGCATTCCAGCCTCGATCATTCCGCTGAGCACACCGTCCTGGCTGAGCGTGAGACGCTGCGGAAGCGGGTTGGGATCGCGCTCTTCAAGCGGGACACAGTCGAAACTACAGTCGCACGTCGGATCCGCGTCGCCCCTCTTGGCAAGCGTGAATCGATAGTCGGTTGAGATACCGCCCACAACCCAGTCCTTCAGATCGTAGCCAAGTATCGGTGGCGTCCCTTCTTCATATTCGTACTTCTCGCCCACCGCACCCTGCGGCAGGTTACGCGGAGTCAATTCATCCCAGCAGACTTGCGGCGGCACATCGTAGCAATCGATCTGCACGTTATCGATGAACCAGCCAACGTAGTCGTTGTTGTAGGCGTCAACTGCATCAAAACAGAAATCGACTCTGGCTCCGTTAGCAGCCCCCGGGACTGGAGTATCGCCGACTGCAACGCTGGTCCACGTCTCTAGTGACGCGTCTGTTGAGTCTCTATCCCATACCGTAACACGCGACAGCTCCGTTCCGGCTGCATCGACGAATACCACATCGACCCACGTTTTGTCGTACTCACCACCCGCATACTCCTCGACCTGTCGCCAATAGTCGAACTTCACGTCAATGAACTGACAGCTGGCGGCAGTGACCGAAACCGTCTGCGTCGACAGCACGGGGTCGCTTGTTTGAATTCCGTCATACGACGTATTGCCGGTATCCGGATCGGGATACCCGCAATAGGCCGCCTGTATCGTTGAGCCGCTAAACGGCAGAAGACTCGCCGGGATGTCGGGGCCAAAGAACTGACACTCGTCAACAAGCTTCCATGGAGCCTCGAACACCCAGCCTGCTGCCTCGGCAGCTGCTTGATCTGGATATCCCGAACAGTCCGCGTTCGGCATCACGTCACCGTGTCGATAAGCCTCGAAGTCATCGATAAACAGCTGGGCTACAGCTGGAACCGCCACCATCGTGACGGCAAGAAGAGCAACGAGAGCTACCCATCTCTTTCCTGTAAGTCGCATTTGCGTACCTCCTTAACTTGGTCACAAAAGTGGCCTCTCCCCTCACATTTCCCCTTTGCTTGTCTCACTGCTCTCTCCTGACCTCCTCTGTAGCTTTGTCTCCGTTTTTTCTTTTCTCACTATACGCTTCTCGCCCTCTTCTGTCTGTAACATCTATCACTGGTCTCATTATACACTATGCCTTCCTGTTTATGAAACCTCTTCATGCATGCTTATTCAACCCTTACCCTGTCTTTTCCTAGCTCTCGTTTCTTTTTCTTTGTCGCCCTCTTCTGCCCAGATCTTCTCTCGATCTCTGCCCCTTTCTACTACCTAACCTATGACAACATCTTGTCTACCCTTCGGTACTTGAACCCAACACCATTGCGTTCGTCCTGTTGCTCTCGAGACCCTTCGTGCATCCGGTTGGTTCCTGTCCACGCTTGCGGGACTCTCTCTGGCTGCGCGAAGCCAACGTCGCCCTCGCCTGTTCTCTTGCTTCTTGGATCAACGCTATGTCGGGGATGCTCCGGGGAAGCCGAGGTGTTGCCCTGTCCCCCAAATCAGATGAGTGGATCAAGAGCGCTCGGCACTTGTCTTGAGGTGGAGACATCCCAGGCCAGCGACTGATTCAGCACGTCTAGCCTGCTCAACCATTCAGAGATACTAGGCAAAGAACAAGCAGACACGACAGCGAACACACGCAAATACATCGGCGTCAGCGTATCGCCAGCCGGAATTGCCACCGCGCAGAAGACCGTCTATGGCTGCGCAAGGTAAGTCGAGAACACGCTCGCCAAGCGCCGAAAGGCCTACCCTTACCAGCTAAGTCCGTCGCACACTGCTCTCGTTCGGCGGTAGAGACATCCCCACTGTGGTTGCTTCTCGGAGCGCAACATCGCATCAGGCACCAAGGTCGCTATCTGATGACGATCAATTGTCACTACTGGGCATCAACTTGAAAGAAACGACAAGACCTGTGCCATACTCAGCAATCCAACCCTGTAATCCCCCAGCCAGCGCGCACGCGTTTGCAACCCCGCTATCGGAAAGTCTCTGCAGTGCTGTGTAAGCCGTTGAGCCATCCTGGTCATAGAGGATGATGTCCACACGCAGAGGGAATAGGTCCATCCAGAGTGTCAACTCAGTCAACGGTATGTTGATCGCTCCAATGATGTGGCCCTCCGCGTACTCAGCCGGCTCCCGCAGATCAATCAGGATATAGAACCTGGCCATGAAATCATCTGCGAGTACCTGACACATCGGCTCGTTGAGCACTTCGCCCGTCAAGAAGAGGGTGAGCTGCGGAGTTTCTGGATCATTCGAAGCAACGGTAATCGACTTGCTCACCACGAGTCCGCCATAACCGTTTGTCCGCAGGGTCGCATGTAGTGAGGTTGTCTCGCCCGGCACAAGTTCCTTCGTCTCAAGACTCGTCACCGTGCAGCCGCATGAGCCATACGCAGATGAAATCACGAGTACTTCATCTCCTCGGTTCTCAATCATGAACGAGTGCTCGACTGACTCGCCCTCCACCACATCCTCGAAGTTGTAGGTGGTTGTCTCAACCCAGATTATGGGTGCCGCAGTAGCGGCTAGGCATGAGACGATGCATCCCACTATGACCAATATACTAGTTCCTCTCTTCATCTAAGCCCCCTTGCAGCAGTGTGTTTCTTGAACGTGCAGCTCGGCACAGTATATCCACCGTCTTCCTCATTCCTAGTCAAGGAACTCCCGCATCCAGGTGCTGTTCGTCTTGGAGCAACTGGACGGGTGGCTCGTCACCGATCTCCGTCATTGACACGTCATCGAATCGAACGGCGCTGGCACCAGAGGTTGGTCAACTTGCCGTTGCGTGCTCCGCGACGTACCAGTCACCGCGACTGATTGATGGGAGGAAGGAAAAAGGGAGCATTCCGTCGGATCATGTGATCCAACTACGGCAGCACTCACACCGTCAGGCTTGAGAAACCGTGCTCTCAAGAGCGTGCGTCTTCGCTCGGTGAGGTAACGATCATGCCAAAGCGCCTTCTGAATACCAGGTCTAACTCAGAATCTAGTGCGGAGGGGCAGACACATCAATTGGCCTTATGGCAGTACCCGTAGCGCCGTCATCATCCGTGACTGTCAACTTGAACGTGTAGGTTCCCGCGCTATTGAACGTATGCCACACGTTGCATCCCGATGACTGCTCACCGTCTCCGAAATTCCAAGTACAAGACACTATCGTGCCGTCGGGATCCCACGAGCTAGATGCGTTGAGGTTCACATCCAACGGTGCTTCACCTGCTGAAGGCAGAATCTCGAAGAAAGCAATCGGGGGGATGTTAGGGGCAGACGGGCCGACAACCTGAATTGTCTGACTTGTCGAATCGGTCGCACCGTCATCATCTGTGACTGTCAGCTCAACCGTGTAAGCTGTCGGGCGAGGCCTGCTGTATGTATGACTCACGAGCCTTCCTGATGAACTTGAGCTATCTCCAAAGGTCCACGCATAAGAGACGATCGAACCATCGGAATCCGCCGAAGCGGAGGCGTTGAACTGCACATCTAACGGTGCCTCGCCTAACGTAGGGCTGGCCGTGAAGCTGGCCGCAGGAGGAACGTTGGGAACGGAAGGACCGAGGACGTTGATTGTCTGAGTCGCGGAATCCGTCGCCCCGGCATCATCAACAGTGGTCAGCCGAACTGTGTAGGTTCCCTCGTCGTTATAGGTGCGACTCACTGTTGCTCCCGACGCACTGCCCCCGTCACCAAAGCTCCACATATAAGCTGCAATGACTCCATCGGAATCAGATGATCCAGATGCGTCGAAGCTGATCGGAGAGCCAGCTTGAACCTCCAAAGGTGATGCCGTGAAGCTAGCTATCGGAGGAGCGTTGGGAACCGGGATGATTGATATCTTCCGTGTCGCTCGATGAGTCGCCCCTTCATTGTCTCTCACCGTCAATTGAGCTGTGTAGGTCCCCTCTCTGCTATAGGTATGACTTTCCGTGACCCCCGACCCGACTTCGCCGTCTCCGAAGCTCCAGAGATACGACACAATGCTGCCATCAGCATCTGACGAACTGGACGCGTCGAAACTCACTCTCATCGGTGCTAAACCTGACGTCGGCGAGGCAGCAAAGCTAGCAGCGGGAAAGCAGTTAACGGCAGGAGGCGAAGAAACACGTACTGTCTGACTGGCGGAGGCAGTCGCCCCTTCATCGTCTGTCACTGTCAATTGAGCTGTGTAGGTTCCCGCGAGCGTGTAGTCATGTATTGGACTCATATCTGACGAACCCTCACCATCTCCGAAGCTCCACACATAGGAGACAATGGTACCATCAGGGTCCGACGAGCCAGAACCGTCAAAGCTCACAGTAAGCGGCGCTTGCCCTGATGTAGGAACAGCCACCAGGCTGGCTCGGAGAGAATCATCCAGTACTGGTATTGCTGCTGACACGCGAATCGTGCGAGCACGCGTGTCAATAGCTCCGTCATCATCTCTTATTGTCAGCTGCGCTGAATAACTTCCTTCTGCGCTATATGTGTGCCGCTGCCCAATGCCTGATGCCCCTTCGCCGTCTCCAAAGCTCCAGATGTACGATACAATATTGCCATCGGAATCCGATGAGCCAGACGCGTCAAAACTCACTTCTAATGGCGCTTGCCCTGCAGTAGGCGAAACTGCAAAGCTGGCAATCGGAGAGCTGTTCGCGATCACAGGAGGAAGGATTTCGATCGCCCGACTAGTGGAATTGGTTGCACCATCATTATCGGTGACCGTCAATCGCGGCATGTAGGTTCCAGCACTGCTGTAAATTTTCTCCACCAAAACGCCTGATGCAGTCGTACCATCACTAAACCTCCACGAGTACGAGACGATGGAGCCTCCGGAATCGCATGATCCAGAGGCATCGAGGCGTACGGTGAGGGGTGCTGATCCAACTGCGGGGGAGAATGTGAAGCTGGCCAGAGGTCTCACATTGTTGATAGGACAGCTCGCAGCAATCAATAGGACGGCAACACATTGAACCAGGATCGCTAACGTTCGTCTCTTCACTCCTTCTCCTCCCCCCCCTCGCAAGATGCCCACTTGCACAATCCTTGCCTTGTGCTAGGCTCTTTTTTTGTCCTCATTTCGCACTACAGTGTTTCCGTTTTGTATATGATATCACCTTCCCCCTGCTGCGTACTGTAACCCACGTTACCTGCTCTCTATGGTCGCTCGATTCATTCTGTCCAACGACCACCTATGCCGCCCAGGAAATGAACACGATTTTGAATGACTTTTGCCCGAACCATGCTAGGTTGCTCTGGCCGTCCCTTCCACGCCTCACGGGAGCAAGATGCTGACGATTCGAGCAACGAGACACTAGCCAAGGAGCGTCGAAAACTGCTAACCCTACCTTCCGGAACAGACAATCAACGAAATGGCGAAAGACGGTTTGCGCAAACCACGCTCAGTTGAGAGTACGGATTAGAAGGCCTTCTGACATCAATGTCCTTCCGAGTACACAAAAGGGACTTCCACATCAACTGTTAGCAGCAGACTCTTGTACAGATCGCCCGCACTCTCCTGCCCCATGCACGCCGTAAAGCCAAGTGTTGTGTCCCATCCAGTTCTACCACAAACAGCAAACCTCCCCGTGGCCTGCATAACCGCCTCCTGGCTTCCACCATAGAACCCATACGTCCATTCAGTTGCGATCTGTATTTTGACACTGACATCATCGGACACGCGGCTTCCGATTACCCTCCCCAGCCAGGGGAGAACCTGTTCAGAAAGATCGGTCGAGTAGATGTTGTTCAGTTGGACACTCACGGACATGAGCCCGTAGTCGTCGTAGGCAGCAATGAATAACATGTCCGTTCGATCAGCTGTCCCTTCACCTAGTTCTTCCCAATCAACTGACGCGGTCACGTCTACATCAATTGCGTCTCTCGTCGCATCACCGTACACAGCTCGCTGCCGTGTCACTGTCGTTGAAACAGCCGGTCTCATACTCAGCAACCCATCGTGTCTCAAGCGGATGTACAGGGAATCATCTTGATCCCATCTCTCCTCTCCCAGCCCAACCACCGAGTGATTCGCTTTTGCATCCACAGAACAAGCAGCCATCCGACCGGATACATCCGCAACCGCACTGCAAGACGCCTGCTCAGCCACTTCGCCACTGAGCCAAAGTGTGCCTGAGGCAAGGCTCCACGCATCACAAGACAGCTTTGGGAGTTGCCATTCTGCCCTTGCCACGTGTTCCCATTGGCGCTCCCGTTGCCTCGTTGAGGACTTCGTTTCGCCTCCGTAGGACAGATCTATCCATCCTCCCATCATCTCGCAACCCCATGTGGCGTCCAATGCAAGCGCGGCCTCTGACTCTTTGCGAATTCCTCCCAGTGCGTGCGAACTACGCGTCCAAATCCCAGTCAGACTCAGAGTCTCCAGCGGCCACCACGATGCCTCGACGTTAGCAGAGCGGATCCAATCTGTGCTCCGCGAATTAGAAGCGGTAGATCGTAAGTTCTCCCAAGAAGCACTGAACTGGAGATCCTCGCCAAGAGGACGCCACCGCTCCAGAACGGCTGAGTATTCTAGGGCAGCCTGTTCGCATCGCTCAGGCAGGACATCCTCCGCTGAAGTCTTGAGCGCCAGAAACAGGTCGAGCGGTCCCCAAGACAGGCTCGCCCAGCTTGAGGAAGCAGTGCGGGGGCTACTCTCACCGGACATCGTGTACTCGTGCCTCGCCTCAAACAGAACATCTCTCGCAATCGTCTGTTCTCCACGCAGACTCCACCCGATGGCGTTCGACCGCATAATGCTCCCGACCTGTCTGTACTCAGGAGTCATGAGGTAGATGTCCCCGCTAACGCGATATGCTTCTGCCTGTTGCTCGAAGGATGCACGCACTCCGTAGCCGTCAAGCAGGCTCTCCACATCTGAGACGCTTACGTAGGCCGAAGGATTCTCACCTGCAATCTTGGTCTCGTCAGACAAGAAGGCAGTGACCGCTACATCGTGTTGCCACACGGCCAGCTCACCTGAATCATCCACCTGGCTGCCCACCCAGAGGACTCCCGCTTCTGTTCGCTCCAGAGAGGTAATCGTTGTTCCTACGTGCTCGCACGATCCAGAATCACTCGATCGAAGACCATCCGACGTTCCAAACGAAATCACGCCGCCGCCAACTGCAACGCAGTAGACTGGACCTTCACTCCAAATCCAACGCCCAGCTTTCTCGTCCGTATACTCCCGCAAGCCACTCTCTGAGGCAATGATGTATGACTCATCTGTGACGATGATGTCATGAATCTTGACTCCACTCGTCTCAGGAACAGGAGTAACTGGCCCGCGATTTCCAGACCAACTGTAGGCTCCATCAGATGTCCCAATTAGGATCCCACTTTGGAAGCTCCGAAGCACCGTAATTGGTGCCAAGCTCTCAAACTCTGCCTTGTCATTCCAACATAGCCAACTGTCATGTACACCAAGGTCCTCTACCCGAATCGACGCGAGCCCCTCGCTGGTCGCAATCCAGAGAACTTCCTCGCTGTCAACAAGCATTGCACGTACGTTATCTCCAGGTAAACCATCACTCGAGCGATAGGTTCGCCAATTGCCGACAAGATCCAGAGGGAATGAGCCATCGAGCTGAATTACGGAAAGTCCCTGATCAGTTCCGATCAGTAGCCTGTTCCCTCCTATGATTCCAAGGCACTGAACCGTCGTACTCGGCAGGCGTGATCCGCCAGAGTAGGTCTTCCATTCACTCCCATCATAGGCAGTAAGCCCCGCCTTGTGCCCCACGAACGTTCTCCAAGCACTTGAGACAATCGACGTAATCCGGTTCGGTTGATGCGCCTTCTGATTACCGTCAAACGGCGCCTCTTCCCAACAGTAGCCAGCACTCACATCCGCTTCAAAGGATCCCACGTCAAGGCTGTAGTCGATCGAGAGCACGCGATGGTCATTCGGCATTGTGCTGACCTTGCTCGGATCATCAATGGAACTCTCATCCTCGAAGGATCGTACAAACGCAACTCTCAGAGCACCAGTATCCGCAAGGGGCACTTCAAGCCGAGCACCGTAGATGTAGGTCGCGTAGTCTGCTCCCGAGCCAAGCCCCCCACCATAGACTTCGTACTCGATACGCACAGTGTCGGCCTCACTGGGTAACTGGTCACCGCCAAGCGTCACAATTCCGATTTCGTAGTCGATGTCGTAGTCTACGTCCCGCTCAAGCATCGTGTCGTTTAGGTAGACCCGGTCACTTCCTGGAATCACCGTGCTTCCCATTCCGAGGGAGAATCCCATTGCCAGGGCATGTCCAAACTCAACACGAATAGTCGGTTCAGGAGCCTCGAAGAACAGCGCAGGAAAATCGAGCTGCAGAATCCCGTACTCGTGGAAAGCGACGAAGCTGTAGTCGTCCAGAAGAGCGTCGTCCACACTTCTGAACGTTTGTCCGTCTTCGCTCAGCGTAACTAGAACCGTTCCCTCCACGACACCATCACGATCCATGAGGTAGTACTGATGGAGGATGGCATCGCTCACGCGGTGGCTCTCGTCGCCAGCACTAATGCGAACGTAGTCCATCAACTCGTCAAGGAATGCAAGCTCGAAGTCAGATCCCTCTGCGAATGGGTACGAGGTAGTAGCGCCATCTTCAGATCCGCCATCATATGCGGCGATCGCGCTCTTGAGCATCTTCCGAGCGTAGATTCGAGGATCGTTCATGAGGACAAGAACTTGCTTGTCTCCACCGGGAGCGAGAACAGCGAACTCCTCCATTCTGAGAGCTATGGGCTCAGCGCTTCCCAATGCCCCATGCAGGTGCGCGAGGGAGACAGTCGCCAGAATCTCTTCCACGCCTTGTTCTCCTGTCCAGTCGACCTCAATGTCAGTAAACTTCTCTACGTACAGTTCCTGAAGGTCGAACGCACACAATCCGTCAATGTGAAATCGATGCACCTGTGCTCTCCATTCTTCATCGCGACGGTATGCGCTGTACTCGATCGTTTCACAAGATGTCGTACCTCTGAATGTTCGGGACATGACAACTCCCTCTGGCTCGGAGATGAAGCCAGTTAGCCATCTGCCCTCCGAAACGAGGTAGTCAAGCCGAACACCAAACATTCGCTTGTCCACAACACAACTGCCAAATTCGACCAGATCGAAATCCCCCAGCACACCGTCCACTTTCGCCGTATCGAGTGATACAGCGAGCAACTGCATGGCATCGGATTGCTGATCATCGAGTTCGCCAACGATTGTTAGAGAGCCAAGTGCAGTAGCATTGAAATCCACTTCCAGCGATTGATCAATGCTCAAAGCTCCAGGCGTCCCCCCGATCGCGCCAAACCCACGGCTATCACCGACACCATAAGAGAAGCTGAATCTCTTGATTGCCGAGAGATCTACTGTGAAATCTGGAGACCTACTCGCAGCCTCCCTTTGAGAAACTTCCCTCTCCTCGGTGCCCTCTCTTCCGGTGTCTCGCCCTGTCTGACCGACACAAGATACTGAGATCAGCAAGAACACGCTGAGTTGTATCCACAACGCGGTTCTTCTCATGTCGCTGGCTCTCCATGCAACAGCTTATCAAGATCGAGCGCTACTCCTATTCGATAAGACCCACCCAGGTCGCGCCGCCCTGCGTATCCGAAATACAATCGAATGCAATCAACGACCACCGATAAGCCTGCTGTCAATCCAACACCACCATAGCCAACTCTTCCCATCAGCCTTCCAATCTGCAATTCGAGGCCAGCACGGAGTGAACGTTCTGTGGAGAAAGAATCCGCCACCTCAACACCTGCACGACATCGTAACAAGGAGGTGAGCTGGCCGCCGAACCCTACTCCCACCGAAACTCCGGATCCCCAAGATTCTCCTTCAATGCCAGAACCAGTTACGTCACGAGACATGCCTCCTTCGAGCATCAAACCGCCATGAACGTTCCCAACAGTGATGAGCAAGCACGGATCGATCGCCCATCCGAACGCTTGAACCGGCGATGAGATGCGCAGAAGTCGAGCGCGCAATCCCACGAATACGGTCTCAGGCACGAACTGGACTCCCGTTGACGCGACAATCCCCTGAGTAGAGTAACGCAACAGCTGTCCCTGATTGACGATTGAACCTGAGTCAAGCACAAGCACCTGGAGTCCAAAGCAGGGGGCGGAGATTCCGATTGTGCCATAGTCAACACCGGCAAAGTGAGCCACGTACGTAGACGTAAGCGAGTACGTTTGAACGCGTCCCAAGGCTGCAGCGTTGTAGAACGCTGCCTCCGGACCACCGCACAGTGCAAGCCCTGCCCCTCCCATTCCTTCCTGCCGCACGGACATTCCCAAATCGAAGAGAGTTCCAATGCCATAGCTTGTCGCTGCCCCTGCTACAGCAGCACAGCCTATGATGAGTAACAGGACTACCCCAACATATCGCGTCAACGCTGAATCACCAGTCTCCCTACCTCCGAGATACCAGAGCTAGTAACCAGAACATAGAAATATAGACCTGACGAGAGGGGCTGCCCACTGGAGGCTCTGAGGTTCCAGACATAAGAAGCTCTTGCCGTAACGTTGGCCTCGAAGACCCTTCTGCCAGCTACATCATAGATCCGTAACTCCGAACTCCTCACATCCCCAGTGGGATATGAGAAGGTGAAGCTTGCGGTTTCCGACACAAGAGATGATCTGACAGATACCTCCACTGGCGTTACGGGATCTGGAAAATGCGACTCAGAGCCAGGATATCCGAGGCTTTCAAGCGCAGCAAATACGTTCATCTTTCCCCAACCGCTCAGCATGTTGGGGCAAACGCCCGTGAACGCGTCAGTCCGAGCCGTAGATGTCAACAGATCGCGAACATCGTCAGCCCGCAGAGAGTCGTCGACACTGAGCAACAGAGCCGCCGCCCCTGCGACATGTGCCGCCGACATACTCGTACCGGAATCGAAGACGTGAACTCCATCCTCGTGCACGAACTCCGCACAGATGCTCAGTTGGTCTGACTTCGCCGCTGCAATCCACGTACCTGGAGCAATCAGATCAGGTTTCAGGCGGCCATCGCGTGTTGGACCTTGACTTGAGTACGAAGCCACAGTGCCTACGGAATACGTCGGACTGTAATCCTCCAGACCTACGAGAGACACCCATTCCACGCGTGAGACGTATCCCCCAACAGTGATGACGTTCCTAGCAGTGCCAGGTTCAGCAATAGTCATGCTGGCATCACCCATTGCCAGACGCGCATCACCACTATAGACCCAAGCATCGCAACGACCATCACCTCGGCCATTTGAGACATGCATGCGCCAAC
>Ga0272441_10007083_pt1 | contig 18380 bp, 12 predicted proteins | sample SSMProp6N_FD_193582 | JGI IMG/M metagenome (GOLD analysis project Ga0272441, IMG submission 193582) | Marine sediment archaeal communities from Little Sippewissett salt marsh, Falmouth, MA, United States - SSM-Prop-6N | ecosystem: Environmental > Aquatic > Marine > Wetlands > Sediment ... | reverse complement strand
GCCAGGTTCTCTACTTCCCGCAGATAGGTCTCTTGTGTCCTCGGCTTGGCACCGCTCAACTGTAAATCCGTCAGCATCTGATCTCTTAACTTTCCCATCATACAATCTCCTTTGATTTTGATATCCGACAGCGCAGGCTGACGGTTTGACAAAGGATTATGTATGAGGATTTCGCTTGATCAACAAGCGCTAAGAAACGTGTTGGATTTATAGAGACTGGTATTATAATCCGATGAGACAGGCGATGGGATGGCTACCGCGAAGCGGTTTAGTTCTTCCAATTATAATCTGCGATAAATAATCCAATTAACGTTTTACTGACTTCAGAAAGCTATACGTAACATATCCTGTTAATGCTATTGATATTAGGATGTTATGTAGTGTTTAGAACTATTCAAAGCATTGTTCGTTTCCGGAGAAGAAGATCACGTCGAGTAATGTTCGCAATTTCGAGTAACGAGACCATCGATATCTCCTGGTTATCTTGCCTGTTGTAAGGTCAACCGTTACTCCTCAATAAGTGTCTGTTTGATGTAACATTTCCCCGTGGACCAGCCTTCATCATACTCAATAAATAAGGGCCAATGACATGCTGAAGTCATAATTAACAGTCTGACGATTTGTAGTGCAGATAATAAAAAAGTGAACGCTATCACAGCTCATGCATGAGCGTACTTATAATTATTGTGTGAATATAATTACATAGTTTGAGTGAATATTGTCACACTTATCAAAATATCCGTTGATATAGAAATACGATTTTGATAGCCGTTGAAGAATTATTTTTTATCTTTGGTTTTATAATACGATTGTTTAGGAGCCAATAGTTGATATTCTATCTAAGACGAAGGCACAAGCTATTGTTGGATAAAAACATTCACGCATTGAAAGGTTGAAATTTGGGAAATAGCGCGATGAAAAGCCCTTCGTTGGAAGAAATAATAGTAATAGGAAAGCCTCTTGCGGAAACCATAGAAGAGGCCTATTTCGTCATTGACCTTCACGGAAGATTCCATTCTTTTAATGATGAAATGTGTTCCCTCGTTGGTTATAATCGATCTGAATTGCAAAGCATGACCATACTTGATGTCACGACTGCCGCAACCTTGTATAGGGCTGCCGAGATTTCCCGGGAAGCGAAAAAGAATGGGAGAGAAGTCACAATATCGGATTACGAAATTATTCATAAAGACGGTTCCTTCCGAAAGTTGGAGATCACCGGTTCGTTTATAGGTGATGCATCTAAAAAATATCATGGCTTCCACGGTGTTGCCAAGGATCAAAAAGAACAACGGGGGCTAAAACGAGCCCTTCGAGAGAGTGAGGAAAAATATCGTCATCTGATCGAGAATATTAATGAGGTAGTTTATCAGACTGACAACTATGGTGTTGTTACCTATGTGAGTCCTTCCGTCGAATGGACGGGAGGTTACACGCAGGAAGAAATTATCGGCCATCCATTCACCGATTTCGTTTATGAAGAAGATCTAGGTGAACGCATGGACCGGTTTCAGGATATATTATATGGACTTGGAAACGCCACACTGTACCGATTCAGGACGAAAGATGGAACCGCGAGGTGGGTGAAAACGGCGGCACGCCCCATTCATGAAAACGGCCATTCAGTGGGTATTCGAGGCGTCTTGACGGACGTTACTGACATTATAGAAACAAGGGAGAGACTACGTCTAAGTGAGGGCAGGTATCGATCTATCCTCTCAGATATTGAAGAAGGGTACTTCGAGGTTGATCTCGTGGGTAATATTCAATTTTTCAATGATTCGATATGTAAAATATTTGGATACACTCGTGATGAATTCATGGGAATCAACTACCGGAACATAATGGTTTCCGAATCGACACAAATAACCTTTCGTATCTTTAATGAAATATATCGGACAGGTAAGCCCACAGGACTCGTTGATTTTGAATTAATCAAAAAGAAGGGGGCGAGATTCATCGGGGAACTATCGGCAAGTCTCATGATGAACGACAGGGGGAAGCCGATGGGATTTCGAGGTGTCGTTCGCGATGTGACCGAGCGACGACGGATCGAGTCCGAATGGAGAGGAAGTCTCTCGAAGCTTCAGGGAGCTTTTAAAAAAACTATCGACTGTCTGGTCTCAGCATTTGAAATGCGAGACCCTTATACTGCCGGACATCAGAGACGCGTTGCAGAACTCACCCGCGCGATTGCGCAAGAAATGAATTTCACCGATGATGAGATTCAGGATATCTATCTGGCCTCTCTGATACACGACATCGGCAAGATTCATATACCGATCGAAATCCTGAGTAAACCCACTCTTCTCACAGAGACAGAATTCGGCATTATCAAATTGCACCCTCAAGTTGGTTCGAAGATCCTTTTAAAAGGTGATTTTAGTTGGCCTATTGATAAAATCATTCATCAGCATCACGAACGGCTCAATGGCCAAGGATACCCTCATGGACTCAAGAAAAACGAAATCCTTCTGGAAGCTCAGATTTTGTCCGTTGCGGATGTTGTAGAGGCAATGAGTTCTCACCGTCCCTACAGACCAGCTCTCGGTATCGATATCGCAATGGATGAAATAATATCGAACAAAGACATTTTATATAACGCGGATGTAGTCGATATTTGTGTGAATCTCTTCAAAAATAAGAAATTTGAATTTAAGGAATTGGAATAGACAGAAAGAGCGTCAGTAATTGATGATTCCCTGGCATTGTGATTACAAATCCCTGCAGGCCACGTTAATGATCTGCATCTTTTTGAACTAAGTAAGCCTTAAAATGCATTGTCCGCCGGATAGCCTAAGGGGTAAACAGCGGCAAGAACCAAGAAGAAACAATTTTCTACAATATGAGAAATAAAACACATTATTTCTTTTGACATGTAAATTTTCTCATGAGACAATTCCAGAATATTATGAAATTACGTTGAACTTCGAATGTAAGCTATCTTATCCGGTACCAGATAAATTCCGAGCTAATCTGCGAATCTGCTGAAAAAAATCAATATTTACAGAAAGGAGAGATAGAGATGCGAAGCAGAACTATACTTTTTTTGTTTTTGTTAGCCCTCTGCTTCTACGCCTGCCATTATCCGTCAAAGCCCGTTTCGTTTATGACGGAAACGCAGATCGCAAATGGTTTGAAAGAGGGGATGGTGGCGATACCCTACTATGCATTGGCAAACGTGAACGTGGATCAAATCAATCCACAGTTTGAAATAATCGGTGCAAAGATTACGCTTGCCGACACATACCGGGCCGCCTACGGGAAAAATTATGATGAGGTGCCGTCAGACGGTGACACGGGAGACAGATATAGCACCATGCAAGTGGCAACACGTAATTTGCATAGAATTTTATCTGATCATGATGTGCCGAATGCTGAGAATTATATAATGACGAGCATCGATACGGCGAACGACCAGGGCTACACACTATTCGCTGTCATATATCGTCCCTATGATGTGATATCGGTGGTCGACAAGTATGACAACAAAACGGTGAGGGTACTCAATCCAAGCAATCGGATGTATTATGAACCGTTCCATTATGATATAAATAACCGTCCCTTTGACGTTGTCATTGACTGGGCTGGGATACCTGTTACCGCCTGCGATAAACAAAAGTATCAGGCCCTCATGCTGACCCTTGCCGCCAACAAGATTATCGAAGGACCAACCCGGTTGGATTACTGGGATGCGGAGCAGCGGTGGATTGCAGGAGAATTCGCAGATATATGTGACTCGCAAGATCAGCGGACGTGTGACGTTCTTGGCATCAAGCATGGCTTTATTCGGCCGTAGGTCACGTATGGCTGAGTGCCTGAGATAGAGTTATAAAGAACCGGGAAGGAATTATTTAATAGCTCATACGCATAGTTTCGCCTTTGCTTGCGCTACTTTGCACTATCGTTTTGAAGTATCAATAGGTGATACAGAGTATGTTGCTTATAGCTTCCTCGAGTTGATAAAGATTTAATTGAATAAACAATAGAGCAGTACAATCAGCAATCAATAGAAAAGCAGGGCCTGTTTGAGACCCTGCTTTTTTCTTGTGGAGACGACGCCTGGATTTTAACCAGGGAATATGGTGTTGCAAACCATTAGGGAAGTTATGGGGTCAAAACTTTATTCTTTAAGAGAACTCTCCTGAATTTGATCTAAAAGCTTCTTCAATGCTTCATGCTGCGCAGCAAGTTCCCGAAATCGTTTTCTCGTCACACTCACAGTGCTGTAGTCCACGCCTGTCAGGTCGCCGATCTCCTTTTGCGTCAGACCGCCATGACGGTATAGTAGCTCCATCGCCAATCCACGAGCAACACCCCGGTAATCGCGTGCACAAAACTCCGATTGTGGTGTGCCGGTCGCCAAAACGACAGCGTCAATGATTCGCCCCGGATTGATGTGCTTCTCGATTCGCTTTACTGCCGGTATCTCCCGTTTCGATTCCCGGATTAAAAAGCGATTGGTGATCTTCTCAATAAACGATCCATCCCCAATAATACCGTGTCCCTTCCCCTTTATCAGGGGGTTGGAGATATCTCCCGGCAGGCCGTCTTCAACAAAACGGGCATAAGCGCTCCGGCCCTTTGGATTATCTCCCCCGAAATAGGCGAGAAGGACTTCCCGTTTTATCCAGGTGTATCTATTTTTTTTCTTGATAAAGTCCGGGTAGCTGCTCCATGAAAAGTCGCGTAGCTGTTTCTGCAATTCCTCCGTGGAAAGGGATTCACTCTTTGTAATACGGACGGGATTCAGGTGCACATAACGTGATACTTCCATGAGATAATTATCAGCGTCGATCAGAAACGATTTATACCGCCCTTGGTATAGGTGACCCACCCGGCCGTGTGCATAGTTAAAGTACGATGTGTACGATATGTTGAAATGGCGCATGAATTCCTGCAAATTTGCTCGGGGTGTCCTGATAATAAGATGAAAGTGATTGGACATGAGGACGAATGCCAATACCTCAACCTGATAGATCTCTGACGATCGTGCCAGTAGAGTCAGATATTTTTCACGGTCTCTATCGTCGGCGAAGATATCCGCCCGTGCATTCCCCCGGCAGGTCACATGGTAACAAGCGTTTTCATATTGAATGCGGAGCGGTCGAGCCATGTAAACTTTATAGTAGAAAACAAGCTAATGTTCAAGAATAAAGATTTGACCCCATGGCTTCCCTTATCAGGAAAAGATATTGAAGGAGATATATGAAGGTGTTATGAAGATCCTGCGTCGCGAGGGTTCGGAGTTCCCTCCTTTCCCGCCGCTTCGAAAAATCAATACTATGTCAAAGGAGAAACAATGTCAGTACTGCCGGAAAAAGTAAGTAAAGCGTGGGATGCACGAAAAGGACCTGTTATCTTTTCCACCGTCGATGCCGATGGAGTCCCCAATGCGATCTATGCGACCTGTGTAAGCAAGTTTGATGATGATACAGTTGTGATAGCCGATAACTACTTCGACAAGACGCGGAAAAACATTGTCGCGGGAAGCAGAGGCTCCATTCTTTTCATTACCGATGAGGACAAAGCCTTTCAGCTTAAGGGAACCATCGAATATCATACTGAGGGAGCTATCTTTGAAGATATGAAGAAATGGAACCCTACGCAGCATCCGGGTAACGCCGCCGCGGCATTGAGAGTGGAAAAGGTCTTTTCGGGTGCCGAAAGACTTGTGTAGCTCTGGCGAATCTTCTGTCGCCCTTGATTCATTAGCTTTCCAAAAAGGCAGGGCCATTACGGACCTGCCTTTTTTTGTTTAGGCCAATCCGATCATTGGAAGACATGATAATCATATCAAGGTAATGCGTCACATAAAAAGTGACACCCCCAGCTTTATGCATCATTTATTAACCTTTGTCAGAAATACCCACCTAATCATACTTTACCCTTTTCTGATGGCTAGGGTCGTAAAATATTTTCGAGTTCATTGGGTATGTTGTCGGTAAACCGCACCGCCATTCTGTTTCCCCTCTTACCAAGCACATATCCCTTAACTTGGAATGTCGTTTCAAAGAGATCTGTGTCGTTGATGTGTGCATACACTGTCGTTCCTGAGTCGAGGGTGCTCTCGGCCTCCAAGCCCATGCCCTCTTCGCTGATATCGATGACATTGCCGGTAACCTCTGATCCCTCTTCCTCCCCATGAAACCACTTGATATTACAGGGGAGATTCACGTTTCTTCTCACGTTCCGGCGCCTCTCGCTGCCTCCAGCGGTTTCTTTCCTCAGGACCTTTTTGTCGATTTTTCCGACAGTGGTGAGCGGGAGATCATCCCTGAATTCGATAAATTTGGGTACTTCGTAGGGTGCCAGTTTCTCGGCGGCAAATGAGAGAATCTCTTCCCTGATTGCGTCCGGGTTTTTTCCTTGAAGATATTCGGACTTCGGAACCACAAAGGCCTTGACAATTTCAGATCCCGGTCGTTCGGGATTGGGTATGCCGATCGTGGCGATCATGCTGATTGCCGGATGTTCACTCAGTATTTCCTCTACCTTTTTAGAGTATACCTTGAACCCGCCCACGATGATCATATCCTTGGTTCGGTCCACGATACGCAGAAAACCGTCTTCGTCCATAGTGGCCACATCGCCGGTATGCATGTAACCATCCTTATCGATGACTTTTCCGGTTTCTTCGGGCTTGTTGTAGTAGCCGACCATGACCTGGGGACCTTTAATGCAGATCTCTCCGGGCTGGCCCGGCTTAACCTCGCGGTTTGTGTCGGGCTCAACGAGCCGAATATCGGTGTTCAGAAGCGGCACTCCGATTGAACCCAGTTTCTTTAACCCTTTGATAGGGTTTGATGTGGTCAGAGGCGCGGTCTCCGTCATGCCGTAGCATTCGACCACTTTTCCCTGGCCGATAATCGCCTCAAGCTGTCGCTGCGACTCTTCTGGGAATGGAGCGGCTGCCGAGAGACAGGTCTCGAGGGTTGAATGGTCGAGTTCTTTGAACTTCGGGTCTTCCATGAGGAGCATGTATAAAGAAGGAACATTCACCATGATAGTGGGGCGATACCTCTTCAGCTCCGCACAGATATGTTTTGTATCTCTCGGGTTCGGTATGAGAATCTGGGTCCAACTCAGGTAGATGCAGTTTGCCAGGGTAAACGTTCCGGCGATATGAAAGAAGGGAAATCCTGAAAGAGTCGTGCCTGCACCCGGTTCCCACCCAAGCCATCTTTGCATGATGAGGCAGTCTGCCACAAAGTTCCGGTGGCTTAACATGGCGCCCTTCGGCTCTCCCGTCGTACCGCCGGTGTATTGTATGTAGGCGATATCATCGGGGCCCAGGTTAATCTCCGGTTCGACTTCCCGATAGATGGTTGCAGAGAGTACCTCTTTGAAGGTATACACGATCTTGCCTTCGATCAGGGTTACGCGACCCTGGGGTATCTTTTTCAGCACTTTACCGAGGAAGCGCTTAACCCCCGGCAGAAATCCTCCCACACTCGTCGCCACCACAAGCTTGAGGTTCGGCAGATCAGACGCTATTTTCACCAGTCTTCCGGCAAAAATCGCGTCCAGGGTCACCAGACCTCTGGCCTTCGAGTCTTTCAACTGGTAAGCCATCTCCTCCGTGGAGAGCAACGGTGAGACACCGGAGACCACGCAACCCGCTCGCTGGGTTCCAAGCCAGGCAATGACATATTCCGGGATGTTGGGGAGGTTGATCCCGACTACGTCGCCTTTTTCGAATCCATGGTGGATAAGCATATTGGCGAAGCGGTTGGTATACCGGTTCAACTGATCAAAGCTGATATGCACACCCAGAAAGGCAAGGGCTGTCTTCTCGGGAAACTTTTCAAATGACTGTCGGCATGCCTCGGGAAATGTCATCTCCCATTCCCGGGGATCGAGGTCTTTCAGCCCCGGGTCATAGGATTTTTTCCAGAATTTTTTATTCTCCATGGTACAAACTCCTTTCCTGCCTGTTATTACGATTATACATGAGAATAATTCTCCCCTTGTTATGGGTTGAGGTGCTGAAAGTAATTACACTTACACAAAGCATGAGTAAGCTTAAATAAAAATTTCCTCCTCCAAAGGTGCATTGGTTCTGGGTAGAGATTGGTGGAAGATCTGCAGTTTGAAGGAGATATTACCTTACGTTACAGACTCTTTTCTGCTTGTTGGCTTAACGAAGTTCTTTTAGAATAAACTAATATGTGAGTCTCTGATATGCTGTATATGGTAAACTGATGTATGAATCTCGAGCATTAATACTCCCTTGATAAAGGAGATTATACAGAAATTAACCCTGTACATTGGTCATGGTGTTTGCGAGTTTGTTTTTAATTTCTCCTCATAACGTTACTGTCAGAAGCGAGGTAAGAGCCACGTGAGTCACCGCATAGTCGCTTCCAAATAAGTTGTGGGCAAATCAAAGAACTATCTACAACACATCGATAAATTTCTTTAAATTTTACGCTCTTCTTATGCTTTGTCAAGCCATATATTTAAAAAAATATCGTTGCCAGGCCTTAATGTTTTCAAGGTGAACAAGGTCGTTCTGGATCGCCGGCGACAATCAGATAAAGGGCCCCACGCAGATATGATTCTCTTTACTTCGATCCCCCTTTGTTCCGTCTAAAAGCGTCGGCAAAGGGATTGTTGAACGGTTCGGGTGCCTTCCCGCGTTCCCGCTTCTTCTTGTCGCGTTGCTGTGGCGTTCCCTTCTGAATCTTCCGTTCCCCGGCCTTTGAGGCATTGGCCGCAGTATTGTGGTCTGTCGCGGGTTTTTCCCCCGGCGACTTTTTCATGGAGAGGGCAATCCGCTTCCGTTCCGTGTCCACGGTGAGGACCGTCACGTGTACCTTTTGACTTACTTTTACCACATCCCCCGGTGATTTCACGAATCGGTCGGCCATCTCGCTGATATGAACCAGGCCGTCCTGATGGACACCGATATCGACAAAGGCGCCGAAGGCGGTAATATTCGTCACGACGCCGTCAAGCTTCATGCCAACGATGAGATCTTCGAGCTTTTCAATCCCCTCGGCAAAGACGACATTTTCAAACTGTTCTCGCGGGTCCCGTCCCGGCTTGGCAAGCTCGGCCATAATGTCCCGCAGTGTGGGAAGTCCGCAACTCTCGGTCACATAGTCGGTGAGGACGATCTTTCCCCGGCGATCCTCATCCTGAATCAGATCGATGACGGAACAGTCCTGATCCTGGGCCATCTTCTCGACGATATGGTAGCTCTCGGGATGGACGGCACAGGTATCCAAAATGTTGACGCTTCCCCCTACCCTGAGGAAGCCGGCGGCCTGTTCAAAGGCCTTCGCGCCGAGACGGCGGACTTTTTTTAGCTCTGTGCGGGATGTAAATGGTCCGTTTTCGTTACGATGCGTGACAATGTTTTCCGCAAGCGCCGGTCCCAGGCCCGATACATAGGAAAGGAGCTGGGCGCTCGCCGTGTTAACCTCGACGCCGACGGCATTGACGCAGCTGACTACCACATCATCGAGGCAGCGCTGCAATTCATCCTGATCAACATCGTGTTGATACTGGCCGACGCCGATCGCCTTCGGTTCGATCTTGACGAGTTCCGCCAGGGGGTCCATGAGACGCCTCCCGATGGATACAGCCCCGCGAACGGTGATATCATGATCGGGAAATTCATCCCGTGCCACCTTGGAGGCGGAATAAATCGAGGCACCGCTTTCATTGACCATGATGATGGGGATACTATTCGCAAGATCGAGGGAACGGAGAAAGGTCTCCGTCTCCCGGCTTGCCGTGCCGTTGCCTACAGCAATAGCCTCGATGCCGAACCGGTCGCATAATGCCGTGACTGTCCGTGTGGCTTCACCGCGTCCCTTTTCCGAGAGAAGGGGGAAGATCGTTTCATTATGGAGCAGCTTTCCCTGGCGATCGAGGCAGACGGTCTTGCAGCCCGTTCGGAAACCGGGATCGACGGCGAGAACGGCCTTCTGCCCCAGGGGTGCTGCCAGAAGGAGCTGGCGTAAATTGTCGGCAAAGACCTTGATGGCTGTCTCATCGGCTCTTTTCTTGGTTGCAAGACGGATCTCCGTCTCCATGGAGAGCGCCAGGAGGCGCTTGTAACTGTCATGGACGGCCAGTGTGACCTGCTCCGCCGCCTCGTTCTCCTCCTTGACGAAAAGCTCCTCCAGAATAGCCTTGGCCTCTTCTTCCGGCGGGGTCATGCGCATGCTCAGGAACTCTTCTCGTTCACCCCGCCGCATGGCGAGAATACGGTGTGACGGCGCAGAGGCAACGTTCTCTTCCCAGTCATAATAATCTTTATACTTGATTCCCTCTGCTTCCTTGTCGCGAACAACCTTTGACCGGATGACCCCTTTATCAAAAAAGAGGGTCCGCATCTTCGCCCGTGCATCCTGATCCTCATTCACCCACTCGGCAATAATGTCTCGCGCCCCGGCAAGGGCCTCGTCGATAGATGCAACGCCTAGTTCCTCATTGATAAAGGCCGTTGCCTCTTCTTCGATATTTATCTCTTTCTGCGCAAATAGTTTTTCTGCCAGGGTTTCCAGACCCTTTTCCCTGGCGATGGTTGCCCGTGTGCGGCGTTTCGGACGGAAGGGCAGATAGATGTCTTCCAGAACGGACAACGTCTCCGCCTCGTTTATTTTTTGTTCCAATTCGTCCGTCAGGAGGTTGTGATCCGTCAGGGATTTTAGTATCGCGCCACGACGGTTCTCCAGTTCTTCCAGCTGCTGCAGACGGTCCCGGATAGCCGTTATGACCACTTCGTCAAGGGAACCCGTTACTTCCTTTCGGTAACGGGCAATAAAGGGTACCGTCGCCCCTTCTGCTACCATCTGGGCCGTATCTCCGACCTGTTTAACCGTCAGACTCAGTTCCCCGGCAATCTTTTCGTATCGTAATTCGCTCATCGTTGTCCTTCTAAGCATTTTCTTAAAGTAAGCACGTGAGCTATCACAGGCCGTGCCCTAAATGCAATCTTAGAAAAACTGTCAAAGATAATCCTTGCTATTTATTGAATATGCCTGTACAAGGCGCCCTGTGATCGCGATAGTTATTTGCCTTCCCACCTTTCTTCTTTAGAAATTTCGGCAGGAAAATCCAGCTAATCGTAACAGAATCCGGCTATAGAGCGTTATCTGCAACCGGTTTATCCGGTGCGGCATCGGCGCGTGAAGCGGTGTAACTAACCACCGCAACGATTAGAAATGGGTTCAAATGTCACTAATACTTATAAAAGAAGGAAAAAGAAGAAATGAGTTTTGCGAATTTTGAGTTACATCCGAAAATATTTGCCGGCGTACAATCCGCGGGTTACAAAGAGCCCACACCTATTCAACTAAAATCGATCCCGCCGGTTATGAAGGGCCATGATGTTGTGGGACTTGCACAGACCGGTACCGGAAAAACAGCAGCCTTTGTCCTGCCTATTTTACAGCGGCTCGTACAGGGACCGCACAGTCATGTACGGGCGCTGGTTATTGCTCCGACGCGGGAGCTCAGCGAACAGACCCATGAAGCCATCGGGCAACTGGGCCGTAAAACGAAGCTCCGTAGCGCATCCATCTACGGCGGCGTAAGCATCCGTGGGCAGATCAAGAAACTGCGCAATCATGTGGACATCATTTCAGCATGCCCAGGCCGCCTCTTGGATCATCTCAATCGCGGCACCGTCGATTTGTCCCGTGTCGAGGTTCTGGTGCTGGATGAGGCCGATCGTATGTTCGATATGGGCTTCCTGCCGGATATCAGAAAAATTGTGAAGCACCTTCCGAAAAAGCGTCAGACCTTACTTTTTTCTGCCACCATGCCACAGGATGTCAAAAAACTGACCAATGATCTCCTGCAAAATCCGTTGCAGATTAAAATTGGCAGTACAGCACCGGTTGATACCGTTTCGCATCGATTTTATCCGGTACGAATGGACACGAAAACCGAACTGCTCAAAGATATTCTTGATCATACGGAAAGGGACTCCGTTCTGATCTTTACACGGACGAAATCGCGGGCGAAAAGCGTTGCCGGGCAACTGGATAAATCGGGATACAGTGCTATTTCACTGCATGGAAACCTGACGCAGCAGAAACGCCAGAAGGCCCTTACCGGCTTCCGAGACGGCCGGTACGAAATCATGGTCGCCACCGATATTGCCGCACGAGGCATCGATGTGAGTAGCATCTCGCATGTCATCAATTACGATATGCCGGCGTCAAAAGACGACTACACCCATCGCATCGGCAGGACGGGTCGCGCCTCACAAAGCGGTGAAGCCTTTTCATTCGTGACCGGTCAGGATGCCGGTCTGGCACATTCCCTGACAAAAACCCTGGGAGATAAATTGGAATATCGTAGCATTAGTGGATTAACGATTGCCATGCCGACTGATAAAGTCTCTGCTCCCGGCCGTAAACGTGGCGTGAAGGGCACGAAGACAAATAACGGCAATAAAAAGTCCTTTTATCCCAAGGGTCAGGGGAGCAGAAAACCGAAAAAGCGTTCTTCGCAATCTGCATCTGCAGGCCGTCGTTCCTGGTCGCATTGACCGGGAGCGCACCCGCAAGCCCCCCTTATAGATGGCGTCAAGGGGCGCTATTGAAAAAAGGAATGTATTATTCGTCTTAGGCTCATGAATTGAACAGCGAGCGCATTTCCCGCTGCTTGCAGAGGGGGAAGTCCGCCCTGTGGGCGGGGGCTTCACGTCTATTTTCCCCTATTCACCATAAGCGCAAGACAGCTTCAAAGAAAATGCGTCAAACCTTGACTGCTGTTAGTGGCGAGGTCTGGCGCATATTCGGGCATCACTTTGTTGAAAATTTAAAGATTTGCAGGCGAGGTTGATGATCTATTCATTCCAGTAACAAGGAACACTTGACTTGAAGTAATTGACTAAACCAATGTCGGGGATGTATCGTTCAGATATGTCTGATGTATGGTAATATCTTTTAAAAGGTGGAGGAGGATGACAACACGGAAAAAGATTGGTCTGGCCCTTGGAAGCGGCTCATCACGCGGCTGGGCTCATATAGGAGTAATTGAGGCCCTGGAGGAAGAGGGCGTTGCCATTGATTGTATCGCAGGGACAAGTGTCGGGTCTTACATTGGTGCTCTTTACGCGGCCGGAAATATTAAAAAACTGAAGGATTTCATATTGAAGATGGATGGGAAACGCGTCTTTTCCTATTTTGATGTCGTCTTTCCGAGGTCCGGGTTCCTTAACGGTACGCGCAAGGTGAAAGAACTCTACTATATGCACTCTGACGCCGAGACCTTTGATGATCTGGATATACCGGTCAAGATGGTGGCGACCGAACTGGAAACGGGGGACAAGGTCGTAATCGATTCCGGCAGCATCGTCGAGGCACTCAGGGCCACAATGTCGGTGCCGGGAATGTTTGAGCCCGCGCATATCAATGGGCGATGGCTGGTTGACGGGGGGGTTGTGGACCCTGTTCCCGTGGGCGTAACCCGCGCAATGGGAGCGGACATTGTCATTGCCGTGGATCTGAACTCCGGCCTTACCAGCAGACAGAATCTTCGCACTAAGAAGGACAAGAAGGATCGTCACCAGTTCCTGAACCGGGGATATGAAAGTGAGTTCATCAGGAAGCTCACGGACCAGTATGAAAAGTTAGGCTACGTGGTCAGAGAACGTCTTGGCCAGCGCTTCAGCAGGGAGACTTCGGCTCCTCATATCATGGAAGTTGTCGGTACATCCATAAACATCATGCAGGAGAGGATAACCAGGGTAAACCTGGCAGTGGAGCCGCCGGACATACTCATTCAGCCCGAGCTCAATGACCTCAGCATGATGGATTTTGACCAGGTTGAGCGAGTGATTCAGGAGGGCTACACTCGCATGAAAGACAGGATGGAGGACGTCAAGGTACTGCTTCAGTATGAGTAACCCTTCCGGAGGATCTTCCATCCATCGGTGTGGTGTGTCGGTTTCCCTGAGGGTCCGCCGGAACACGCCCCTTCATTCTAAATATCAAAGGATACCCAATAGTCGTTGCGCCAAAGGATTCTATCGATATGCAGGTGGAAAGATGATAAGAACGTAAATGCAGATGAGAGGAGTCGGGAAGCACGAAGAGTGCAGGAGAGGGTTCAAATCGTTTCGTTGAGTATTTTGAGGTGTGCTTCAGGAAGGACAAATCTAAAGGGAACTACCACCAAGGGTAAAAAGGAGAAAAACCCCCTGCCGGTATTCCCGTCGTCGCCTTGATTTCTTGTCCCGCCTCGATAGTAATAGGAACGTCTATTATGGTAACTGCACTGTAAGCCCTGGCAACATAGGCTTACGTCATGCTTCCCTTACCCCTCAGGATTTTATTTATCACTCCTTCCCGATAGCCTATAAATCGTGAGAAGTGAAGATCGTGGATTCGTAAGATGATCATGAAAAATTATACGTTCGCATGATTATGCTGCACAGATTGTCTGCAACATCAGACAGATACGCTGCTTTAAGGATCGAAACAAGGGTAATGCAAGAGGAATAGATACATCATTCCCTCACAAATATGTCTTTTAAAAACCGACGGCGTAACTGCAAACAATTAACCGCCGCCGGGCTTTACGTCAGCCTCACCGCATTTTTCAACATCGCCCATAATTTCATCTATTTGTGCTAATTGATCTAATGACAGGTGATCTAGATCACAGCGCTTGATTCTAAAAATCAGTTTTCGTTTCTGTCGAGTTTCTCCATGTTCAAGTTTTCTTGCTTCCATGATTTTCGCGAGCTTTTCCGTAAGAGGATAAATACGTTTGCACCACGTTCTACCTCCAACTTGAGAGCCGTCTTTTTTTCGAAAATGCTGATTATCTGCTGTAATTATCTGAGTTTTGGTAACTCGTTTTACCGTTAATTCATTCCAATAGGGCCCATATTCAGTGTAAATGGGGACACATACCTTATCGTTTTGTTTTAAGTATTGTAACATCCTTTCTTCCTGTTCGTTGATACCAAGCATATTAGTACCTCCTTATCGCGGGGGGAAACCAAATATCTTTTCCCCTTTGCCTGGCATGTTAACTTTCTTTCTGTTCTCAACAAATCATATCGACGCCCTCGATGATTGAGTTTTCAGAAAAGGCAGGGCCCTTTCCGACCCTGCCTGTCCGTTTTTAGGCCAAACCGACCATTGCCAGCGCTTCCGTTACATCGTACCAGACATTGATTGAATACTTAAAACCCGGGATGCCTATATATCTGGCATAACGATCACCGAGAGCGATCAGTGCATCGGCCATCTTTGACGCATCAACTTCGTAAATCACAAGGGATTGTATTCCCTGAAAGGCCGATCCCCTGAGATAGGGTCCCATCATCTTCAGATAATCGGGAAGTTGTGGCTGTTTGGTAAAACCTTTCCCGACATCCTTGGCACTTTCCGGAGGAAATGTCATTGAAACTATAATGACCATGGTCTCTCTCCTTTCTTATCGGTCTTTCTGTTACTCGTTCAGATTATTGATAAAAGGGACAAGGGATCGCCACAGGTGAATACCTGCTGAACCGCCTGCCCTCACTCTTAGGAAGGATTAGGAAGTGGTGAATCTACTGCGATAGTTTCTGATGTGGTTTTCTGAAGGGATATTGCTTAAAATCTGGGGAATTACTTTTTATGTACTACGTAAAGATCATAGGGACATTACATGCGTGCATCATAATGCTTGCGAAATTAGCCATATAAGCTCCTGACGGCGAAACGGCCATCGGGAGCATGGCCAAGGAAATTTGAGATGCATCATTGCCTCCCTGAAAAGATATAACTATATCAGATATATAGCCGGACCAAAGGGTTACCTATAGAGGAATTCTACGCCCTTATTTTGTGTTGTCAAGCCTTTTATTGTAGTATGAAAATATCATTGCCGGACCTTGGTTTTTTCGCTGATTGGTCGAAAGAGGGTATTGTTAATCGCTACGTTCTGTATCGTTTATCTACCAGGTTATTGATGTTTTCCATGACAATCCGTGTTACCTCGTCGAATTTTTCCTTATACTGTATCCGTGATTCGGCGGAAAAGAGTTTAAATTCTTCGTTGATCCTGAGGTCTTTCAGCTTTCCGTCGAAAGAGAGGGGCTCTCCAACACGATAGATGACATGTCCGCTCTTCGCAATGGGGGAGGTGCCCGGATAGATTGAGTCGGTGTTATTGCAGCCGACGGGAACAATGGTCGTTCCCGTGTTGAGTGCCAGTTGTGCCAGCCCCGTTCGTCCTTCTGCCAGTTTCGTTGAGCGCGTTCCCTCGGGGAAAATTATGAGATTCAGTTTCTTCTCCAGGAGTGCTATCTTACTCAACTCTGCCACTCGATCCATGATAGATTCATAGTAAGGAGTTATAAATTCTATAAAATTTTCCTCGATCTGGGCCGCTAATTCCACTCCCCTTTTTGTAATCGAATGTTTCGATTCACCATTCGCCTGTATGGCGTCCTTTATCGCCCGGTACTCATCTTTCTCGATACGTCTTCCGAATTTCTTCGAGAAAAATTCCTCTATGAGATAGCCCATAGAGGGGACGGGTATCAGGTTGCACCAGTTCAGCAGTTTTGCCAGTGTATCGTTCCGGTAGTATTTTCCCTTTACCCAGACCGTGGTATAGGGATACTCCTTCAATTTCCATAATTTATACTGAAAAGGCCAGTAGTTGAACCTGTCGGTGTGATTCATGGCAAATATGATGTTTTTATCTTTAGGAATCCTCTCTATGTTTTCAAATTGTATATCCACATTTGAAAAAATTCTGTAATTGGGGCCCAGGAACAGATGACCGATAAATTTCTGAAAATAAGGAATTGACCTGAGCTTGATGTTGTTCATATATTCGAGATCTACCATGGTTGTTACATTCTCCTTTTATAAAGATACTGCTCCCCCGGTCAGCTTTTGTAATGTTCGTTAATCCATGACTGGTATTCTTTACTTTTTACCCTGGCAATCCACGCACCGCTTTCCAAATACCAGGATACTGTTTTCCTGAGGCCCGATTCAAAGGACTCTTTCGGTGCCCAGTCCAACTCTGACCGCAGCTTTGAAAAATCGATTGCATATCTCCTGTCATGGCCCGGCCTGTCTTTCACGAAGGTAATCAGGTTTCTTCGCGGTCCCTTTGCATCGATCCCGAGGATTTCGTCGAGAATATCGCAGACAAGCTCAACGATGGCAAGATTTTCCATTTCCCAGTTACCGCCGACATTATAGGTTTCTCCCCGGATTCCACCTTTGATGATGGTCCAGATGGCATCGCAGTGATCTTCCACATATAACCAGTCCCTGACGTTTTTCCCGTCGCCATAGATGGGAAGGTCTTTACCTTCAGCAGCATTGAGGACCATGAGGGGTATCAGCTTTTCCGGAAACTGATAGGGCCCGTAGTTGTTTGAACAGTTTGAGATCGTTGTCGGGAGGCCATAGGTTCTATTGTAGGCTCTGACCAGGTGGTCCGAGGACGCCTTCGATGCGGAGTAGGGACTGTTCGGCCGGTAGGGGGTGGTTTCACTGAAGAGTCCCTCCTTCCCGAGACTTCCGTATACCTCATCTGTACTTATATGGTGAAAGAGTCGAAAGGTGTCATGATTAGCGCGGGCAATTTCCAGCAGGTTAAAGGTTCCGATGATGTTCGTATTGATAAAGGCATCGGGCCTCTTTATCGATCGATCGACATGGGATTCGGCGGCGAAGTGACAGATTGCATCGATATCGTGCCGTCGATAGATTTTCTCCATCTGATCGAAGTCGCAGATGTCAGCCTTTTCAAAGGAGTATCGTTCGGGACAGCCTGTTTCTATATCCCTGAGGTTGTCGGGATTACCCGCATAGGTGAGCGTGTCGGCATTGATAATTCTCCCTGTAAAGTCCTTTTGTTTCAGGATGTATCGAATGAAGTTGCTCCCTATGAAGCCTGAACCGCCTGTTACCATTAGATTTTTTATTTCCATATGAGACCTCGGCGCGAATTATCTTCCGATAGGTCGTTTACTCTGAAACTGAGAGGTGTGTCAATGAAAATAGCGCGGCCTTGACAAGCATCTCTTCTTTTTCTATTGTAAATTGATTGTCTTTTTTTGATCGGAGGAGCCGCCATGTCTTTCGAGGCACTGATTCGGAGATATTCTAAACCGATTGAGACGGTGCCGACCGTCTGTACCCGGAAGGGAAAGCCCGGGTTCCGCGCGAGGGCAGTTCTTTTCGATATCTACGGCACACTCTTCATAAGCAAGGCGGGTGATATTGGTGTGGCGAAGGGAGAGGCTGAAAAGTGTCTGGAAGAGATTACCGGTTTATTCCGGAGCTACGGTGTGGACGAGGACACCCGGGCAGTTATTGAAAAATTTTTTAAGGAGATACATGTCGGAAAGGAAGTACTCAGGAAGTGGGGTGTCGAATACCCCGAGG
>Ga0272441_10007082_pt1 | contig 18381 bp, 11 predicted proteins | sample SSMProp6N_FD_193582 | JGI IMG/M metagenome (GOLD analysis project Ga0272441, IMG submission 193582) | Marine sediment archaeal communities from Little Sippewissett salt marsh, Falmouth, MA, United States - SSM-Prop-6N | ecosystem: Environmental > Aquatic > Marine > Wetlands > Sediment ... | reverse complement strand
GTGAAATCGGCTCTAAAAAATCCTTTTCCTCGATAGCCGAATACGCCGTGACGAATTGTTCCGGCCGGCCGATACCAACTGCGGTTGCCTGAGAAGTCATTGCGTCGGCGACGCTGATAAAATAATCCGTATGCTTGGCGGCATATTTTTCAACGGCTATATAGAACTTGTTCAGCCACTGACTTTGATAGGGGTGAAAGGCAAGGCCGTGAATTGTATGTATAATTTTAAGTTTTGAGTTTTGAGTTTTGAGTTGATTTGCCGCTAACCTTCCGAGAATTCCCGCCTTTGCCGAATGGGTATGGACGATATCCGGCCGTAATTGCCGCAGATGTTTTTTTATTCGAAAGTAGCTGACTGTATCGTTGTATGGATTTATGGCCCTGCGTAGCCTGTCGATGACAATCACCTTATAACTCTGGTTTTTTGTATGTTCGAAGAGTTCTCCCTCCGGGCCGAGAGCCGGGCCGGTTATGAGCGTGACATCGTGACCCCTCTGCGCCAGCAGCTTACAGGTAATCAGAGTATTTTCCTGCGCCCCACCTAAAATCAACCGAGTTATAATATGAACAATTTTCATGAAATAGAATACAGGATACAGAATACAGGATACAGTATAAAAAATGCAGAAAACAGGATATATGAGTTAGGATACATTGTTATTTCCTTATTGCATTTATGTAACCATACAGGAGCTTTCCTATCTCATCGAGTTGGCCGTGTAACTGCTCTGTATTTGCGTAACCTAAATCATTTGAGAGAATTAAACAATAACGACATTCTTCTAAAGAACCTTGAGCGATATTCATATATCGTGCTGTGTCAATATCGCTTCTTTTTTTAAAACCTTCGGCAATATTTGCTGGAATAGAAACCGCCGCTCTTCTTAACTGTGACGTTAATCCATATACTTCCGATTGCGGAAAGGAATTACTAAGACGATATGTAGATAAAACAAAAGCATGTGCTTTTTGCCATACTATTAGATCCGTAAATGTTTTTGCCATTTTATTATTCATTGTATCACTCTCCTCTCATCGTAAATATTACCTGACAAACGTGAAAGTTTACATTCTATATTCTGTATTCAGTGTTCTATATTCTTGTTTTTAGTATTTAATCCATATAAGGCTAAGTTCCTGGGTCGGTCTCTGGCAATTCTAAGTGTCCTGCGCCGGAGATATTAATATTTTCGACTCCTTAATGGACCAACGTTCGACAATATATTTTGTGAGTAACGCTCCGATAGCAAGAGCAATCCAAAGAAACGAATATAATAATGTTGAGGCGAGCACTTTATCTGCCCCCGGCGTATTTTGAACTAGCAGCACAAAAATATCGTGTACATAGTGAAAGACGATAGCCGGTAGAAGAGAACCCGTTTTGAGTACAATATAGATGAAAAGCAATCCCATAAAAAAAATGCTGACCAAATCGACTATCATTTCCACGGTTAAAGCTAATGACCTCAAGTGCACCATGGCAAACAAAAAGGACGAAAAGAATATCGCTTTGCGCTTTGAAAATACTCTCATAAATAACACTAGGATGATGCCGCGAAAGAAAACCTCTTCCCAGATACCGCGTGTGAGACCTTTTATCAATCGTGGTGGATGTACGGTACTCCAGTCAAGTATAAAGTGCCTTGTCAGCAGCGATGCCAACAGGATACCGGATAATGTAAGTGCGGCCATCAACAAGCCAATCAAGATGTTCCGCCCCAGAGGCTTCAACGGCAGCAGGCGAATGTCCCGGCAGTAGTCTCGAAGCGACTTGCGGCCGTTAGGAAGACCCAGAACGCGAGGCATAAGATACAGAGCCAGTATAGCCAGTGCAAAGAAGTATAACAAAGACGGAATAATATTTCCCGGCAGAGCCTCCAAATAGCCCAGCAGAAGGTAGGTGACAGCTGTTAGCGCAATTGCCGGTCTGGGATAGCGTGCCATTATAGAGTTATACTGAGTTTGTTGATTGATATTCGTCATTTCGTTTTGAAATCAATATTTAATCCACATAAGGCAAAGGCCCTGCGGCGGGGCGAGCCTGCCGGCGGCGGTTCGGTTCTTTGCCTCGAGGATTTCATTGATTTTATCCGGTTTCCATCTACCTGTGCCGATCTCGGATAAAGTGCCGACAATATTTCTGACCATATTATACAAAAAGCCGTCCCCTTCGACATCTATATATATCCATTTATCTTCGGCGGTGACATCGCAGCGGAAGATGGTCCGGACGGAGCTTTCACGCTTGTCCGCAGCGGAGGCGAATGATTTGAAATCCTTTGTACCGACTAATAGTTGTGCGGCTTCATTCATCGCAGTCACATCGAGTTTTTTACGCATGTGCCAGCATTGATTTAACTTCATGACGGGCCGGTATCGGCCGGTATAAATCGTATAGCGATAGAGCTTGCTCTTGACATCGCCTAACAAATCGAATTTCGGCGGGACTTCCTCGGCGGAAGTGACAACGATGTTGCGAGGCAGTCGGCCGTTTAGCACATCCGGGAAATTCTCGGTCGGGATGGGGCTTTCGATCTCGAAAAGGGCAACCTGGCCCAGCGAGCTGACACCGGCATCGGTCCTGCTTGCCCCGTGGACGGGAATTTTAGTCCCGACGAGATTTGAAAGTGTTTCGACCAGCTCGCCCTGGATGGTTCTTTTTCCCGGCTGAGTCTGCCAGCCGCTGTACCTGCTGCCGTCGTACTGGACTGTAAGTTTTATTTTTCTAATAGCCATGTAGGGCTATTAAAGCAATTTTTCGGCGATTTGAACAGCGTTTAGTGCCGCACCTTTTCGCAACTGGTCACCGGCGACCCAGATATTTATGCCGCGGTTCTCCGGCAGAGATTCATCCTGTCGGATTCTGCCCACGTAAATATCGTCCTTGCCATCGGCATCAATCGGCATCGGGAAGCGGTTATTCTCACGGTCATCAAGAACAGAGACTCCCGGAGCCGTGCTCAACAGGTCCCTGACCTGCTCGGGTGTCATCGCATCGGTGAACTCAAGATTGATACTCTCGCAATGCGCCCGGAAGACCGGGATGCGGATACAGGTGCATGTAATCATTATCTCCGGACAATCGAATATCTTCCTGGTCTCAAGCACCATTTTCATCTCTTCCTGATTATATCCGTTCGCGCCCATTGCTGAGTTATGACTGAAGACGTTGAACGCTATCTGGTACGGGAACGCCTCGCAGGTTGGCTCTTTTGAGTCCAGGATTTCCTGCGATTGTTTTTCCAGTTCAATCATCGCGGATTGCCCGGCTCCGCTGGCGGCCTGATAGGTGCTCACAATCATTCTTTTGACCGGATTTGCCTTGTGCAGCGGCCATACCGGCACAATCCCAATAATTGTCGAGCAGTTCGGATTGGCGATTATGCCTTTGTTCTCGGCGATTGCCTGCGGATTTATTTCCGGAATTACCAGAGGGACATCCGGGTCCATTCTGAATGCCGAAGAATTATCCACGACGACTGCACCGGCCTCGACGGCGGCCGGACCGAATTCCCTGCTTCGTGACGCCCCGGCACTGAACAGGGCGATATCGATTCCGCTGAAGCTTTTCTTCGTTAGTTCTTCGACGATATATGTCTTGCCTTTAAATTCGATTTTCTTGCCTGCCGACCTGCTGCTGGCGAGCATTTTAAGAGAATCGAATGGGAAATCCCTCTCTTCGAGAATCTTCAAAAATTCCTGTCCTACGGCACCGGTTACTCCGGCTATTGCTAAGTTACAGCCCATACTTTCTGGCTCCTGAATAAAATTCACCTAAACTTAAAGGCAGCCTGTAAGGCTGCCCCGACTACTACGACTCTGATATTATCGGCAGATTATAACCCATTGTCCTGTGAAATGCAATAGTTGTCCTGCTAATAATAATTATCTAATTTGCTGATGGTTCCGAGGGGATTTTCTGCCAAATAGCAGACATTGCCGAGGCGGTAATAATACAGATAAAGACGAAAATCGCCGCCGGCATGGCCGCCTGCTCGCCGAAATGCTTCAATGCAAGGATGGTTCCGAGCCCGGCGTTCTGCATCCCGATTTCGATTGCCAGGGTCCTTCTCCGGCGGGTATTTAGCCGAAATATAGAACCGATGCCGTAACCAGCAAGCATCCCGTAAGAGTTCAGAATAATCGCAGCCGCTAAAATTATGCCGGTGACAGCGGCGAGATTTTCCTTGTTCAGAGCGATTACAAGCGAGCAGATAAAGATAATAAACGTTACCGATATGGCCGGGAAGACAGGCAGAATCTTCTCGATTTTCTCTTTTATAAAATACCGCACTCCGAATCCAATAAATAAAGGAACAACGACCGTTAGCGTTACATTTATAAGCATATTCCAGAAGGGGACTTCCAGAGTAGAGCCTGCTAAAAGTAGTGTCAGCCCCGGTGTAAGTACCGGGCATAGCAGCGTTGATACGGTAGTCAGTGAAACAGAATATGCCGTGTCGGCTTTTGCTATATAGCTCATTACATTACTTGCCATTGCTCCGGGAGCCGAGCCGGTCAGGATTAAACCAACGGCGATTTCCGGCGGCAAATGGAAAAGCCTGGCTAACAGGAATGCTCCCAAAGGCATGATTGTAAATTGTGCCGCCGAACCAATCAGGACGATGACAGGCCTTTGTGCGATGCGCTTGAAATCCTCAACCTGCAGGACAACTCCGATTCCGAACATCGTCAAAGCGAAAAACCATTCCATTCCCGGCTTCAAAACAACGAACGGGCCGGGATAAAGGTATGCCACTACGCCGAAAACTACCACCCAGATGGCAAAATACTTCGTATAAAAACCCAGTACTTTCTTTAACATGTTAAGGAGTATAAACATTCGATATTATCTTAACAATTCATTTCCGCACTTTAATAGACATGACTGGGCCACATAGCATATAGTCAATGGTGATGATTCCGGGCGGAAATTGGGTTCGTTTTTTTGCCGGTAAAATAGCCAAAATCACCATTATTAACATAATTATTTTATTTCAAAGAGCTTACGATATATTACCCATTTTAACATTGGGTTCGTTTTTTCAAAAATGGTCGATTTGTAGAGAATGCTCTACATCTGTCGAATAAGTTCGTCGCTCGTATTGCGTGATTCGTATGTCGAAACACCTTGGAATAGCCATCCCGACAGAGTCGGGATTCCGCAATTTTGCATTTTGATATTTAATTTTTAATTCGTTTCGATGAACCCTCCATAGTTCATCGAATATTATAATGAAATATCCCCCTAATACAACCAAAAACCCCGTTTTTAGCCGAAAAATGTCCATGACTCGATACTTATAACAGCTCTTCGACTATCCCGCATTAAGTTGCTCGAAGAATGTTCCTAATCCTGTTTTTTAGTTTTTTACCCAAACATACTTTTTCGTTGTGTATCATGTTGAAGAAAGACCATCTTTGGGATTTGTGAGGAGAGAAATCCAAAATCTCGATTTTTGGAAAAAATAAAAAACCATGTATAAAAAATACAGCCTTCGGTGTGTAATAAGGTAATGGAAGATAAGCTGCTTATCTGGAAACTTAGGCGGGGCTCTCGCGAAGCCCTTCGGCGTATGTACGATAAATATCACGCCGATTTGCTGAAAATCGCCGTAGTAATGACCGGCGGGATGAATACGGCCGAAGACATTGTTCAGGAAGTATTTAGGAAATTCGCCGGACGAGCGGATCGTCTGAGTCTATCCGGCAGCCTGAGAAATTATCTCATAACAAGCACGGTCAACACTGTTCGGAACTTCAGGCGTAAACAGAGAAGACACAAGACACAGAATCTCGACGAGACAGACCATTTGCCTTGCGAACAAAGACGGCCCGACCAGTGGGCGATTATGAGTGAACAGTTGGAGCGTCTTAGTGCTGCTATGACGAGTCTGCCGTATGAACAAAGAGAAGTAATTACTTTACGTATGGAAGCCGATATGACATTGCGAAAAATCCCTGAATTACAGGGGACGTCCGTCAGCACAGCGCAGGCCCGTTATCGGTATGGAATCGAAAGACTGCGGTCCTTATTAAACGGAGAATTATAGATGAAATCCGCAGATGATATAAGACAATATTTTCGAAAATCGACCTTGAGCACGAATATCGAGAAGCACGAAGAAATCTTTGAAAAGATTATATGTGCTCAGAAGCAATCGGGAAAAACAGAGCCGGTATCTTACCGGCCAAACATAGGGAAAATAATTATGAAAAATCCAATTATAAAAATTGCTGTTGCTGCGGTTGTCATAATCGCGTGTTTGACAGGCGTGTTTATGTTCGAAAAAACATCCGGTGTTGCTTTAGCAGATGTTTTAAACAGGATCGAGCAGGTTAGTGTTTACATGTATCGAATGAGCATGAGTGTGTCCGGACAGGTGATCAACGATAAACCGATTGACCAGGAAATGAACGTGACCATACTCATGTCACACGATTACGATGCAAAAATGGTTTCCGAAATGTCTTCGCCACTCGAAGAAGGGAAAATAACCCAGGAAATGTACATGCTTCCCAAGAAGAAGGCAATGATTATGATCATGCCCGGCCAGAAGAAGTATATGCAGATGGATCTCGATGATAAAATGATCGAACAGACGCAACAGCAAAATAATGACCCGCGCCTTATGGTTCAGAAAATCCTGGAATGTAAATATGAGAAACTCGGAGTCTCAACTATTGAGGGTGTAGAAGTCGAGGGCTTCCGGACCATCGATCCTAACTATATGGCCGGTATGATGGGCCAGGTCGATATTAAGATTTGGGTCGATGTCGAAACCCAGTTGCCGGTTCGGTCGGAAATGAGTATGCAGATGGGCGAGATTCAGATGCACGCCGTAATGCATGATTTCCAGTGGGATGTCACTGTCGATGCTGCCGAATTCGAGCCGGTTATACCCGAAGATTACACAGCTTTGACAGACAAACCTATTAAAATGCCGGCTTTTGATGAGAAGACCGCTATCCGGGGACTGGAACTGTTTGTCGAACTAACTGGTTCGTACCCGGAAGAGCTTGATCTTATGAATATAATTTCAAAGACCAGCGAAGCTATGGGCGGCAAGCTGGCCGGGGAACAAATGCAGCAGGAAAATCGAGATATTAATGAGCAGGAAATGACCAAAGAGCTTACGGAAAAAATAATGCCAATCACAGGATTAGCAGCATTCTATATGCAGCTCGTCCAGAACAAGAATGACCCGGCGTATTACGGAGAATTCGTTACTCCCGAAGACGCTGATAAGGTTCTGATGCGGTGGAAGGTCTCGGAGAATGAATATCGTGTTATTTTTGGTGACCTGAAGGCCGAGACGGTCAGTGCCGACGTTTTAGCTGAGCTTGAGAACTTGCCGCAATGACGGTCAATATTTTCGTTTATTTAAAAAGGGCCGGGCTTTTAGTTCGGCCTTTTGTATTGCTCCTGACCCCATTTTCCATTTACTTGTTGTTAATGGTAATGCCGGGCCAATCGTCCGTGCGGAAGGGCGACGCCGGCAGACCGGCACCGTTGTATAGATTACAGGCGGGATTGTCCGCCCAGGCATAACGCACGGCCGCCGGGGCGGTCACCTTGTCGTTTTTGACAACAATGGTCTTGCCTTCAATAGCGGCATCGGCCCAATAGAATTTCCTGTCCGCTCCGGCAATAGCAAAGCCCGTCAGCGGGCCGTCTTTGGCGACTAATCCGCTGTCGATATGGTCGAAGTTCAGCCGGATTTGGTTACCCTCGACGGTCATGGAACTATACACCGGGCCGGAGTACTCGACGTTTTGGCCGTAGTCCTGGGACTGGGCAATCAGGGCCAGACGTTTGCCCACAGTCTGCTTGTCGCGTGGGTGAATGTCTCTTGGGTTACCGACATCGATAATCACGGCCATGCCTGTATTGGACAGGGACAGGGTCATCTGCTGGGCTTCGCGCAATTCGGCCCAGGCGCTGTCACCGGGCTCGTCCTTGCGCTGCATATAGTTGGCTAATTGCACGAAGTAGAAAGGAAAATCGCTTATGTTCCAGGCCCGGCGCCAATCCCGGATCATAGCCGCAAAAAGCTTGCGATACTGGTAAGCCCGGTCGGCATTGGACTCACCCTGGTACCAGATGGCGCCTTTGATGCCGTAGGGCACTAACGGAGCAAGCATTGCATTGTAAAGTCTTGCCGGGAGATACTGCTGGCCCGATCCGAGGGATCGTATGCACTCGATACGATAATTCCAGGGGCCGCTCAGGTCGATGGGATTTACGGTGTCACCCGTGCTTATCTGAATAGGGTTATCGGTGGGGTAAATCCCGCCGCCTCCCTGGCCGTCGAAGACACGTACGGCAATAACGTTTCGACCGGCCTTCACCAGATCAGCGGGCACGGCATAGATACGTGGTGTTCTATAGGGGGCAGGGACCTCACGCATAGTTCGGCCGATCTGCACCCCGTTGAAATAGGTGATATCCCAGTCGTCAATTGCGGAAAGCTTCAGAGTAAGGTCACGTCCGGCCCATTCCTGAGGGATCGTGACTTCCCGGCGGAACCAGACCACGCCGTCAATGTTAAGTCCGGTGTCTTCCCAGAGGGCAGGCAACACCATAGTATCCCACTCGGATAAATCGACGTCCATATTGGTCCAGCCGTTTTCAACGGTTGTGGTATCGGCCATGATGGCGTCCGGATCGCGTTTGTCCATAAGCTTAACACCGTATTTTTTCTTCAGTTGAGCCTGGATTCGCTTAGCATCCGTTTCACGGGCCAGGATAGGTGCAAAATCGGGATCAATCTTGAGGATTTCCATGCTGGTCCAGGCCTCGGCCGGCGTCCCGCCCCAGGTGGTGTCGATCAGGCCGATGGGCTTTACGCCGCTCTTGAGCAGGTCACGTCCGAAGAAATAACCCACAGCGGAGAAATCGCCTACGGTCTCGGGCGAACAGACTACCCACTTTCCAGTGACATCCTGCAATGGTTTGTCGGCCGTGGCTTTCTCCACCGTGAATAAACGCAGGTTGGGATATTTCGCTGCGGCAATCTCGGCCTCAGCGTTGTTGGAGGTTTCCACCGGCCACTCCATATTGGATTGACCGCTGCATATCCAGACCTCGCCCACCATGACGTCCTTAAGTTCGATGGTCTTCTCCGGCGTACTGATGGTCAAAGTATATGGACCGCCGGCCTCCATGACCGGCAGTTTCACCTGCCAGCGTCCGTTCCGGGCCCTGGTCTTTGCCTGATTGCCGTTGATTTCGGCCGTAACTGGAGTGCCGTCCTCCGCCCAGCCCCAGAGAGGGCAGGACATCTTCTGTTGCAGGACCATGTTATCCGAAAACAGGGCGGGCAGTTTCAAACCAGATACCGACGGGGTGATATCATTTGAGACCTTTGTTTCCGAACAGCCGACCAAACCCAAAAAGATGGAAACCAGACAGAGAAGCGACTTTGCAGTTTTCATAGTAAAGACTCCATTAGTATGTGTTTAAATCAAATTTAAGGGGATCAGGATAACGTAGAAACGACAGGATTGCAACCGTTAAATAGACAACTCTTTTCCTAAAGAGATTAGGGATATCTTTGCCATCTCCGGATTTAATTATGGTTTGACCTTTTTATGGTTAAATTAGTTGCTGTTGGGATTTGATTTTTTCCTGGGTAGCAAATCTAGCAGGGTGGAGAGATCCGAAAGCTCGATTTTTTGGCCGGATTGTGCTGCGGCGATCCTTATGGAAAAAGCAATAAGTTTGAGAAATTTAGCATTGATTTATCTGATAACAGTTAGTATAATTATTTCTGATGGCGGAATTTGATTTTTATATCGGTAATTTTCGGCTAAGGGAATCCGTTTGGGAGACGAAAGCATGGGCCGACTGTTCCGATTCCTACAATTCCATGGCCTATGCGTCTGCCCTTGAGTTCCGAGTGCTGTTTTTAACAGGAGTATCGAAATGAGTACGCACAGCTCAATTAATTATCATCGAAACAAACCTGATAACCGCTTCTTTGCTGAGCATGGTTATCTGAAAGTTCCGCATCTGGTGCAGTGGATGGCAACCTTGCGTTGCGCAATGAAGTGTGAACATTGTCTGGCTGCCGGAGATGGAATGGATTTTAAGGATATGCCATTAGACAAGGTCAAGGATCTGATCGATGAAGTGGCGAAGCTTGGAGTGAGTGAGTTCCTGCTGACTGGTGGGGAACCGCTGGCAAGAGACGATCTGGTCGAGGTCATTGCCTATCTTGGACACAAGCAAGTCAATTGGACCTTAAATACGGCCACCTATCCAAACTCGGAATTGCGAGGTGCTATCTCAAAACATCACCCCGGCTTTGTAGCTGTGAGTCTGGATGGACCACAGGCTGTGCACGACGGTTTTCGCGGCAGGGTAGGAGCCTATGAACAGGCCCTGGAGTCTATTGCCTTTTTTAAGTCACTTGGGGTGCGTGTTTGTGCCGGGACTACGGTAACAACGCGGAACTATCCCTATCTGGACGAAACGTTCCATCTTGCCGTGGGCAGCGGGGCGGACCAATGGGGTATCCACCTGCTGGTACCAGAGGGAAAGGCCGCTCTCAGGAAAGATTTATTCCTGTCCCGCAGGCAACTTAAACGTCTAATCAGGTTTGTGGCGCGCAAGCGGCGCTACTTCAACGTTCAAATGGCCGACGAGATCGGTTATCTCGGTGTATACGAACCTTTGGTGCGCGATATCCCCCTGACCTGCGGTGCTGGGCGCACGCAGTGCGTCGTGCTGCCGGACGGCTCGGTAGTGCCATGTACGACACTGGACCGCTCCACGCGTGCAGGGAACCTTTATGAACAGACACTTCAAACGATCTGGAATGCTGGCTTTCAAGAACTGCGGTCCTGGCGGCCTCAGGGAAAGTGTGGACACTGCGACTATGCCATAGCATGTAAAGGGGGCTGCTGGCTTCAGCGTAAGGCGGGCGCTGAATGTTTTAAGGATGTATGGCATGTGCCGGAGGCATTAAAGACTGCCGCCGGTATTGCGATATGTTTGGGTGCTTTAGGTGCAGGCGAGCAAATGGTAACGGCTGCAGAAGCTGCGCAACCGGAAACAACTACCTCGCTTACCCGGGTGGACAACCATAGTGAGAGTATAAGTGAGAGTGTTTTAGATGTTCTGCGCCTGGACGAAGCCATTTTGGATTATTATGTGGAACTGGCGGCAGGGCGGGAAGTTGGCGGAGACATCCAGCCGACGGATGCTAATGATGCAGGCTGGGCATTCTTCGAGGATTTCAAGCAGGGGACATTACCTCAGGACATCAGGGAGCGTTGTGAAAGAGTGACTCAGGCGCTGGATACTGAGCAGATGTCCCTGTCATTAACCGCGTTGTGCTGGAGGGTAGTCAGTGAGCCTTTGTTCGATGCGGAAAATCCCTGGGTATATTCATATGCAGACAAGCAGGTAATATATGATACGTTGTTTGCCATTGAACAGAAGGCCCATGCTTTGAGACAGGAGATATTCGCCATGAATCTCGATCCCTACCTGCGCCGTGGCAGAACGGCTGCAGCGAGTGTTCCGGCAGGCAAGGCAGGACCCCCGCCTGGCTATAATGAGAACTATATCCTTAGCAAGGATCTCAATGAAGAACGCTGGGGAGTTGGCAGCGATTCTGATACGCGCGCAGCAGCAGAAGCCTACATGCTGGACCATCCCTGCGGTTCTTATATGGATCTGATATTCAGCTTTTCCCAGGATATTTTCTGGGGTAGCGAGCTTATCCGCTTTCGCAATGGAGACGTTGAGGTATTGAGCTCGGAGATCGATTACGGCAATCAAGGCCTGTTTACAATAGGCCCATTCGATATGATTGAGACCATTGATTCTGTTGAGCTGGTGTTTCAAATAAATGCCGGTATAAAGACCGCCAAGACCGGGATAGAGGAATCCATTCTGGACGACGCCGAGGGAGACAATGACATTAACCGGACCGTCCAGGTTCAGCTTTCGGGTGGATTGCGATACACTTATGTGGAATTAGTCGACCAGGTTTATTATCAAAACAGAGAATTGATTGCACGGATGGCCGCCAACTGGTTGTCCGGTCAGCCGGTGAGATTGTGGGATCGAAACTATTCCGTTATCACCGCCGTTAATCAGAACCAGGGTTTGCTCTGGCCTCTCTTTAGAGAGATCATCGGTAACGATCCTGATACACCACCTTCACTCGGAAGACGAGATTTGAGTGACATAATTGAGTTAAGTGAATTGATATCCGCTCTGGAGAATGATGATGCTATACGTAAGCGAGCCGTGTTGAAGGATATTGATTTTTGGATGTTCTGAAATTTTATCGGCTCTCGTCCTTCCGAGGGCAGTTTTTCAGCATATAAACCTTATTTTCAGAATAATTGGGTAACTATACAAATACACAAGCTTGCTTGGTGGTAATTGATTCCAAAAAAGGCCGGGCTTTTAGTTCGGCCTTTTGTATTGTTTCCTTTTTGGAACATGTTCCAGAAGACCGTAAAAGTTTTTGTTTTATACTAACACGAAATAATAGTCTTTGATGGAATGATCAATTAATTTCATTATACAGAAATAAAATCAATCCCTTTCCAGCGTAACCGCCATTAAACCGATTACTACATCGTTGGCAATTGTTTTAATTCGAAGTGCCTTCAACTCTTTATTTTTATCCAGCGGCAGATCAAATACCGTTGCGGCGCCACCGTCGATGTGAATCGTTTTGTTTTTGGCTGATACGTTATAACCTTTCATATCTGTTTGCCCGGTCTTCAGGTGAATCCGCGGCGGGCGGGGGGCATTGATGTTAAATGCATAGCCGTCCTGATAATAATCCTGTTCGATTGGCCACCATGTTTGGGGATTTACCAGCTCAAGTTTTGTCGAAGTCCCGTCCGCATACTTAATCTCGACTACACCATTAACGAACCGACACTGCATGTGATGCGTCGAACCGGCCATCAGCAAATAGGCATGTGCTGCATTACCGGCTAATGGAATAACTGCCTGGTCAGGATAATTATCCCAAAGCGATGTAAACAGGATGTTATTGACATCCGGCGCGGCCGGTGTCGAAAACGGAACTCCCTGTGGGATAGTGATTTGATTTTCAGAGCCCGCTGCAGACCGTAGCCCGGAATCATCTATTTCCGCGGTCTCGGCGTACGAACACCAGTCTCCGATTCCCTGAATGGGTATTTGCAGAGTTGGATACGGCGGCCGCGGCGAGATGTATTGGGGCTTAAAGATACTTGTCACTTTATCGTTCATGTGCCGGGTAATATCTACGGTCTCAAAGTTCCTGTTGTCACCGCTTTTGATATTCCAGTTGATTATGGATGCTTCATATGGCTTTTCGCCGGATTCGACACTCACCAGGTTACTGCCGGGTTTTAAATGGACCGCGGGGATTGTAATGATGCTGGATTCGGACATTGGCATAATCGAGACTTCAACTGAAAAATCGCCTGAGGACGGATTAACGGAAAGATTGCCTGTCAGTAACTTCGAAGTATTATTACGGATGCGGAAATTAAGTTCGGCAGCGGTTTGATCATCCTCGGCGACAATTTCAACCGGATTTCTAACCTCGATATCAACCGGTTCCCACCATTCCATTTGGCCTTGTTTTAATCGCATAAAAGCAGTCTTCTGTCCGGGTCCGCTTTTTATCGTGGCAATCAGCTCTTTACTTTTGACATTCGATTCTTCAAAAATTCCCTGGGGATCATAAATATCCGTAACAAGCGCTTTTGTAGTATCGAATCTCAGTTGTTCACCGGTTGCGGTAAAACTATCGAGAGTTATTTGTTCCGGCGTGTCACCATTCCATTTCACCTCGATATTATATTCGCGAGCGGTTCCACAATCGATTTCAATCCGCGGTTCTCCAACGAGATTGGCCAACGGTTTCCATGAAACTTTTTTCCTGTTAACGAGAATATTTTCGACGAGCACTGTTTTGGCAGTAAGCTTTAAGATTAGCTGCAATTGTTTCTCATATGAAGGTTTGATGGAATATTTGTCTGTATCCCCGTCTCGCTTAAATTGAATTGAAATGTCATCGATCGCAAGTGACGCGTGATCCCACTCACGTGGAAATCCCGGCTGAATAACAATTTTGTCCTCCAGTAAATTCGGGTGTATCCCAAAAATTCCCTCGGTGAGCGTTCGAGCGGCCATCGCAACAGAGTCTGAAAAATCCCGATATAATTCACCGCGGAACGCATCATAAAACGATAGCTGCTGAAAATTGCCCGGGCTGGAAGTCAGGTACATACTTTCAAGAAGCATGCTCTTCCAAAGCTTATACGCCTTTTCACTTCGTCCAGCCTGCCAGTAAGCTAATGCCGTATGCATGACCTCGGCAAAAGCGACATTATTTATGGACCATGTATAAGGCATCCAGTTTGTTGTCGATAAAAGAAAAAGATCGTCATCGCATAGTCCGTTTGCTTTTACAGGGATATGTGGAATTTGATTGTCGACGTATCGTAACGCCTGGTATGCCTGAAACGCATCCGGCACATCGGAATCGAGCGCGTGGTAGATTGTCCAGAGGGCAGGATTTTGATGAAGCAATTTGTTGCCCATCAAATCCTTGTACTCGGCGTACCAGCCTTTTTCAGGCATCCAGAGAATTCCGTTTATTGCTTTTAGAATTCGCTCTGCTTCTTTTTGATATGGTTCAGGATTTTTGTTTATGAACGGTGCTAAATAGGCGGCCATTTTATTGGCTTTGTAGTTGTATGACGACGAATGAGTGACACCTCCGCCGCTGTACTGCAGGGCGTCGCTTGCCCATATGGAGGCATATGCATCGTAGAGGCCGTCACCATCGGGATCGAACGTTCTTTTTTCCCACTCCAGATGGCGTTCGATTACCGGCCACATTTCGACCAGATATTCCAGGTCACCTGTGTATTTGAAATGTCTCAGGAGCTGGTCGATAAACACGAGGTTCATGTCATAATGATGGGGCTTTGAAATTTTATTGGGATTTCGGCTGATATATCCTCTGGTAAATATCGCCTTACCGGCTTCCTCTTTTTGGCGGGCAAGATTCCGTTTGGGATCGGGTGCTGCCGTTGCGGAAGCCGGCTCGGTATATTGCGCCTTGGCATACGCGCTAAAATGCGTCGTTGCCTGCTCATGCCGGCTCAGTGCATCGGCAATGTAAGCGCCGCGCCAACCCGGCAAACGCATTCTCCAGGCGATTGCACCATGTAAAAATGTGGGATGCTCCCATACCGCATCGGCTGCCATGCTTAATGCGCCGCCCAACGTATTGAGATACTCATCCGGTGTTTCCAAACGAACCTTTGATGCCTGCGCCCGGCGAGATGTTTCAGCTTGCGAAAACCAATCGGGGATATCACTATAAATCGGGGCGTTAGTGTTATCGGGATTGCTGATAAGCATATAGAACGGTTCGGAATCGGAAATTTCGACTCGTCCGGTTATAACCGGGCTATCGGATTTCTCCGAATCGAAAAGCTCACGAGGACTCGATTGTTTGTGAGCATCGGCAATATGAAACTCGGAGCCGGGCGGGGGAGTGCCAATCAAACGTTTTTTTATTTTTACCCGGGTTGAGTCGATTTCCGCTTTAGAAGGCTTATAGTTGTTTTCATAAATTTCATTTTCCGTTAATACTCTGCCTGAGCCGTAATGCAATATGAAGTAATTTTCCTTGAGCTCATACACATTATCCACACAATACTCGGGATGTAGATAGAATACGGATTCCGGATCGGCCCCGATATCGCCATCCCGGCTGAACCGTTTTCCGGTGGCGCCGCCGAATACCCAAATCAATTTCACTTTCTCCGGAATATCGGTGAATTCGAACTTTGTAATGACTCCATCACCTTTGTAAAGCGGCAGAACCGTAAGTGTTATCCGGCCTTCTCCGATAATGGTGTCTTTTATTTCATATATCATCGATCCGGCACGGTAGCGAGCTTTGATATAATCCGCTTCAATCAGCCATTTATCCGAATCACCTGAGAACAAACCAAACTTAAGGTTCCCGCCCATCCTCGGCATATACAAGGCAAATTCCGGCAGGTCGCCCGCTTCGACTCTGAAGCCTGTATTTGACCCGTACAATGCCCGATTAAATCTTTTTGTGCCGTTAATAATGACGAAATCGCCGTCTTCCGGCCGGTACCTTATAGAACGTTCGATGTCGTGCCATAGTTGCTCACCGGACATTGATGTGTTATTGCCAAAGCCGTGATCGCAAATAGCTGTTGTTAAGATGATTATTACAAGAAATGTTTTCGGAAAACTCATCAGTACTCCTTGTATCATTCTCCCCGGTATATGATAAAGCATAGAATTTGTATTACTTTCAATAGCTGCTAACTGTACTTCATTTTTCTGTAAATATCAATTTGATATGTTTTAATGTTGTGAATTGTCGAAATCAACTTCAACAACAGGGGCGTCAGGCATAGGTTTAAAATACAAAAAACTATTTGCACTATTAATTGTAATGCTTTAGATTAATGCAATGTATCACACAAGTTATGTGATTTATATCGTTGAATTTACGAACAAAAAAAACAGAAGGAGAGCGTATGAATTTCTACAAGCCGATTATACTGTTTGTTTTGCTTACCTTTATTAGTTCGCCCTTATCAGCCCAGAGACGGGAAGAAGAAAATATATCCGGCCGAATTCCTGTCTATGAGGTCCCTTACAAATATCCGACAGTTGATGGTATAAAGGAGGTCTTGAATCGTGTGCGGACGTATTATGAATCCACAAGCCCGCGAAAAATTATCGATTCTGAAACAGGCGAGGAGATAACCGACTTTTTAAAACCGAATAAGAATGCTCGTGTTTCACACGGCTTCTCGAGTGAATGGTCTTACACACATGGTGTTGTCCTTTCAGCCTTCGAGTATATCGACGATGTGGCCGGCGACCCTGTGTTTTTTGCCAACAACACCGAGTTTTTTGATTTAGTGGTCGAGACCTTGCCGTATTTTATGAAAAACAAAGAAGTATTTGGCAGAGAAGCAAGGGGCGGCTGGGGCAGAACCCCAAATTTTCGTGCACTCGATGATTGCGGTTCTATTGGTGCCGCGATGATCAAGACATATCTAAAAGATAAAAATGATGATTATCTTGAACTGATCAATATCATTGCCGATTACATTTCCAATGGACAATGCCGCCTGGAAGACGGTACCCTTGCGCGTCATCGCCCACAGTACCAATCTATATGGGCAGATGATTTATACATGAGCGTGCCGTTTCTCGCCAATATGGGGGTGCTCACCGGCGACAATAAATATTTCGATGATGCGGTGAAACAAATCCTGCAGATGGCTGATCGGCTCTACATCCCGGAGAAGGAGCTTTTCGACCACGGTTGGAGCGTCACTTCGGGCGACTATGACCCGCGTTTTTACTGGGGCCGTGCCAACGGCTGGACATTAATGGCCATGGCCGAATTGCTCGATTGTTTACCCGAAGATTACCCCGGCCGAGATAAAGTGCTCCACCTGTATCGCTCGATGGTCCGCAGCCTGGCCGGCCTGCAGGACGGCACCGGCTTCTGGCACAACATGCTCGATAAGACCGATACCTATCTGGAAACCTCCTGTACGGCCATGTTTACCTTTGCAGTGGCCAAAGGGATTAATGAAGGGTGGATTAACCACGTTTACGGTCCGGTGGCGGTAACTGGCTGGAACGCGACCACCACGCGCGTACTTGAAAACGGTGCGGTTGACGGCACCTGTGAAGGCACGACGTTCGCGCATGACAATACGTATTACTACCATCGCGGCAAAAGTATTTATGCCACCCACGGCTATGGTCCGGTTCTCTATGCCGGTGCGGAAATGATTCGCCTGCTGCAAAATGATAAAATTACAGTGCAGAAGGCCAGACCTAATTCCCGCAACAGCACCTTTCACTACAGGTTAAAAAGCGAATGGCCCGAGAATTGATGACGAAGAAATCCCCCTTCGTCCCGTATATGACAAAGGTGCTGCCACTGCTTTTGCCATCCGTATAACCAGGATTATTCGTTTAATCCCGGTCGAAGTCGTGTACGACAGTTCATCGGCCAAAAACAATGACAGCACCCTTAGTTTTTAACAATTCTAAAACTTGTAAATACTCTTTTTCACATAACGTTCCTGTCGTAGAGTATTTAATTTGTCAATTTTACATTTATTGCTCTACTACAGAACGTACTCTAATGTTGTCGAGGAACAAGATTCCTTCGCTGCCGGTCGCACCGGCTCTTTCCGTGCCGACGGTCAACCCCGTGACACTCGACAGATTTACACCGGCAAAGTCCGACAAATTGATGTCCCACTGTATCCATTGTCCCGCCGATAAATCGGCTGCGTCGCCGCTGTAAGCCACCTTCGAGTT